>Ga0126332_10000667_pt1 | contig 11781 bp, 8 predicted proteins | sample InaspJWI42metaG_FD_94482 | JGI IMG/M metagenome (GOLD analysis project Ga0126332, IMG submission 94482) | Marine gutless worms symbiont microbial communities from Oahu, Hawaii - Inanidrilus sp. 2 OAHU.JWI-42 metaG | ecosystem: Host-associated > Annelida > Digestive system > Unclassified | place...
GTGTTGTTTCTGCTATTGTTTCAAATATTGCCAGCGTAAAACTCCATCTAAAGATTACAAATACATCTATATTGTTTGACAGTTTCGTCAATAGATACTTAAAACATTTATATTACGAGCGGTCTTTACACTGGGCTGGCCATTTCCAATGATAAAATATACATATACTTTTTAAGTAAAGTATACGGAAGCATTCGGAAACTGTTATGGTTTGAAATCAGCAAAATGCTGATTGCAGTCTTAAAAACTAAATTTGTTGTGTTATTTATTACAATTTTCGGTGCACTTAGTTTCGTTGCCTGTACTTGCAGCATGCCACAGAGAGTGTGTAGAGAATGCTTTCTGCCAGTACAAACTCAAGGCCAACTTTGTGCTTCTGTTGCTATGAGTGTGTGTCGGTCTGTCTGTCTGTTCATCACAGTGAGTGTGATCTGTTGCTATGAGTGTGTGTCTGTCTGTCTGTTGGTGACAGCGTGTCGGTGGTACTGACAACCTATCCTGCCTGCTGGTGTTACCTCCACACCGTGGTGCTGGCTACACTCAATTGATGATAGCACTCAGTAAGTACATGTCTCATGTTCATCTGACTCAGCGTTTCTGTTGATCTCTGCCCCGGTGTAACTGTGAGCTGAGCTGAAAATGGCTCAACCAATCAAGATGCCGTTTGGGGTCCGGACTTGGGTGGGCGGTAGGAATCATGTATTGGGTGGGTGCCCAGATTCCCCAGGGGAAGGGGCATTTTTGTGGGTGCCCGTGTGATGTGGTCTTTTGTTGAAATTGTTTGACTACTTGCTTCGCCTGTGTGGTCTGAAATTGTAAGTCGAGTTGAAACTGGAAGTGGGTATTTCCGGCGTGCAGGTTACCAGCTGTGTCGTCTGTCGCTGTGCGTTGGCACACCTGAGCTACCTGTCAGTGACGAGCTGCACGCCGCCCACGTGTTCTGCTGGAAATCCGCCGTCGTGGATTTCCTGCAGAAATCCCGCACGTCATCCCTCCGCGTTGGACTCACCGTCTCCGGTCTGTTTCTCTCTGTGTGTGTTTGATAAGCGACGTCGTTCACTTGACTTTGTAACTGCTACTACTACACAACGTTTAACGGCCTGTTTTCCAGGAAACCCTGGGTAAGCCGGTACCAGAAAGGTAAAACCAGTCTGAATGTAAATGAGGCAAGAGATGGGGTTTTAGGATGCAGTTGCATCAGCTGGACCATATGCAAGCAATCTGCACCTTGCTCCAGACAGATAACCACACCAACACCTCATCACTCAATTTCTACAGGCCGAATGCTCTTACTGACGCCGAAGTTTACTTTTCTTAGTGTGAGTAAGTTTACTGATTGTGTGACGATTACGATAGATAAACAGCTGTCCAGTAGCAACAGACTTTTTTGAACAGGTTGAGCTTTTCTTTTTGCACATGTTTGTAGTTTCTGACAAAAAACTGAGATTGAGACATTCGTAGGCTTTACGAACCGAACTTCCGTGCTGTGTATTATAATTCCATTGTTAATACTGGTGTACTTGTAACTTATTTTTATGTCTGTAATTGTATGTTGAATTGGACTAGCTTTTGGAGGCAGTTGGGCAGAAATTTTCATACAGACCTGGCAACCCGGCCACAGTTTGAGTAGCAAGATGGCTGTCCGCTGGTTACATTGCGGGCTATAGGCTACACCGGCCTAAGGTCACTCCAGTTTATTTAATCTTGATCACAGGGGCACTTCTTGTAATCAAACCCAAGCCTCCAGTATGATGATAGTTCACAAGACGGCTGCTAGAAAATAACCTTAACATTTGATGAGCTCATGTTTTGCATACCGAAATTTCGGTATTCTATGTTACAGCAGACGACATGTCATTGGTGATCTCCGACGTCCTGCTTCGGCGTAACCAATCACAGCGAAGCTGCTTCACTGTGATTGGTTAGGCATGAATAGGCTAATAATAACTCGGGCAGTCTGCCATCTTGCGATTGCAACTTTTGGCAATGATTGGCGGCAACACGATCTGCTGCAGTGGCGACTGGACGTCGTGTATCTGGATGTTTATCTGTTCTGTGTCTATGGTGTGGATGGTGGTGTGTTGTAGACATCAGTCAGAACACTGGAATCAGTCTGGAACATGTGACACTCACTCTCAACCTGCTCCGACTTGCTTCCAACAAGGACACCGGGTCTGCGCTTCTGTCTGTCTGTCAGTGATGTCGATGACACTTACTCGACTCCCACTGGCACTGTTCAGACGGTCTACCACTCCTGGAAATGCTGGAAATCTGCTGGAATTTAGTTGACGCTCCTGGAAAATTTTATAATTGGCAATGTAATTCTCGCACGGCAGGCGATTCTTGGTACACTGTACACAGGGAAGTCCTTGGGTGAACAGGATCACTATGATCTCTGGGGTTAGTGTATGGCTTGTCGTGTAAAAAAATTGTGGAATTTTTAAAAATTTGCATATCGTGGATATCTTGTGGAAATTGGTCCGGCTGGATTTGTTGTGTAGCTAGTATGACATAGAGAGTCTGTTGTGCAGAATGATTGATAGGCAAGCTGGCATAGTTGACAATGCTCACATGGTATGTGCAGTATGGTCCATGCTTCTGTCAGCCATCCGTCTCTTTGTCTGTCCCGGCATTATTATTATTATTATTATAAATGAGTATTAGTATTCTGGTGCCGTGGAGTCAAAAAAATCTTCAAGAGCACTTAACAACAGGGAAAAAATAAAGCCGCCGACAGCTTCACGCAGGATAAGAATGGGAGTCAGACTGTCAGAGATGAAGTTAGTGGCTGAAGAGCATTGTGTTGAGCCGTCGTGTGAAGGCGATGAGCGATGGCGACGCAGTGGCATCATAGCAGCAAACTTTGCTGCTGAGGGCCCGACCAGCGGGAGGTATGGATTGGCAGCGGTGGCGTCATAGCAGCGAACGTGAGCTGTGTCATGTTGAGAAGCGAGTGAGGTACGAGGATTGACACGGGACTGAAGCTGATGTTGAAGTTGAACAATTACACAAGATGAAACCACCAAAGTCATTGTGTTCAGAACTGAATAAGTTGCTACGCTGATGATAGCAACAGCCTGCATTGATGTGCCGCACACTTCGATCCATTGTATTCACCAGGTGGCGCCAATGTGCACCCTTTCTAACACATGGTTCATTCGGTCTGCTATATAGGCAGACAGTTTAGCAGTTTCTGACCTGATGGTGGTCAAGATAAACACACAGAGAGCTTGCAATGTCGCAACGTCTGTAGGACTATCCCACGTTTAGCACCGTGTGCGGTGATGTCGGTTAATTACTAAACTAGAAGTTGTGGTTTGTCTCTTGTGTGTTAAGTGTCTTCAATGCTCTGACACTGTTGGTTGGTCGTCAGGAAGAGCATCCGGCCTGTAAACATTGAGTGATGGGGTGTTGGTGTGGTTATCTGTCTGGAGCGAGGTGCAGATTGTCTGCATATGGTCCAGCTGATGCCACTGCCATCCCAAAACCCCATCATTTCTTGCCTCATTTAAATCCAGACTGGTTTTACCAGGTTGTCCTGGAAAACGGACACACAGAGCACTGTAGTAGTAGTAGTAGTAGTAGTAGTAGTATTAGCAGCAGCAGTAGTGGTGTGTAAAGAGGGTCGTTGGTGATTGTGTTGTTAGAATGGTGGATGTGAGTGCTGCCAAGCTGAAGGACTGCATGCGTCAGTTCATCTTGAGTCGCAAGCTGCAGGCAACGCTCGACCCATCACTAATTCACTGGACTCCATCCGCATCCCTTGCCTCCGCAGCAGCTAATCACCTACCAGCGGTCAGTCATTGACTACTGTGTGAATGAGTACTAGTGAACGAGTAGTTACTTGTGTAGTTACTGGACTCAGCGGTCAGTCACTGACTGTCTGTCTGTCTGTGTGTCAGACTGTGATTATTTCATCTCGCGAGTGCTGCAGTCACTGTAGATTCCAGCCATATGACTGCGTCATCATCCACTTCATGGAGTAGATTCAGTCACTTCAGATGTTGTTAATGGGCACGTGTTGACAATGTGACGATGATGATGATGACGATGATTAGTATACAATAATCACATGCTTTAAAGCTGTCAGCACCTCTAGCATGAAATGAAACAAATGGTTTCGGCAGCATTTATTGTATTTTACTTTGGAGATGGTTGGGGTCAGTTGAGCGGGGATAAATGTCGAGGGTCGTGTAGTCGGTGTGCAGTTTATTCCAGCGCTGTCTCAGAGTTGTCCACGGGTCCAGTTTGTGTGACCCAACTCAACCCGACCCGTCAACTGACTGACCCAACCCGACCCAAGTGGAAAAATTTGGACCCAACCCAATACAACTATCAATGGAGCTTACAGTTTATTTGTGACATATTTTTATGTGCAGAACTTATCTCGTACTTTTAGTCGATTAAGCATCGACTTGTTCATGTTCTTTACTGATCAGTATACATTAACGTAATCCTTTCAGTTTTTTAGTACTTTTGCTATAGTGGACCCAATATGGTGCTTTGATGCTGTTGGTTGGGTGGCAGAAAGGGCATCCGGCCTGTAAAAACTGAGTGGTGGCGTGCTGGCGCTATAGTGGACCCAACACAACCCACAAAAAAAACTGAAAAATCTTGACCCAACCCATGGACAACTCAGTGCTGTCCGACCCAACCTGACCCGACGGAATACAACTATCAAAGGAGCTTACAGTTTATTGGTGACATATTGTTATGTGCAGAACTTATCTCGTACTATTAGTCAACCAAGCGCTGACTGTGTTGTGGTCAGGGGAATGTCGTCGTCGTCGCAACGTCACTCCAAGCGACACTGCGCAGCAGACTGTCGCATCTGCCAGGCCGTGGCTGCCAGCCTCCGCAGCAGCAGCAACAACCGCACCCAGCAGCTGCCAGTGATGAAACACTGCCCACCACCACCAGCACTCGGCAGTCACCGAGCGCCCAGCATAGAACCACTAACCAGCATCGACTATCTAACAGCGGCGGAGTGCGGCCGACTGGACGCCGCGCAGTCTCACAGTCGGATGAATCACGGCGCAAGCACCTGCCAGTGCGTCGTATATGCCTTCCTATTTGTGTTCCGTAGCGAGTTGCTTCTAGTGCAGAGTGGGACTTGCTATGGTCCACCTATGTGCCAAATTTGAAGTCTCTAGGTACACCCATTACAAAGCTATGAATGGCGGTGCAAAATGCCAAAAAATGGGGTGGTTAGAGGGCACTCAAGGTCATGGGCAGTGTCACCATTCGATAGAGCGCGTACGACTTCCTATTCAGTGTTAATAGAAACGGTGCGGCTATCTTTAGTCTGTGACCAAAAAGTTTGGTCTGAGACCCGATTACTATGCAAAGCTGGGTCGTATTTGACCACGTTTCTGACCGATCGTCCCATCTCACTGGCAAACGCAGAAAAAAAATTCATCGTTTGGTCCGTGGTGGTTATTATACCGCCCTAAGCTACGCTACGACGTATTTGTTTTGTTTACATTTGTGACACTTGTAAGTGATTTGGTTTGATCCTTTGGTCTCAGACCAGTGTTTATTGTTACTTCACGTTGTGCATATTAATTAGGGTTGAAGTTGGCGTGGTTATCTGTCTGCAGCAAGGTCCAAGTGATTCGCATAGAACACGTAATATTTCAGATTGGACTTGGAAGATTTGGGATTTCCGGAAAAATGAGGATTTGAAATGATGGGATTGTATGATGGCAGTGGCATCAGCTGGACCATACGTAAACAATCTGGACCTCGCTGCAGACAGATAACCTCGATAACCAGCACCTCATCACTCGATGTTTACAGGCCGGATGCTCTTCCTGATGCCCAGCCAACAGTGTCAGAGCACTGAAGGCGTGCTGGATAGCATGATGAATCAGCTGACTGGTTGTGTTGTTGTGTGGTAGAGCCGGACTGGTGGTCGTGCGGCCGTGAGTCGTGTCCACAAGTCATCACCAGGTGGCGCTGTCACTCCGTCACGTGCCATGGTGAATAGACGTCCAGCGCCACGCGTCGGCGTCCGCCGCAGCCCCCGCACCCACACGCACGCCGGCATTGCCACGGCAACTGCATCCACCGATGAGGAGGAGGCGGAGCTTGAGAGGGCGGAACCTGTCGTCGTGGCAACCACGTCCAGTGATCAGGAGGAGGCGGGGCTCGAGAGGCCGAAACCTGTCACCATGTCGACTGCATCCAGTGATGAAGAGGAGGCGGAGCCTGTTGGCATGGCGACCGCATCCAGTGATGAGGAGGAGGCGGAGCCTGTTGCTACGGAGATGGTCGTCGAGGACAACAGTGATGCAGCACGTGTAGATGGTTGGCTGGCGCAGGTTGAGAGAGCTGATGATGATGATGATGAGGATACGGTGGATGTGATGCTGGCCAATGACGGGGACAACGCGTCGACGACCACCCACAGTCTGTCTGTCTCTCTGAGCCCTGGCTACCACGACGAATCGTCCCCGCGTGCCCCCTCAGAGCCCCATGGCGACGACGGCCCCGTGACTGGGACAGAGGTGGGAGTAGACAGTTCCAAGTCATTGCTGGATGATGAGGTCACATCGGTGGCATCTTCCGAGGCAGACAGTGTCGACGTGGTCGACGACAGACTGACAGCTGACACAGCTCGCAAGAAAACTGTGTTGCAGGCTCATGGCCAACCCACATCTGACGCACCGATGGACCCGGGGTCGTCTGGAACCGGGCTGCTGGGACTGGCGGGATCCAGGACGGAGCCGCGAGGCTTGATGGAACTGGAGGAGTTCGTGAGCCGGAGTGGGAAGGGTGGAAATGTCACACCTGGCGGCGTGGCTATGGAGACAGGTAACTTGTCACGGGCAGGTGATGAGCTGCCGACAGGTAAACTGATGACGTCGACTGTGGCAGATGTGCGCCGTGGTGCCATGTGGAAGGACAGCCTCTTCCCATCGGACTTTCCACCACCGGAAAACCCGGCGACGACCGCGGGAAAGTTTGGCGGCGTGGCCGATGGGAAACCCGACCTGCCAGCGACGGCGATGCACCGGCCAATGGTCGAGTGGGAAACTGGGTCGCGAGTCCTCGGCGATAATCGGGTCGCGGTTACGCCGTCCGTAAGTGGGTCGAGGCAGGCCGAGAATCGGATCGCGACGACGATGCCGCAGTCATGCAGACAGGACTTTCACCCCCCGGCGCCGTCAACTCCCCCAGTCCCGTCCCACCCCCCGCCGCCGCACTACCACCATCACTACGGCAACCAGCAGGCGGTCCCGCCCCCACCGGAGCTGAGGCCGTCGTACCGCTACGATGAGCAGAGCGGTAGGCGGAGCGTCAGCGATGCATATTCACGAGGGGGCGGGGCTTCGGCAGGGGCCGGAGCTTCGGCGCTGTACGAGAGCCAGCAGAGGGCGGCGAGTGTGAGGCCGGGGGTGGGTGTGGGCGGGCCGGGGATGGGCGCTGCGGGGGGAGAGAGGCTGAGCCATCACCAGATGTGGCCCGGTGCGGCACCTCTACCTGCTCACCAGCACCACGTGTCGTTATCTCACCACCTGTCACACCTGGTGGATGCAGCCGACCTGCAGTACAGCGGGGGCGCGGCTTGCCAGCAGCAGCCCCCGCCCTCGCGACAACATGGGGGCACCTCGCGCCAGCCCAAGTCATCACACCATCACAAGCCGTCAGCCCCCACCGCCTCCACGACCCCCTCCCATCCCCCGGCACCCCTCACCTACCACGACATGTTCTCTCCGCCGCTAGCCGGCTACTTTCCGCCGCCGCCGCAAGGCATGCCGCCGATGGGCGTTGTGGGCCTGCACCACGCCCAGATGGCGGTGGCGGCCGCCGCCAACTTTGCGCCGCCGGGCGGGATTGCAGCCCCCAGCCAGGCCGCCGCCAACTCAGCCATGTACTCAGCTGCTGCAGCCGCCGCCTACAGCTATCTCAACGGCGGCGGACTGCAGCCGTTCAACGTGGACATCAACAGCGTCATGAGGCGATAACACCGCCACGTGGGTGGTCTTGCTGGCCACGTGGGTGGTCTCTGCTGCTTCACATCCACGTGGGTGGTCCAAACTAGATCTGTACTGAATAGCGGGTTGACGGTGTTTGAACCTCTACACTTCCCGGCACACTTTACCTTCTTTACTTAGGCACAGTTTCACCTGCCAGTCTATCTCGTTTGCCTTGCACTAGTTACCTGGATAGGTGAGTTAATGACAGTGTCATACCTTGACGATGATTGTGTGTGGCCCACCTGTGCTTTTGAGGTCGAGATATTTATTGACAATGACAGTGAATGTGGCATGAAGTGCGTGTGTATAGAACCAGCAGCTAGAGAACTGGAGCTGGCGTTGATGATGATATAACCGCTGTGTGTTTAGTTGTTAATTGTTACAAAGTCGACGTCGTTCGTTGCTGTTACTGACACCGCTGCCTGTCTGTTGTACTCTGCATGTCTGCTGTTCCAACATGAAATCAAATCAATGCTCTCTGGGGTGTGTGGTGATTTTCCGTGATGCAGCAAACACACAGGCAGTCCTGATGTATGTAATAACACTAGCGCTTGAGTTCGTGGGACGTGATTGGCTGCAAAGCTTTGCCTCATGAATATTGATGATTGCATAAAACATGCAAGAAACATTTGTTCTATTTATTTGATTTCATGTTGGATGTGGAGACAATGTGGCAGTGAGTGAGTTCTGCTTGTGTCCTCGAGTGTAGCACGTGTGCGCGTCGTTGAGAGAAAAAACGATATTTTATATATAGTAGCAAATATTTTCATGAATTTTCGGGATATATCGATAAACATTTTGGTCATATTTGTAGTAATATCAGTCACTTGTTTGGTTTGGATCGGAAATTGATGAGGTTTGTGTTTAAAGCATAGCCATATTGATGGGAAGCAATCAGCTGATGCAATTGGCTATGACACATTTTGATGATTCTAAAAATGTTGACCTACAAAATGTCCCGGAATTCTTCATTATGAGTCCTATACTAAGTGACAAAAGTTGATCCAGTCTTGGATATGCATTTAAGCTTGTCTATGAGTGTCCAAACATAGTCCATTTGAGAGAGTCGATTTTTAAATGTTGAAATACAGCTTAAATGGCAATCGAGCCCAATAACTTATTGCAGTGAAATTCACTGATAAACTTTTTGGTAGTGAATTTGAAAACCAGTTGCGCTGTAAATAACTGCACTCGTCACTATAGAATACAGATCTTCCGAGACGAGACGGACTATTTCTTCTCGCTGCAGAAGTAACTCGCGTGTGCCTGGGTGTCGTGCGAGTGAGTGTTATTCTAGTGTTTATCATGCGTGTGCGAGTGTTATTTCACTGTAGCCGCTGAGTTGTCTGGTAGTTAGTTGTCATGCAGTCGATGATTAATCGTCAGTTATTAACACGACGAATGCGTCGCTTTGATCATGTACAGCAATTAACATGTTACGTTACGTTGGCAGCAGCATGGTTATGTTTCTCACTGTGTGTGTCTGTCTGTCTGTCTGTCTGTTGCATTGCAACTGAGTCCATGTGTGTGTCTATACGTTACATCATATTGATGTTGTACAGTTGTATTTGTTAGATTTGTTAGTCTATAATCGACGTTGATTGGAGTGTGTGTTGGATCTGATTGACTGTGGCGTCGACACAGCCTATTGTACATATGTGACACCTTTGCTGCTGTCTCCATGGGGCGGCGATTGCCCCCACAACCAAAAAAATCTCTGGGTAGGCGCCCCTGATGAATCTGGTGAATGGGGAGGGACGGAGATCGCCCCCCCCCCACCCACCCCAGTGATTTGCGGATGCTGGTGCCTGTGTGCGAGACAGTTAGCAGCTTTTCTGAGTGACACCCGCGGCCCACACATCACGTCACACTCACTGACCCTAGATCTCCCCATGACAGGTCTGACTAATTAGCACATTAGCCACTGTGACAAATGTCGACAACTAACCCTAACCCTACTGACCTAAATAATCTCTATCCCAAACCCTAATTTGTCCCCAACTTTTGCACATATAAAATATGCTGTTTGTCGGCTAGTACTAAATGTACAGTAAATGGCAGCAGATTGTAATGGTGTAAATGATATCCTGTGATAGCTGCCGATACGTTACTATCTGTATTTTCCTGTACTGTTTTGTATGTCAGTATCAGTCAAGTGATTGGCTATGAAGACTGCCTCCGAAATGACCTATATTGTGTCAAGTGGGGCGTTAAACTCTACTCCAACCAACCAACAGCCGATACCTTACTTAGTCAGAGCCAACGTATCAGTCCGTCTGCAGTTACTTGCCTACCCGCCGGGACCTTGCAGCATCACTGACACTTCACAGCACAGTTTCACTGCTTGGTGAACAGAGGCACGATGGGTGTGAACAGTTTGCCCAAGACTGTTACGCGACAGCGTGGCGGCTGCGATGTGAACCCAGTCCCTAGTGCGCCTGAGTCCAGCACGCTAACCACTCGGCTACCGAGCCACCGGTGCACACGGTAGCCGTGCATTTGTTTGCTGACTGAGGTGGCTGTGCACCAACCGCACCACGCTGTATTTCTAGATGCAGGGCCGTGGAAAAGGCAAGGGAGGGGAAGGGGAGGGAATGGATGACTGCTTTGCTGAACTTGTCTGAGGCCCTGTCTAAATGGTATGGTATGGTATGGTGAATGTAGATTTATATAGGTCTATCATCACGAAAGTCTCTAATGCGCTGAACACGCTAGTATCTGGAGAAAAGCCAGGTTTTCAGATCCTGTCTAAAGGACTCGTAGTCCTGCTGTGCTTGGAGGTCGTCCGGCAGAGAGTTCCAGACCATGGGGCCGTGCACAGCGAATGCTCGGCGTCCGACAGTGGATAGCCGATGTCGGGGGACCACCATCAGTTACTGTGTGGCTGACCTGAGACGCTGCCTGCCGACAACATCGGTGACCGGTAGAAATGTAGTGTATAGTGTGGTGTGGTTGGTGTTTGGACAAAGACTTTGGCACTTGTGGGCCACCATAGCTGACCTCACCTGACCTCTGCTCGTCGTAGTATTCTGTGTATATAGTTATCGTCGTTATCTGTGTGTAACTGTTAGAGCCTGTTGCTTGCTATTGAGTTGATTGAATGCGTCGCTGTTGGCAGCTGAACTGTCCTACTGTATCATGTATACACTATGCTACACGCGTTCGTCGTCTGTTAATACGTTTCCTCGTCGTCTGACGTTTCTTTATCACTGTAGAAGTTGCATTCGTAGACAGTTATTGTCGCCTGTGTTTGCTGCGTCTGTTTCTGGCAGACCAGAGTTCATTGTCGGCTGATGTGGCATTTCGGGGCAGCGATTTTTACTACACCGTGAGTCAAAAAAAACAAGACACCAAACTCTTGGCCATAATTTCACCAACTATTATCCGATTTTCAAAATTTTTTCACTGGCGGCCTCAGTAGTAAATTTGCAACGAATTCATGTTTAAATATTCCACCACGCCTTAAACATGTCGCTACACTACCTTGTGAAATATGAATGTCAGAAAAATGGCATCATTCTGCAATACACATTGCAATTAATGATGAATCACAAGGTAGTATAGCCAAGAATTTAAACTGTGATGAGTTACTTTACTACACATTTATCATTCACTCTGCTTGTGAAAGAATTTTTGAGATTGATAAACATTTGGCGAAGTTACAGGCAAAATGGTTGACTGTGTCATACACCCCCATTCGCCTTTCACTTTTGTCCTCAAAGATGCAGATCTCGCCAGATAAGTTGAATAACTTGTGTATTACGGACAGAAACTGTTATTAACCGTTGCTATGTTAATA
>Ga0126332_10000668_pt1 | contig 11767 bp, 10 predicted proteins | sample InaspJWI42metaG_FD_94482 | JGI IMG/M metagenome (GOLD analysis project Ga0126332, IMG submission 94482) | Marine gutless worms symbiont microbial communities from Oahu, Hawaii - Inanidrilus sp. 2 OAHU.JWI-42 metaG | ecosystem: Host-associated > Annelida > Digestive system > Unclassified...
GACCATTCTCATCTCTGCTCGCTGAAGTGCCACCACATTTTCTTTCCTTACAGGCCAGGTCTCACTTCCATGCAACATGCTGCTTCTCACACAACTGCTGTACAACCTTCCTGTCATAATCAGTTTTAATTAATGGTAGGTATTTTGCTCTCTTATCACTTCTGCATATTTTCTATACAGATCTTGTAGGTTGTGGCTCTCAAAATCACACAGCTGTTATTTATTGCTACGGTTGTTACAGAAGCAAGAAATAACGCATGATTTTGAGGTTACGATTTCATAGTATTGTGCATCACTAACTGTTCACTTTTTTGGTTTCACAGAAGTAAAATTGCTCAGGGTAACTATAATATTGTCGAACTATTGCTGCTCCTTTTTAGTGCATTTAGTTTCAGTTGTGTATAGCATTAGCATTTTATTGCCTAATGTTGTGTATGCTAATATAGGAAAAAACAACAGTGTTATTTCACATCATTTTGTTTCAAGTTGGTACTTTGCTGAAAAACTGTTACTAGAACAAATATAATTCAGTATCATTGTTCAGAATACTCGCCCAAGCTGTAGTTGAATGACCGATGGTTGTAAATAGTGTAAAAAGCCGAGAGACAAAAGTCATTAAGTTATTAGCAGTGCTGTTTGTAGACTGGCGGCAGCAGGAGTAGTAGTTTAGCTGTGTACATTGTGTTAAGAGCTGCTTTTAGCTGAGAGTTCCATTTAGAGAGTTGTGTTTTTTTGAGACAGTAGACGTGTAGGTGTCTGTTTTCTGTACATATGGTATGAACCATGTCTTGTGCGGGTATTTAGGACAATTCTCTTCTCATGTACACAGTTCGTAGTTGCGATGTTTATGCACTCTTTAACCATATAATCCATATTTATTTAATCGTCGTTGTGTGCTTGGTCTGCTGTATGTTGTATTTTCCTGTAACAGTTACTGTCACTCGTTTGATGGTCATTACCAACATTAAAATGTACAATCTGCAAACGAGTTCGGCTTCGTAAGCCTTAATTGTTTTTTTGCAAAACTAAATTGAACAAAAACGTTAAATTAAATCATAAGAAAATATGAAATTTCAGAGACATCAAAAACTACCATGCTGACAGAGAAATATAGCTTTAACGTGCATAGCATTAACACTTGCAATAACTGTACCGATTGTAATTCTGTATCACTTAGTTAGAACCAGTTTAATGATAAGTGTTACAGAAACTTACAGTAGGTTATAGCAATATAGCTTTGGTTTTGTGTAATTAGGCCCTACAGTATTAACTGTTGCTTTGAGGTGATGATGCGCCCGCAATAGACAGCTGTATGCGCAGATTATACATGACTATACTTACGTGCATTTATAATTTACGTGCATTTATAATAGTACAAGTCGCTACAGTAATTGTAGCGAGAGCCAGCATCCCCGCCATCGCACAGATTATTCCGGGTGATGGCGCCAATGTGCATCCGCATCTAATACGTTTACACGGTTCCTTGGGCCCACGGGAGTCTGCCCGCAGACGGCATCTCGATCTGTTCAGCGTTTTGGCAGAGCTCACTGGTGCGCCCAACAAACACACAGACCATGGAACGTGCGACATCTGTAGCAATAGCCCGTATCCAGAACTGCTCGCGATGCGGCCTCGTGATTAACATGGCGCAGTAGAAGTCGCAGCAGAGCGCAGCTGTCGGATGTTTGTGGACTCCAAGCTAGCTCGTCACGTAGCACACTGTAGCATCCTGTTGGTCGTGCGACGATGTCGACAGGTGACGGGCGGCCAGAATGACTGCGCGCTGCAGGCTTGGGCAGCTGGCTGAAGTCAGCTGTAAACACTCGGCCTACCGCAGTCGTTCAATTCAGCTGAGCCCAACTTGAGCCGGCAGTGCTGTTTGTGCTATAGGACAAGTGTACGCCTGATATGACTGAATAGTGAGAACCTACGCGCATTGTGTGTGCACCGTATGCGTATAGTATTTGGCCAACAGAAGCCGTTGACAACCGAAAACTCCGGCAGGTATCCTGATATGTAATTCTGACGGTGTTATCTTCCGTGATGAGAAAGGTTGGTTGGTTGAATGGCTTGAAATAAAAGTGAAATGTATAGCAGTAATAGGCTTCAGATAAGCCTACAATGTTTGTGACAGTGTACAAGCATTGGTCAGTGCATATCCGTGATCTTTGCTTGAGGCGTTAGTGTTGTAAAATCAAAATGTAACTGCTTTATCAGCGACGTAAAACTTCCTACTCAGTGGGACATTCCCTACGATTTGTTGTGCTAAGGGCTAAGGGGCCACAGTTTAAAACTCTGCGTGTATGCCTAAAGAGATCGTTGAAGTTTTGTGGGCGCTTACGCCGCTTAGGTTAGGCTAAAAGAAGTAAGTAGACACACACACTGGCAGATAAAAATTCTGTCGACAATAAAAATAGAAATAAGGCAGTTATAGACCGCAGACTGCGCCCCTTGTGCTGCCACCTGGAGAGTTACTTCAAGCACACGTAAAGAAGTAGTCCTGAGCGTCCGCTGCCTGCAACGGGTATTCCTACGCGCCAAGCCCAGGCTGCGTGTGAGACTGTGAGCCTCACTACCTCAGCTTGGCGGCGACGTCGAGTAGCCTCAGCTTATGAGCCACGGCCATAGGTAACATCTGAAAAATTTGTTGAAGATCGGACGTGTAGTTCCAAAAATATGATCGCGGACAGACAAACACACACACAGACACGCTCGATTTCAATACTCTGCTCCCCTATCGGGAGCGGAGTAAAATGATTAAGTGGTTGTAAAGACAGTGGCGTCAACGCGAGTTCAAGGTTGGTGGGGACGAGCCTTGTGAGCCGACTGTCCGCCTGCCTGGCTGAAGCGAATTTGTGGCGTCTTATAGCCGAATGAAATCGGCTTGAGGCTGAACGAACGGAGGGCAGGCAATATTGTTCTGCTATATCCGAAAGTACGTAATAATATTGGGGGGATAGGCCTATTCCCGTTGACGTCCCCCCAACCCAAAAATTGGGGGGATGTGTCCCCGGCATCCCCGGCGGGGTTGACGCCAGTGTGTAAAGAACTGATAACTGCTGCATGGTCCGTTTGTCGCCGTCGTAGCAATGATGGTCAAATAGTCTATCTCGTGGTTATTTGTCTTTTTCTGCACAGGAAAGAAACATAATTTCTGGTCAGCGTGTCTTGCAGTGACCGACTTGCTCGCCGTCTATGTCGACCTGGCTGTCTACAGCTGCGATGCCTGCTGATTCGGGTATGCACGAATAACCTGTGCCTACACGAAACATTTCACGATTACAATAGTTATTCTTTATCTACTCGTAGCGGCATTAAAATGGATGACGAGCGACAAGTGCGTAGGCCTATACGTGGTGTGCACGGCGCCGGCGCTGCAGTCCGCAGGACGTGTTGCACGTGACTGCAGGTGCGACGACGTCGAACGACGAGATGAGGACGCAGGTGGTGCGCAACTACCGGCAGTTCGTGGCGGAGGTGGATCCGAGGGGCGGCATCATGGACCACCTCATAGAGGCAGGAGTCGTCAGCGTCGAGACCAAGGAACGCATCGTCAGCAACGTCACCAGACAGGTCAGTGGCGGTTCCACGCTGGGGATGGGGGCACAGGCCTCCAAAATCAGAATACCCCACTCCCCACTCCCTCGACGCCTTCGGCGTCTCGGTCCTCGGCGCCTTTGGCGCTTCGAAGTCCACGCCTTCGGCGCCTCGAACTCCACGCCTTCGGCGTCTGGGATTTGACGCTCGCCACGTGCCCCCTAAAACTCTTTGCCCCCTGCTTGCTAGATTCTTGCGCCGGCGCTGATACCGTGTGGGATCCACCGTGCTACCTGCCACCCGACAGTGTGACATTTCCGCCTTTATACCCAAGCAGAGTACTGTAATGACAATGACACGTGAACTGTGCCTATGTAGGACAGATGTCGAGCGACTCTGGACGAGCTGTTGGGAAGTTCACACCGACAGGCGTTCGTGGTGCTGCAGCGCGCGCTGCGTGAACACTACCCGTGGATCGCCGACAGAATGTGCCAAGTCACTCGACGACCTAATGACTTCCTCGATGAAGTCAACTCGGCAGTCCCCGCGCGTACGCCTCTGTTATTATTATTAGGCCGCATCGCACGTATACACTGTATGTAGCCTGGCCTGAGATGTGACTTATTGTCACATATGCAACGTGGTCTGTTTCTGTGTGTGTCTGTGTGTCTGTCGATCAAAAGCGTGAGCCCTGCAAAAACGGATGAACCGATCAAGATGCCGTTTGGGTGTGGAACTATGTATTGGATGGGAACCAGGTTGCAGGTTCACTCCACGGTTATGGGGACATACTTCGGCATGTGCCGACTTGCCCACGTCAATACACTAAACATACTCAACCGTATTCACAAGGTGCAGCAGCGGCCACTCGCAGACAATACTGCAGCAACTGTTATTACTGTAAACGAATAGTATTACAGTGCCGCACAGTCTGTAAAACTTAATAACAAGTTAGCAACAAATAAAAGCAATAAGTGTGTCATGTCACACAGGTTAGTAGTGGAGGCATCGGAGGAGCGGCTGAAGAGTAACATCTCAGCTGTCGCTTGACAACAGGGAGCGATGGCGACGCGATGATGGCAGACCGTTCCGAACCCGAGCAGAACGTCGATGAACTGTATAGGCGTGTATAAATATGCCGCCGCAAACGGAAGCCAAGATGATGTAGTGGGCAGCCGTATTTGCAGCACAAACGCTGTTGTTTCTGTCAGCCAATGTACGTGAGATGGCGCGGCGACTGGACGACGTTGAGAAGAGCTTGCGACTGTCTCTCGACTGCCTCGACTCGCCATCTCCCAACAGAGAATCACGCGACTTGCGACAACAGATCGACGAGACTCAACTACAGCAGCAGGTCTGTCACTCCAGGGACGTGGTAATGTATGCTTATTATTCGCCGCGTCTGTCACTGTCATGTTGAGTGGCTGGGACTAGTCCGCTGGCCTTAATATCCGCTCCTTCACTCCAGGCTTTACACCTTTGTCGACACATTCTTCACACCGTAGCCTTTTTTTCTCCTTCGGGCTTGACTCAGCCGACTCATGATAGTTACCGTTTATTCTAAGTGTACCTATTTGACTTTGTTTTTTTAATCTACTTTCAAATTTTTTTGGTTTCGTGCTGCGGTAGATAAAGCTGGCTTCTGTCAGCTCTTGAGTGCACGTTAAACTAGCGTATCATATCGTATCCAATAGATGGTACACGAGGCATTATGCGCCCTGATTCTTTTTTGACCTCGGCGCTATATAAATGCTACCTACTTACTTATGTTTTCGAGTTGTCCCAGCTTGTCCGTCGGTCTGTGCATACGCCTACACACATGCGTCATTGCGTCTGCATGCGTGCGTCCAGGTGGAGGCGTTCTCCGACCAGCTAACCGTCCATTTTTAGTTCTACTTGTTTTCCACGATATTATGTCTCGCACTGCTGTAAATGAAACTAATGCCGGATAGTGTGTATTGGGTGATGCGACAAGGTGGATAGTCTGACGGCGACGAACAGAGCACTGCGTGAAGAACTGGACAGGACGAAGCACCAGCTGGGACTGAGGTCGAACGAGCTGGCCGATATGACGCAGGAGATGGAGACGCAGCGAGCTAACGAGATCGAGCTCAAGGTAACAGGAGATGTGAGAGAGACTTCGTAGGCCTACTTATTCCAACGCATTTCTATCATGCTACAACGCTTCAACTCCGTGCTTTTGCACGACACTCTGCCAGTTGACCTGCCGGACCTATGACCGTCCGACATTTTGATTTTTGTTTTTTTATTTTTTAACCCCGGGGGTCTTTACTACCTGGGGTACAAAAAACTATAATAAATGTCTATAATAGTAGTGTCTCGGGATTATATCGACTGTTCCGGCTGGAATCAGACACTGGGATAAATTTTCGTTTTAGGGTACTTTTAGGCCGCATCGCAATGCATAGCATAAGATGCGGCTTACAGGTACGCATGTATAGCGTGATCCGTCTGACATGTGTGTCTGTGTGGCCATTAGTCATGAGCGTGAGCCCTTCACAATAGCTGAACCGATCGAGATTCCGCTCGTCGTGATGGGCTTACAAGAAGCCGGGGGCCCGGATCTCCCCACGGGAAGGGTCATTTTGGGGGTCACGCCCGCGATAGCGATATTATCAACCTTATTCGCTAGGGGCCGTAGGCATTCGATGTACTCAACATAGTTAACGTTATACTCAACATCCCAGAACATGTCGATAAACTCAACGCTACTCGGTAGGTGGCACTGGCATAGTAATTTTACATACAGTTATTTATAACGCGCACAATAGTCGAGCACAATTAGGCCTAAGACTTGTATCTGAGGCGATGGAAGCAGCGATGCGACCTTTCCTTGCATAGGCGCTGACTTCCATAGGGCAACGGTGGCGACTACCCCAGGAGAAAAAAACTCCTCATAGGGTGCCGCCCTGTGAGGAATCGGACCCAGCTACACTGGCAATCAATGACACATATGGTAACGCCGTACGATGTCAAGCTTGTTTTTGTGCAGAAAATTATATTTGTTCTTAAGAAAATCAACAAAAACTGCTGCCACCAGAGCTGCACTTTTTCACTGCAATATGCACCAAATCGCTTGTCGGCTGGGACTTCGCCCCAGACCCCAGTTGGGGAGCTTACAGCGCTCCCCCAGAGCCCTAGCTATATTTAGGGGGCCTGCTTCTAAAAGGACGGGAGGGGAGAGGAAGGGGAGAGGAGAGGAAAGGGATAGAAGAAGGGAGGAGGAGGGGAGGGAGTGGAGTGGAGAGGAGGGGGGTGTGAAAGGAGAGGAGGAAGGGAGTTCGTCCTTTACCCTAGGAAGAAAAAGAAAAGTCGGCGCCTATGTTTCGTTGTTAGTACTGCAGCAAATTGTTTAACTTGTTTTCTGTATTTTTCAAGCTGAATAACCGGTACTGATTGAGTGAAGGTGCGGCTGGACGAGAGCGTAGAGCGAGAACGGCTGCTGGCGGCGCGGCTGGAGCAGGCGAGTGTACGAGAGAAGCTGCTGAGACAGGAAGTGAGACAAGCCGTGCAGGATGAGCGCTCGCAGCAGCAGCAGCAGCTGAGCGCCGGCCTACATGCTACTGACGCCGTGCTGACGTCGGCGCCACTCGACAGCCAAACAGGTGCGTCACAGTGGCGTGGTGTCCATTGGGCCAGGTTGGGAATTAGCCTGACCTTTAATCCGCCAGGTGGGGACGATTTGCCTTAATATGGTTTTAAGTGCACAAAATTTGGCATGTTGATTCTCAACAAAATCGTTAAAATTGTTGCCACCAGGTAGTCATATTTTAAAGCTAAAATGCACCAAATTCGCTTTCTGCTGGGGCTCGGCCCCAGACCCCGCTAGAGTAGCTTGCAGCGCTCCTTCAGACCCCCTAGCTGGATTTAAGGGGCCTACTTCTAAGCCGTAAAGAAGGGAGGGGAAGGAAAGGGTAGGGGAATGGAAGGGAAGGGTTCAGTGGTTCGTTAGTGTAACAAAATAATTTCGTACACACAGCCGTGCATAATCTTTATAATGAAACGTGTTTGTGTGTGTACAAAAGGCCTACAAGTTTTAGGCTTTGGCTATTATAATTTAAGGTTCGTTGGTTGTTTTGGATCTCATCAGCGCTTCCGACACATAAAGGTCATATCGCGCCTTTAGTGAAGTAGAAGACACCGTAGATAAGATAATATAAGGTAAGATACTGAAAAAAGTAAACTTGATACAACAAAAGTAGACACTGACCAATAAATCGATTAAACCAAAAGATTCTGTTATACAGGAATTCAGCCACGTTTGAACGTTGTCCAGCGCGAATTGGGAAACACATCGGGTCTTACTGTTCTTACCAGCCCGCTTACCGGCTTCCGCACGGGTGAGTGTCGCCGACGTTATTGGCACTGCCCGCATAGTGTGCGGAGCAGGGTCTGTCAAACTGCACGGTGTCCGTCCGTCTCTCTGTCCCAGCGTGGGCGCAGAGCAGCAAACCCGCTGTTGTAGGTTTGCTGCTGTGGGCTCGGCAGGCAGAGATATCGATCGATTGCTGCAGCAGCGGCGTGAGAATGCGGGCAGGGCAGTGCCTCGTTGTCAGCGTACGCAGGCAGCTGAACACAGATGATTGTTTAATTAACATTAGTTATCGCGTCGTCGTACGTACTGATGATGTCAGGCGACTGCACGGACGCAGTGGACAGCGGTTCGACGGCGGCCGGTCAGCTGGTAGACACGCTGTGTTCGTCGTCGGTCGCCGTCTACGGCGTCGCTGTACTCGACCATGAGCTGTACGTGGCACGCGACCGCAGTCACGTGATCGAGGTGTATGACGTCACTTCCGCCCCGTCGTCACTGCGACGACGCCTCGCCGTGACGTCACCGGGCCTCGCCCAGCAGGTGTCACAGACATGTAAATTATGACTAAATATTCACTAGCCGCGCGATCGACATGCGGACCGCGTAGATTTTTTTCCCGAGCGTAAGGAAGTCCACCAGCATACTAGGGTTATACGTTTACGTTTTGACGCTGCCCGCGCAGTACACGCGGTGTAGGGTCAGGTGTCGGTCTGCCTGTCCCGTCGATCGACATCTGCCACTTGCCGCAGCCTGGTCGCGAGCAGCAGATATCGATCTCGAACAGCTGCCGGCAGCGAGTACCGACTATCAACCGACAGCTGCCGGCACCCGAGCTGCGGGTAGCGTCATGTTGAGAGCCGAGGTATGAGGCTCAACACAGACTTGTTTGTATTTTCGTGATTATCATATGTGACACTAACCACGTGACGCTAAGCGTGCTGGACTCAGGCACAGTAGGGCCTGGGTTCAAATCGCAGCCGCGACGCTGTCGGGTAACAGTCTTAGGCAAACTGTTCACACCCATCGTGCCTCTGTTCACCAAGCAGCGAAACTGGTAGTAGCCCTCTTAAGGGTTGCGAGGATAATTGCAGGCCTGGCGGAAAGTAATGGCAGCCTACAGCCGGGTTTATGACTCACGTCACCTGCAGGCTGTCAAGAACCGGGATCAGTCTCGCAGCCCTACGCTCGGCAATCGAGAATGGGCTACCTTTACGTTTTACGTACGCGGCGGTGGCGTCCATGCTGCGGTGATGACGTTGCGGGTGAGTGACGTGCGGCGTGGACTGGACTGGCAGGTGCGTCCGCTGGACATGGCGGCGTGCGCGCAGACGCGGTCGCTGTACGTGAGCGACGCCGGCAACGCGCGCCTGCTGCGCGTCGACGCCGGGTCGGGCCGCGTGGCCGCGTCGTGGCGAGTCGACTGGCGCGGCGCGTGGGGACTGAGTGTGACCGGGCGCGGCACGGTGCTCGTCTGCTGCCGCGGCGCAGCGCTGCTCTGCGAGTACGAGGCGTCGACCGAGCACCTGCTACGACAGGTACCGCCGTCACGCTTTTTTAATATTTCGTATGTTCTAAAAAATATTAGTAACGTTTCTATTGCAAAAACGGAAAAAAAACGTTAGTACAAATGTAACTCGAAATAGTATTTTAATAGTTTGCTAGCGGTGAGCGTCTATGTAACGGTACGGTGTCCGTCTGTCCCGTCGATCCATAGTAGCAGCAGCTTTGCTGCAGCCAGCTGCCGCGGGCGCTGCAGCGGGCGGGCAGCTTCAATGCTGTGACCCCAGAAGGATCGACGCAGACCTGTTTAAAACGGAACACAAGAAGCACACAGAGTAGTGCAGAAAGTTATGTTTTAATATTTTACACTGACAGATGGTGAACGTTTTTTTGTCATTTTAAAATTTCTTTCCACGTTTCAAACGTTTTTGACACTGCCAGGATAGTATGCGGAGCAGGTCTATGAAGTGGTCTAGCATCTGTCTCATCGATCGACAGCAGCAGCGGAGTGCGGCGGGTTTGCTGCTGAGCGCCCAGCGGACCTGGGACATCGAAGGATTGCTGCAAGGCGCGTCGTGCTGCGGGCGCCGGTGCTCAGCAGCAAATGCGAGCAGTGTCATGTTGACAGCCGAGGGATGAGGCTGAACACAAGACTCGCTTGTTGGGCATTGTTGACATATGTACATGTACGCCAGGTGCGACTGCCGGACGCCGTGGCTCAGCCGGTGCACGCCGTGGAGCTGGGCGGGCGCTACGTGGTCAGTCACTACGACGTCGACGAGTCGAGCTCAGCAGGTGCGCGTGTCTGCGTCGTGGACGCGGCCGGCGAGCTGCTCCGCGACCACGCCGACCCGCTCAGCCAGCCGCACCACCTCGCCGCCGTCACCGACCCCGCGCGACCGCCCCTCGTGGCGGTGGCCGACTGCGGCAACGACCGAGTGAAGCTGGTGGACGCGGGGTCGCTGAGCGCCGTGGCCGTGGTCGGCGGCGTTCGTCGACCTCACCGGCTGTGTGTGGACCGAGGACGACTGTACGTCGGACAGTGGGACGGCCGGGTCCTCATGTTTCAGCTGCACATCTCACCCGGCGTATAAATATGAGCCCGCTCTCAGCGACTACAGGAAAACTGCCCTCGATCGAGGACCGAGGTCAGACCGACCGCGTTACAGTCCTTGCTAACCCGGGCCTAGATTTTCAGTCCCCGGCGAGCTATGGGCATGACTCACAGTCTCACCACAGACATGCACAAATGCAGGTCAAAGGTCAGTTGTTTCAAAGTTAACATGTATGAAAACAAACGGCCAGCACGATCTTATTATTTTCCTTGCTAACGCGGTCGGCAACAACATGCGCATGCCACTTCATTCCTGCCCGTTATAATCTACCTTCGCCAGTGAGGGAGGTTAGAATGCATCTCAACACTCGGCAGAATTATTGAGATTTACAGACGAATTTTTCCAGTAATTTTCTAAAGGTAGGCCTATACTGGCGCAATTAAGGAGAAAGGTGCCATACTAAACCGTCACTTTCAAATGAGAATGAATTGTGGCATTAGTTTTAGAAGATGGGAGATATGGCTATCCCCACAATCACACGTTCGTGATAAGTTTGAAAATGGATTAACTGGCTAATACGGGTTTACATGGAAAGTGTTTGTAAACCAGTGTGCTCGTTGTGACATTTTACTGATATCTGAAATATGATGCTGAAAGGGAACGGCAAAAACAGTCGATTAGATCGCAGCAGACAGGATCGTCAAATGAATTCATTATGCTCATATGAGTATTCAACGTGATTAAGAACACAAGACCGTTCTGGAACTGGAAAGCAATGGACGGATTGGACGCTTGACTAACACTGCCCAGTAATTTTTTATCACGACGCCTCTGGTCCATAGGCGCCGACACCATGGGGCACAGAGGGGCACGTGCCCTCCCCCCACTTTTGATTTGTCGTGGGCACGGGGGGCACAGATAACAGATATGAAACGTTTGATACACTTGCAAAATGGGCCCTATAGCAAACAAAGATACAGTGATGTAACCTAATAAGTTAGAAGCGACAGTTAGAATTGTTTAACTTTGATGGTTGTGCCCTAATTCCATCAAAAACTGGGTGGGCACAACTGAAAAGTGGCGGGGGGCACCAAAAAATTTATCGAAACTACTGTATCCATTTCAACGAAATTTTGCACAACGATAGAGACCATCAAGAAGTCATCGTGGGTGGTCCCAATCGGCGCCCAACAAATCCAAGAATCCAAGATGGCGGACGGCCGCCATTTTGGAAAAACCGTTAAATCACTATATCTCTGCAACCGTTTGACCGATTTTGATAAGATTTGGTACAGTGACGCATATTGGCCTCTTACAGCGGATCTACGGCCATCTTGAA
>Ga0126332_10000669_pt1 | contig 11741 bp, 8 predicted proteins | sample InaspJWI42metaG_FD_94482 | JGI IMG/M metagenome (GOLD analysis project Ga0126332, IMG submission 94482) | Marine gutless worms symbiont microbial communities from Oahu, Hawaii - Inanidrilus sp. 2 OAHU.JWI-42 metaG | ecosystem: Host-associated > Annelida > Digestive system > Unclassified | place...
ATGCCGAAGAAAAATATCCCGGAACAGATTTGCGACTGGTCTACGAACTCGGGGGATATACATCCCCCAATTAAGCCAAAGGTGTCAGTTATTCTTCCCAGAGGTAAGGTGTCCTGAAATTTGGAATGGCGTGAACAAATGATTGATGAAAATCCGGCTGGGGGCGGGAGTGAACCTGTTTAAAAAAACTAAAATCTGATTGAATAGGGAAAAATTAGGGCTTCCCAAATGCCGTTATTCGCAAACGTTGCATAGCTGGGTTAAGTATGCCTTGAATATCCGCTAGGAAGATGCACGCACATCCGAGAAGCCTTAATTTTCGATTTGTTTGAAAGTGTAGCGACGTGTGTGAACGATTTTATTTATTAATCATTCAGCAAACAGTCCCTGCAAGTGCCGGGATTTGACGCCCGACGCGCTCTTACAATAAAATATCGCCTGAATCGGGATAAAACTTTAATACTTTTTATAGAATTTCACCCGGAAAAATCGATTGGGATCATCTCATGGCCCGGCTCGCCAAAAGCTTCTTTGATATGTAAACCTTTAACGATAGCGCCATCCATAGCACTTACAGACGGCGCAAGTAATTTTGGATGAAAGCTTCTCCTCTGGCAATCAAATGCGCGTGTTGCTCCGGAGGTTCACTTGTTTCCAGCAAATGCTTCGTATAACTTCTCAGCACATCCTCTGCTCGCGGACTTCCTTTTTCCTGCCATTTCTCCAACGTCAAATCTTCAAAAACCGCGCTGTGATGATAGGCGTTGCGAAATTGGGCAAAAGTCAGGTCGGATGACAAAAAATTTCCGCCCGGGCCGACCTGAACGATCTCATCGGTTGCGGCAGAGGCATCGTTCAGCCCGAACCCCTGAGCAAAACGTCGGACCTGTTCAATGATGTCATTGGCATAAACTACAATAGCCGGTGAAAAAGCTTTTGAATCCAGGTTATTTCCGATAAAAGGCACCAGCCCAACCTGGCTGATGCAGCTGATCAGACAGTTGAACCATTGATGTCCGCCGGCGATTAAATCAACACCCCAGCCCCGGCCGGCGCCTGAAGTGCCGACGTGGGGCAGTCGGTAGTATTGCATTGTTTCGGCGCAGGCGACATCCAGCAGGTAACTTGCGGTGTCATAGAAATTTCCCATTCCCTGCATGTCAAAGTAAGCCGGTAACATGCCGAGGATCATGGGCGTGCCTTTCCTGATCAGCTGACCGAGGGTCAATCCCGCCAGCAGTTCGGCATTTAATAGCGCCAGTGTCCCGGCCGGCGTAATCGGCGTGGATGCGCCCGCCATCCCGTAATTGGAATATATCAACGGCAATCCCCGCTCGATAGCGCACCACATCTTGTCCACCGTTCCGTTGTTTATCACCAGCGGAGTGATTGGATTAATATATGGGATGATAGCGGGTTTGGGGGCCAGGTCACCGTGCAGGTGCTCTAAAAGATCCAGTACTACCGGGAATAACTCATGTGCCGAGACTAAAACAATCAGAGGTTTGGCAGTATTGGCCGTCATCTCCAGAGTCGCATACAGGTCGGCTACTTGCGGTGAAACATCTTGAAGGATGCCGACCGTTGAGATGAGGTCATATCCGGGCAGGGTATTGCCGAGACGAACCGCGGCCTCCATGTGTTTACGGCAAAAAGGCAACGCTGCATCGCTTTCTAATTCCTGGTAGTATAGCACGGTCACCCCGATGCCAAAGCGGGCGGTTCCCGGCAGGCGGAATTGGAGTGTGCCTTCGCGATCGTATATGCTGATGTTTGATGGTGCTGTCTGTATGGCCCAATCCACCAGCTCCGCTGGAATAAACACGCGGTCATCTTTTATGATGGCCGATCCACCGGCCTGGGCAAAGAGCTTGCGGGCCCTTGGCGAGTCCACCCGTACACCAACGGTTGACAGAATTTTCAGCGAATAGGCGTGAACCTGGTGAATTTGGTCCAGGGATAGAACGGTAAGTTTGGGTTTAACACTATTTGTTACATCCATGTTTTTATCACTCTTTTTCTATGACAGGATAACCCACACGTAAAAGATTGGACTCAAATAAAGAACTGTTCGAATCGATGTATAAAATGATAAAAGAGATTAAGTCCGCAGGTAGGAAGCGCCGTTGACGTCAATGATGCAGCCCGTGAGATAATCGGTGCCTTCGGCTGCCAGAAACAGAACCACCCGGGCAACTTCTTCGGGGCTTGCCGCGCGGTTTAAGGGGCTTTGAGCCCGGATGGCATCTCCTTGAGGCCCGGAAAGTTCGGAGGCGGCCATGTCGGTCTCGACAAATCCGGGGGCAACGGCATACGTGAAAATGTTATGGGGCGCCAATGCCTGAGCCATGGATTGGCTGAATGCGTTGAGTCCGGCCTTGCTGGCTCCGTAGGCCGGAGCGTTTGGTTCGCCGCGAAAGGCGCCGCATGAAGTGATGTTAATGATTTTGCCGCCACCACTATTAATCATATGACGGGACACATGAAACGTCAGATGGGCAGGACCCAGCAGGTTGGTGGATATGGTCTTTTCCCAGCTGGATTGCCAATCCTCAAAGTTTGTTGTCGCCACGGGATGAAATTCATAAACACCGGCATTGTTTACTAGAATATCTATATTTCCCGTTTCTTGAACCGTTTTTTTCATCAGGCTGCCAACAGCGGTCGCATCGGATAGATCGGTTTGGACGATCAGATGAGAATTTCCGGCAAGCCCTGCCAGGGTTTGCTCCGCAGCGTCGCGGTCTTTATGAAAATGCACCACGATGCGGGCACCACGGTTGGCAAATTGCCGGACGATCTCCCGGCCGATACCCCGGGATGCCCCTGTTACCAACACCACTTTGCCTGAAAAATCTGTGTTCATCTTTAAGATACCCCTCTTTATTAACAATAATAATTTCTAAGTGGCTAAGCTTTTTCCGAGACTTCGCTAGGAAAAAGTGTCCACTGCCAATTGAAGATTGAAAATCGAATATTTGTGGAGGCCGCTCCGCTCCGTCATTTAAATGATTGTCTTGTTAGGATTGATAGAATCCCTTAAATTTTCCATGTTCAATCGAAAATATTCAATTAGTTTCTTACAACATTTTGTTGGTATAAATGACCCAGCGCGGAATGTCCCCAAATTCACTCCATTTCCATTCTTGCTTCCAGCATCTGGGCCCATGACAGCAGCAACTCGTCGGCCCCAAAGGGCGCAATTAACTGCAAACCCAGAGGCAACCCGTTTTCAGCCCGACCGCAAGGCAGGGTAATCACCGGCATGCCGGCATGGGTCCAGGGCAAGTTCATGTTGGGATCGCCGGTGGCGTGGATGCCCTGGGGCGCCGGACCGCACGCTGAGGGGCAGACCCACAAATCGATTTCGGCTTCAGACATCCGGGCTTCCAGTTCGGCCCGCAGCCTGTTGCAATTAGCGCGTGCGGCCTCGAGTTCTTCAGCACCGACTTTTTTTCCGATATCGATGATTTCAACCGTGCGCGGCCGGTAAAGTGCCGCGTGTTGCGCGTAGATTTCGGCATGCTCTTGGGCGAATTCAGCGAAGATCATTTGCCGGTGCAAGTGGTTAAGCTGTTCGATGTCGGCCAGCGCCGGCAGTCGCTTGATGGTACAGCCGATCGCTTGCAGGCGGCTCATCTGGTTGTCGAAAGCTTTCAATGGGTCCGGCTCTGTCTGTTCCAGGTAAGGACCAACCGGTATCCCGAGCGTGGGCAACGCCTTCGGTGGAAATTGCGGGCGCCAGGCCTGGCAGAGCACCGAAGCGGCCAGAACGGCACCGGCCACATCCTGGGTAAAGAATCCCACCTGGTCAACGGTGCGCGAGAAGTAGACAAGTCCGGCGGTGGGTATACGATTGAGCGTCGGTTTGAAACCCACGATGCCGCAAAAGGCTGCGGGTCGTGACACTGATCCGATGGTTTGGGTGCCAAGGGCCAGGGCACAGAGGCCCGAAGCGACAGCCGCAGCCGAACCGCTGCTGGAGCCGCCGGGTGTGTGCGCCGGGTTGTGTGGATTGCGCGTCGGACCCGGTTCAAAGTACGCAAACTCGGTGGTGACCGATTTGCCGAAGATCAGGGCACCGGCATCCCGCAGCAAATGTACGGCGATTGCCTCGGGACCGGCGAAAAGGTGGGGCGGAACCGCCGATCCGGCCCGCGTAACAAAGCCGGACAGATGAAAGATATCTTTCACGGCAAGTAAGGCACCATAAAGCGGCGGCCGGTCAGCCGGATCCGGAAAGCGCGATTGGAGTTTGCTTGCCTCGGCACGCAAGCGTTCCCGGTGGTCCGGCTCGGGCAGCATTGCCTCAACATGGGGGTCGACTTGCGCGGTGCGGGTGCACATCTTCTCCACATAAGCCATCAGATCCATTCGACCGCTGCGCAGGGCTTCGACGGTGGTGGCAAGATGATGAGACCTGATCAAGGAGTAGGAGCTGTTTTTTTCAGTTTTCATTTCAAACCTCTATACGTATGTTATCTTTCCTCTTATTCCAATCTGTTAGCGCCAAATAATCTTTGCCTCATTCCTGAGTGGTAGCCTATGATAATTGTACTTGGGATAACCGACCATCATGGCACCAAAGCTGACATGGCCTTTGGGAAGACTTAACGCCTCTAGCATGGGCGGCCAGAGATTTGCTGCCGCATTGAAATAACCGGCCCAACAGGCGCCCAGACCAAAAGACGGTGCGGCCAGTTCCACGTGTGCCAGCGCAATGGTGCAAGCCGCTGGTGCCGTACGCTCCTGTTTTTGTGCGTGAGCCACCACGACATGGGGTGCACCTCTGCAGATACGATCAACACCTGCCTTCCAGGCCGCAACAACACGATCCATGTGCATCGCGGCTGCCAGAGGGGATTTTTCATTAATCGGGTTGCTCATCCAATCAATAACGACTTCAGTCAATCGAAAAACCTCATCGGTATCGTAAATAACCAGCCAATTTACCGGCTGGCGGTTGTGCCCGGAGGGAGCAAACCGTGCGATATCAATCAACTTGGCCAAAGATTCACGCTCCACCTGCTTTTTCTTATACACCCGGATAGACCTTCTGGATCGCAGAAAATGCTCGACCTCTTGCGGGCCAAGATGCCATTCGTCACGAACCGGTGGACAATCTTTTGCACGCATGACTGCGTGATTCATGGCACCATGCGGACAAACGGTCACACAATGGCCGCAATTAATGCAAAGTTCTTCTCCGGCATCTATCATGGTCGGAAAAGCATCTTTTGATTTGAATTCAATGATACCCATTGGGCACGCGGCAATGCAAATCCCATCGCGGCCACAATTTTTCTCATCTACGGTTAAAGGATCCATACGATATCTCCCCCTTATGTTATTCAGCTATCCCAATCACCCGTTAGGCTTTGGTTTGAATTTTCTCTCATATTTTTTTGCGCTTTTTAAAACATTGTAAAGATCAAAAGTCAATCACCTATATCGTACGCAACAGGGGGAATGCGGAACTGGTTCGCTTCGCTCACAATTGGAATGATGGAAAGATGGAATACTGGAATATTGGGTCTTTATTGCATCACATTGAAAAATATCATGATTCATGAGCTGAACCAAACATGGATCGAATAAATATCAACCGCGGTCTTAAAAGCTCAGGGTCTTGCCTCCGGCCCGTAGGGCCTACACCCCGGAGGGCAAGACGCGATTGGCCTTTATGATCATCAAGAAGATACTCGTCGCTGTTGGGCAGCACGGCAGGCTGAGTATACGGGCAACAATTTATAAAATCAATCATGGGGTAATCATGATAATCGACCCCAAATAACGTATCCAAATACAGGGGTTGTCCGCTTTTAACCCATTATTCCATTTTTCCAACATTCCAACATTCCATATAGCGGCATTTAGGCGATGCCGTAAAAAACTATATGATTTCAATCAATTGTATAATCTCCGAGACGTTTAAATACCTAACTCAGCCTTCACGGCCAATCCGATTTTTTCCAACGTGTACGGTTTCTTTATATATTGCCCCGCACCTAATCGTTGAGCTTCCTTGACACGGTCCGTTTCAGAAAATCCGCTTGTGATGATTGCTTTTTGTCCGGGATGCAGTTTGAGAATCTTCTTGTAAGTATCTAGACCGTCAATGCCGGGCGCCATAATCATATCTAGTACCAACAAATCTGTTGGGTTTTCTTTCATGTATTCAACAGCTTCTTCACCGCTTGCGGCAACATTCACGGAATACCCTAATTTTGTCAATAGAACAGATGCAATATTCCTTTGTTGCGCGACATCATCCACAACTAGAATGCTTTCACCCCTGCCTGCATACTCATCGAATAATGCCGGCTTTTCTTTTTCCACTTTCATTCTATCGACCGGGAAATAGAGTTCAAAGATCGTCCCTTTGCCTACAGAGCTTTCAACGTCGATATATCCATTGTGATCCTTTACCGTACCCCATACAACGGCCATTCCCAGGCCTGTTCCACTACGTCCCATCATCTTCTTGGTATAGAATGGCTCAAAAATCTTTTCCAGGTCATCAGCTGCGATACCTATGCCATTATCAGCGACACTCAATACCACATAGTCTCCTTCTCTGACTTCGTCATATCCTCTTATCGGTCTGTCGACGTACTGGTTTTTCGTTGAAATGTTTACTACCCCATCACCCAGCAAGGACTCTGCCGCATTGGATACCAGGTTCATAAGGGTTTTGGATAGATGAACCGGAGAGCCCAATACATTTAACAGATCTTCCTGAAGATCGGTATTGAATTGAGCGTTCGGGTAAAATGTTTTTAGTTTTTTATATTCTGGAGATGTGAGATAATCACAGATTACGTCATTCACATTTACGATTTCCCTAACAGCAACGCCTCTCCTTGCCAGGGTTAACAAATCCTGCACGATGGCAGCCGCTTTTTGGCCAGAATCTGCGATGGTCGAGACTGCATTTCTTAAAGGACTGTCATCAGGAAGATCCATTAATAGCAAGTCCGGATAGCTTACAAGACCGCTCAAGACATTGTTAAGATCGTGAGCGACTCCGCCTGCCAACATGCCAATTGCCTCCATTTTCTCAGCACGCTGAAGCCGCGTCCTCAGGGCCTGTGCTTCACTGATGTCTGTAATAAATCCGAGAATAGCGGGTTCACCATCGTAATCAATTATGGTATTCCATAAGGCAACATTAAAAAATTGTCCGTTTTTCTTTAGTCCCATAATTTCATATGACGAAGGTATTTCCTTCCCAGCTAATCTGGCCCAATGTCTTTGCACGATCAGATCTTTGTCTTCGCTTGCATAGAGAAAATTGATTGGCTGTCCCACGAATTCATCCGGGCTATCATAGCCAAAGATCTCCACGAATTTTGAGTTGACGTATACATACTTCCCGCCCTGAGTGATCCCGATGCCTATGGGGGATGACTCGATGATAAGTCTCATTTTTTCTTCCGACTCGCGGAGTGCTTCTTCGGCGTGTATACGTTCGGTGATATCCAAGGCGATGCCTCCCAAAAAAGGCGGATCACTGTGACGGTCAATTCGGAACTTGTGAGTCTGGTAAATATGTTCAACGCCGTTTCTATCAGGTACTCTTTCAACGATCATTCGGTAACCGTCGGACAATGTCTTTTTGTCGTCTGTGATCATTTTTTCGGCCGGCTCTTTAGGAAAAAGCTCAGTAGCGGTTTTGCCTATCCAGTCTTTTGCACCCAGCACATCATTCATATGCTTATTGACGTAGAGCACCCTGCCATCTGCGCCCTTTATGAAAACTATCGCCGGGAGGTAGTCCATGAACAACGAAAAGCGTCCCTCGCTCTCTACCAGCGCCTGCTCTGTTTTTTTCTGTTCGGTAATATCGCGTCCCACTGCAATTATGGATTCTACTTCCCCGGATTCACCCAGCACGCCGTTTGCTTTCCAGGCGAGCCAGCGCAGACCTGTATCCGCATAAACACGCTCTTCGTGATAGGCTGAATAAGGAGGAACCAATACCTTCTCCAATGAGTTGGAAATACGTTGCCGGTCATCCTCGTGAATCAAGGGTAGGAACTGTTGCCCAAGCAGCTCCTGTTCGGCTTTTCCGAAAGTTGTACAATAAGATGGACTCACAAAGACCAGTTGCTTATCGAGATTAAACTTAACGATCAGATCGTTTTGGTGATCCACGAGTAACCGATACTTTGTTTCGCTTTGCTGCAAGTCAAGACTTGCGATCTCCTTCAAGGAAGCATAGAAAAAAAACGCCCACCACATTGGGACCAAAGCGCCAATAAAGTTTTCTATGGCATCAAAGGCCTTACTGATCCCGGACCATTCCAGAAACAGGCAGAAACTATAGAACAGCATGAAAATAAAAAGTCCTGCAAGCAGCACCTTGGTGTCAGCCTTCAACGTGCGGCGCCAACCAATAAGCAGGACAATCAACGCTGTTAGTGCCGCGAGGAACGAAACAAGATCGAAAATGGCTACAGGATGCATTATTTGATCTCCCTGCCTTTCCTGAATACGATCCAGGTCCAGGCGGCTAACAAAACTGTGCTTACAGCGTAGCAGATATGTTCCAGGTAATTTAAAATCCCGGGCAAATAAAAGCCCTCCATTACAGTCAGAACCCAGCCCGCCAACAGCACACAAAATCCCACAACAAGGATCTTTGCGGAAGGGAAACGTTTGAGTTGCGGGTAGTTTCCCAGGACAAAGATTAATACACCTATGCCCAAGACAAGCATGACAACTTCGTTTTGTTCTATCATTTTAATCTTCCTATCTCTTTACATTCCAATGGATGAAAATTCGGCTAATTTCATCGCAAGCGATATGAATAGATAAACCACAGGCTATTGGTTGCCTGCGGTACAAATATCCCAAGTGCCACCGCCTTGGGTTGCTTCATCATAGCCCCAATTGCCGGTAAGTCCGCCGGATGATGAGGCTTCAAGAAAGCCCCGGCCGGCGGCATTGCCCCAGCGCCAGTCATAAACCAGTCGGCGACCCTGCATCAAAAATCCTTCAATGACACCTTCACCGAGACCGAACGAAAAGCGTCCCACAACCCTGTTGCGGTTGCGTTTGAGATCCATCCGCGCACTCATCCATTCTTTTTCGCCACTGCGCAGGTGGCGTGTGTAAAGCCCCGTGTACCGGCCGGCAAACGACGTGGGATTTCCGGCACTGCCGCACAGCCTGCCCGGTGCGACAGGCTCGAGGGCTCTATGGCGGCGGCGCAATGATTGAAAATCGGTTGATAGTCCGATGGCAACCACCAGACGGTGCATGTCCGGGTTTTCCAGAATAGTGCCGATATCATCTATCTGGTCCGCGATATAATAAATCCGCCTGACGGCCGCCTGCTGGTCTCGTTCTTCGGCTGTGAAATCACGCGGTGAGCGGCGCAGGTCTGCTGCCATCGCCGTGAGGCGTCGCGCCGTCAGCGGATGGGTGGCTTTTTTCTGCAGGTAGCGCTGCCAGGCCGCGTCATTTGCATAGTCGCCGCGGCCGGGATCCAGGTGGGACATGGCCATGAAGAACTGCAGTACGCCTACCGGTGCGACACCAATACGCCGCATAATCATGTTTGCGAATCGATCCGCCTCGGCCTCATTTGTTTGCGCTTGTTGGCGAGTGACTCCCGGGCCGTAGCCCGGATGTCGATAGTATATGTGGGCCAGTTCATGCGCCAGAATCCAGACGATGGCTGATTTGAGCGCTTTCTGGGAAACGTCGTCCATTTTGGGATCATGTTTCCAGGCATCCCTGGAGATGTTCAATGCTTCAAGCGGCGCTGGAAAGCGGCCGCCGGGAAAATCGGCCGGGTCGCGATACTTTAGCATCGCCAGGTAGTCTCCAACCAGCTCCATGTTGTAGTTGTTCGACCAGAGGTAACCCCAGGCCTGGGTAAGATCATCAAAGAATCTGACCGTCAGGATCGGAACGGTGATTGTGTTTGATTGCGCGTAGAATTGAAGCGGATGATCCTTCAGCTCTCCCCGGGCGTGCAGCGGGAAATCCAACTTCACGTTGCCGACTCGCCGGCGTTCTCGAGGCGTGAGCTTTCCCAGTACAAGGTTGTCGAAATTCCATTGGATGTTCTGCGGATAGCGACCCTGCCAGTACTGAAGTATTTTATTAGAATAAAGTTCTCCCAGCCCCCACTGCGCATGTGCGCCCGGGGAAAGCAGGACCAGCAAAGCCACAGCAGCGATCCATATCCATACATTTTTTTTCATGGTGCCTCCTCCTGCAATGGTGCGATAAACATGGCGGCCGCGTCTTCCAGTCCGGTCGGCGGCGGACTCAGAGCGCCCTGTTGAACCCATTGAGAAAAGCGTTGCGAGTCCCCCCACTTTTCATCCCATACGCTCAGCAGCAGAGAACGCTTGACCCGCTGAAGGGTGTTGAGCAAAGTGTTCGCTTTACTCGATTCGATCCGGGGTCCTTTGCCGGTTTCGACATAATCATTTAGTGCCGCTTCCAGGCCCCGCAGAGCCACCAGATCGCGTTGCACTGCCGCACGGTCGGTACTGAATCGATCCGTTTCGACATTACCGGAGACGTACGACAGTGAAACCGTTGTGCCGGCCATCGGAGGTGTCTCCGGTGACCGGGGTGATCCAGTTGCTGAAATCATACTTGCGGATCCTTTTTGAGTGTCAATCTGCAGCGTGCTGACAAATGACATCAGCACAACGGCAGTCCCAAACAAAGCGAAAAACACACCCGGCCCTACGCGGCTGACATAGACCGAGATATCGCCCGGCAGCATCAGTTTCATCTCACCTTTCTTTGCTTCACGCTGCTCCGGCAGATTCATAAAGAGTTTATAACCGAGATAAATGGCTAATGCACCGATCAAGACATTGGCAAAGCGCTCTACGGCGCGCCAAAGGAAGACAATATTTTGATCTATACTTTCCATAATTAAGGTCCCTCCCATTGAGTGTTGCGACGTGTGGTCAGGCGAACGCTCTTACGCAGAAAAATTATTCACCCTGGACCAATTTGTAAACAAGCAGTGATATCAAAGTCGGTAGAATTAACCGGTATTGGTCGATCCTGATGAAAGGTAACAATGCTTGCTGGAATTAATAAGAACCTTTAAAGAGCAGGTGACGGTAAGTCGATACGCGTGCATCGGTTTCAGGTGTGGTTCAACTAGGCGATGGGTCAAGTCTGTAGAAACGTTTGGTCTATAAATAACGAAGGTGAACTTGGCTGTCAACATTGGTTTTTGTACCACCGGCTCACCGGCTTTCCGGGACTGGTTTTTTTCAGTTAGGTTTCAACCGGGCATTTCAGATCAATACCATTATTTCCCATTCGAACTTATCACTGCCCGAGGCTGTAACGGGCCGGATGTCTTGGGCTAATGGCCAGGTTTCGTCTGTCATACTTGTTTGCAGCCTCCTGTTGACGAATAGCATCGGCAAGCCGGGCGCGCATAATGCGAACCACTGCGGACCAATCAGAGTTCTTCTCATTTCCGATAAAAGGAGAGAGCTGTTCAAGCAGATCGACGTCTCCCTCCCGCCAGTAACCCATGGCAGCAAAATTGGTCATGGAAAAGTAAGCCGGCGGTGCATAGTAATCGTAGCCCGGTGGGCCGTCTCTTCCAATGTAATAACCGAAGAACCGATTTGGCGGCGCCAGCAACCCCGCAAAGTCAGCCAATGGGTGCTGCGGTTCGATGAATACCGTATTGAGGGGCACCTCCTTGCTGCCGGCATTGCGGCCGTAAGTAATGTCGATGGCCC
>Ga0126332_10000671_pt1 | contig 11733 bp, 10 predicted proteins | sample InaspJWI42metaG_FD_94482 | JGI IMG/M metagenome (GOLD analysis project Ga0126332, IMG submission 94482) | Marine gutless worms symbiont microbial communities from Oahu, Hawaii - Inanidrilus sp. 2 OAHU.JWI-42 metaG | ecosystem: Host-associated > Annelida > Digestive system > Unclassified...
CCGAAGAAAAATATCCCGGAACAGATTTGCGACTGGTCTACGAACTCGGGGGATATACATCCCCCAATTAAGCCAAAGGTGTCAGTTATTCTTCCCAGAGGTAAGGTGTCCTGAAATTATGATTTTATTTTTTGCTGTTCCTGAGCATTTTGATGCGCTGCAGGGCAAATTCGTATTCGGACATGTCATCCATGTATGATCCCAGTGCTTCTTTATAATATGAAATCGCTTTGTTCCGATCCCCGGCGCCCTCGGCCCAGAATCCCAGAGCAGTGTATGCGGTCAGTGTGTATTCGGGGCTCTCGGCGGCTTTGTCAAGCATGGATTTTTCAGTGCTGTCCCCCAGCAAACTTGTGGCAATCGTCCGGTACCACGCATCTGCGGTCCGGCGCCTGTAAGCCGCAAGCTCGGTTTTGGCCTGTGTCGTCCGTCCCATGTTGTGAAGGATTTCGGGTGCCAGCAGGCCGATCTGTAATTGCCCCCTGTTTTCCCGTCCTTGTAGGGCTAGATACTTTTGGGCGTTGTCCAGGGCCGGTTGCCATGATGCCTGCATCGCATCCAAATAGATCAGCCCCAGCAGGGCGTCCGTGTTGGTGCTGTCGATCGTCAGAATTTGCGCCAGTGCTGCTCGCTTTTCTTGCGGAGCGGGGGCCTGCTTCAAGTTTGCGAGAATCGATCCGATCTTTTTCTGGTTCTCCAGACGGGTTTGCCGCACCCGTTCAAGCTTCTTTTCAAATGTCGCCATCCGGGATTGATATGTTTGCCGGGCAACGCCGGCGGACATGCTTTCCAGTCGCTGTCGCCGGACCTTGTCCAGCGCAGAGAGGGCCAGATAATAGACCCAGTTGTCAGTGTCGGCGGCCAGAATCGACGTTTGCAGTACCTGCTCCGATCCGGCCAAATCCAGCCGCTGTTGCCGGTTGCGCCCGACTACGTAGTGCAGCCAGCTCTTTTCATTTGCTTTGTAGCCCCCTCTTAGGGCTGAAGTTTCGTCCACATTGCCGTCGAGCACGCGAACCAGGTAGCTATATATCTCATGCGGAGAGCGCCAGTCCAAAGCCAGCAATTTGTTGCGAAAAGAACTTGCGGCGGCATAACCGTTGGCCCAATCGATTAAATACAGCATGAAGCGCGCATGGCTATTGTCGGCATCCATGGACAGCGCCCGGCTGAAAAGCTGTTTTGCTCCCCCGTAATCCACGTTGCAAAAGTGCATCATCCCCGCCGCCATAACCAAGGACGGATCCAGGCTGGTCGCCAGTGCTTTATCCGCCAGATCCTGGGCCTGCTGCCACTGTTTTTGTCCGGCGGCCGAAGTGATGCGCTTTAGCTTGGCATCAACGGACAGATCGAGAACGCCGTTCCACTTGGCTTGTCCGGCTTTGATTTCCTTCAGGAAAGCGGCGGCTTTGGTAACCGGTAAAATCATCCCCAGGTCCGAAAGGGCCGTGGCTACCGGCACGGGTGCGCTTGCCCAGTCCATGGCGACACTGGAGGCGATTCCGATCACTTTACCGTTAACGTCGATTACCGGCCCACCGCTATTACCCCGGTAAAGAGAGGAATCGACCTGGAGAAAGTTTTCAAATGCCCGGCGAACATGTCCCCGGGTCACACTGACATTAACCGCGGCTTCCTGGGTTGTACTGCCGAGGGGAAAACCGAGCGCGATGACCGGCAGCAGTTTCGGGACCTTTGACGGGGTCATCTGCAGGTCGAGAGGTAAAGGTTTCAAGCCCTCGGGTACGCGGTTAATCTTAAGCACTGCAAAGTCATCTTTAAGGGGAGATTTTATCCGCTCGTGGGTTTTCTCCGGCACCTTGGCAACACCGGCAATCGCCAAACGGCGCTCGCCATCCGTACGAAAAGCCCGGTCCAGGTGGTATATATCATCCAGATCCTCGCTTTCGGACAATTGCGGCAGGCGTTTGAATGCTTTTTGCCCTTCAAACCAGAGAAAGGCTCTGTATTCCAGACGCAGGGGCTGCTGAAGCTGGCCGTACCGGTTGATCAGCCGATAAATGCTGCTGTCCTCGAGCCAGGGGCAGGCCACATGCCGATTGGTCAGCAGGTAGCCCTGCTCGTCCACCAGAAATGCCGTCCCCTCGGAGCGGTTGTGGTAATGCTGATTCTCATCATCTAATACCTTGTATTCAACCAGCATAAAAGCGACTGCACCGGCATAACGGTTGGCATAATTTGACAGGGTGGCTTCGCTGTCTGTTTGGCGGGAGATAAAATAGTGCCAGGTGACCAGGCCCAACAGGCCTAGCAGCACCAGTACCACCACCAGCATCCGCACCCATCTTTTGAGTCCCCTGATTTCACGGGCTGGTGGCGGCATCGGCTCGGAGCGCCGCTGCATCGCGGCCTCGATTTCTTTTTCATCAACCCGCGCAAGGGTTTCGGCCACTTCCGCCATGGACCGTGGACGGAGACCGGGATCATCGGCCAGTATCGTTTTAAAAAGTATTTCGACTTCTTGGGGCAGGTAAAGTTCTTCTATTTCGGCGCTGATGTCTGCCGCGTCATGCTCGGCCGAAAGCAGCTCCACGAAGATTTTTCCCAGTGACCATATGTCGCTTCTGAAATCCAGGGGTCGCTGGTTTACAATATCCGGATGGCTATCGAGCAGCTTTTTCAACATGGGTCCGGGCCGGTCCAGCTTCGGGTCAAGGAATCGCGAAAGCTTGTAGTCAATCTTGACTTCCAGTTGATCGCCTTCGCCCTTGAAGACGATAATGTCATCCAGGATTAAATGCGGGATGAAATGTCCGATGCGATGGAGTCCCTCGAGAATCAGGGCTATCCGGGCAAAAAGTTTCAAAGCAACCCGGTAATCCCGGAGGCGACCGGACGTCAGCAAACTGCCCCAGTTTTCGGCCTCGATACTTTCGCTCACCCGGTACCACAATCCGTCGCTGGATTTTCGAATCTCGAAGTGCCGGATGAAATAATCCTCGGGAAGCTTATGCAGTACTTCCAGCTCCTGTTTGAGACGTTCGGCAATTACGGCGTTGACGCCGGAGCGGGGTGTAAAGATGCGGATAACGACAGGCTCATCGCTGCCGTCCTTGAGGGCGCGACAAAGAATGCTGGAATACCCCTCGTGAAGAACTTCAACGATGCGGTAATCGTCGATGTACTTTCTGCCCTCCACTACTTCACTGCCGCAGGAGGGGCAGGACGTGATTTCCTCGGCCAGTATCTGACCGCAATTTTGGCACAGTTTCATATAGAAAAACTACATCGGCGATTGATAAATGTCAATTGGTTGGTTAACCGGTTGAGCCCGTTGAGCCCAGAAAATAGGAATAATATCATTTTACTAACGTACTTAATTATGCAATGGGAGATTTCACTTCTACTAGCAAGATTATCGTGTTTATCCTACCAAGTGGGCTGTAAGGTAAACCAGCCAACAAGGTTACGGACTAATAAACCTGCTCACAACACTTCACTACCGACTAACCGGCTCAACCGGCTCAACCGATAGACGGGCTCAACCGGCCAACCGGCAAACGGGCCAACGGGCAAACGGGCCAACGGGCAAACCGGCCAACCGCTCCCGCCTTCGCATACGTGCGCTTGCTTTTGATCCGGCAGTATTGTACCATACACACGCAGTATTGACTCCACCATGCACGATCTTTTCGATCAGTTCCCAAAGATCTGACCGTTGATAGGTATCCTAGGGCAGGGATGAATTTTCAGTCGGCAACCTGGGCCATCGCCCTTACACTGTTTGTCGGAGCGCTGGGATTACCCATCCCGGAAAATCCTCTGCTTGTGGGGGGCGGTTATGCTGTCTTCAAACAGATTAGCACGCCGGCTGCAGGCCTGGCAATGTGGTACCTGGCCATTATTATCGGCGACGCTATTCTATTTGCAGTTTCCCACTGGTTTTTCACCCTCCCGGCACTTTCAGCCCTGATGAAACGATTCTTCGGTGCAAAACGTTTCGAAACCTATCAGAAAGCCTTTGCAGACCTGGGCGGCTGGGCCCTGTTTTTGGCACGCTTTACTTTCGGCATTCGGGCCGTTGTCTATATCGCCGCCGGAGCGGCGCGCTATCCCTGGAAGCGATTTCTGCTGGTTGACGGACTTTCTGTGGCCATTCAGGTGATTTTATTTGTCGGTATCGGGTACTTTGCCGGTGACAGGATCGCGTGGGCCGAGGACGCCGGTGAAAAGATCGTACTGGTGTTGGGAATACTCGCCCTTGTTACCCTCCTGATTACCTGGATATCCTCATCCTTTCTGAAACGTCTGTCGGCCCGAAGTCGGAATCGATAGCAGCAGACATTGGATGTAACACCTTCGGTAAAGGCAGTTTTGCAGAGATTCCGTCACCGATTGGAAGAAAACTGTGGCCGGATCGATATTACAGATCCCCGGTCGTCTCGCTGATTGCCTGAATCGATCTGGGGTTGGCCCAGGCGTTGATTGTACATCCATTGGCCAGAAAAAATCTTCTGCTTCCGCCCAGTTTGATCCCTTCCCGTACGTGATTTTTCAAAAATGCGCTTGATTTGGTTGTCACAATCTTATGGTCGATACCTCCCATTACGCAGCCAGAAATTTTTTCTTTCACGGATTGAAGCGATGGCCCTTTCGGTCCCCGATCCCACCAGTTGTAAATATCAACCGGGAAATCCAGTACATCCTCGAAAAACAAATCTTCACCATGAATGTGAGCCGTATTCATCCGGCCCAGGCCTGCGATAGCCTCAAAAACACGCATGCTGAAAGGCTTGACGAATTTGAGGAATTGATCCCGGGTGACAAATTCACCGGCGGCAGGCACCGACAGGAATATACCCGACGCACCGAGGCCCAAAGATATTTTACAATAGGCAATCAGGTTTTCGGTAATGATATCCAGCGCATCCAGGAGGGCATCCGGTTCATGCGCCATCAGGTCCTTGATATTCTCGGCCGCCAGACTGCGTCTGATACTCTGCCACGGATCAAATACCGTATCGATAAAGTAAGCTTGGCCATCCAGTTCACGATTGATAATCTCCAGGGCCCTAAACTGCTCTTTCCAGATTGAAGTTTCCATATCAAAACGACGGAATTGCAGCAGGTCTTTTTTGGATGAAACTGAATCGAGACCCTCCGGTGTTGGATAATAATAATCGTTCATGACTTTGAGGAAATCAAAATCATAATAATCAAAAAACTCTAAAGTGACGCGGGCAAACTGCTGACCATCGGTGTGTTGAATCCCGAAATGATACCAGAGTGATAGCGGGGAACGGTCTACTTGCTTGCCGCTCAGGACGTTGTCCACTCTTTCAATCTTGTTCATCGTCGACCTCCATCATTTTTATGCCATTGAAGTGTAATTTCAATTTCGCTTTTTTCCACTAAGATAACCATTTTGAATATCGATGCCGGAAAAATTCTTTCCGTCCACAGCGCTGATCAGGCAGAATTAAATAATATATCGTTAAATATCAATAGATTATTTAAATGCATCCAACTTGGCAAAGATTTTGCAAGTTTTTTTTCGGTTCAGATTTAAGGGAAACGTATCACTTGGTTGCCGATTCCATGACAATCCTCAGGCCTTTCGCCCTCGGTTTCGCATCCCAGGGCTCTTGTCCTGGGACAAGAGCTATCGTCACAATTGGAGGAAACGATGAAAGACAGAGTATTTACCCTCACACTCATAATCGTTTGCAGCGCATTGATTATCAGCGGGTGTGTGACGGGTTCCAAAACGCGTTTACAAACAAATGATCAACCCACCGTGGCCGAAGAAACCACCGTAAGCCCGAAGGTTGAAACGAGCGAGCGCCCGGATGCATACATGGATAATCAGGAAGCCGCGCTCAAAGATAATCTCGACCAGACCGGCGTTCAAATTACCCGCAACGGCGAGAAAATTCTCCTGAATATGCCCGGCAGCCTGACATTCACCTCGGGCTCGTACAATATTAAACCTGAATTTCACTCCGTTCTGGATTTAGTGGCATTCGTGCTGAACGAATTTGAGAAAACCCAGGTTAATATCGCCGGACATACCGACAGTATCGGTAAAGCCGGTTACAACCAGGTGCTTTCCGAAAAACGCGCCAAGAGTGTGGCGACGTTTCTGGCGCAACAGGGTGTGCGTCCGGAACGGGTCTTGGTTAAAGGGTTTGGAGAATCGCAGCCCATCGCTTCCAACAAATCAAAAGGCGGTCGGGCTCAGAACCGTCGGGTGGAGATCGAGATCTCCCCGCTTCCGTAATTAGTTTTTGATCTGGTCCATTTTACTCAGAGACTTGATCACGGCTGTCGGTCCGTTGCGATCAGCCCCGTGGGACGGTGAGGTGCCGTCTGATTGCGGCTGTCCGGCAAACCTGCCGTTGGTGGATGCGCCCAGCAGTTTGCCGAAATAGACATGGCAGGTACCGCTTTCCCGGGCTGTTACGCCGACTTTGGGCGGTGCCGGGTGGTTGTTTAGTTGCTCGGCTTTACCGGTCGCCTGCGCATCGTTGAGGGTGTCCAGCCCGGCGAGAGCCGCTGTAATCTCCTTTTTTAAATCCTGCATTCCCTTGCGGTAGATCGTGCCATCGAGGGTGGTGTGGCCCGGGGCGCGCTGTTCCATGAATTCGGTAAACAGAATGTCTTTTTCGATCATTTCCACCAGGTGCTCGACACGCTCATAGCGGCCGGCGGTTTCGCGGGCCTCCGCTGGGCAGGCCCGGGCACAGATGCCGCATTGCCTGCAGCGGGTGGAATCGGCGACCGGCCCGCCGTGAGTCAGGGTCAGCGCATCTTCAGGGCAGGCGGCCATACACTCACCGCAGCCGATGCACCGCTGCCGGGTATACAGGGTCTGCGGCTGCGGGGCCAGGCTTTCCGGATTGTGGCACCAGATGCAAGAAAACGGGCAGCCCTTCATAAACACAGTGGTGCGTATACCCGGTCCGTCGTGGATGGCATAGCGCTTGATGTCGAAAATAACGCCCTTTTGCATTGATATCCTAACAGTGTCAGTATTTCTGATCCGCAGATTGATGGTTTACTTTACGCCTGTTTCGATTTAGAGTCAACGTCAGCGGTGTGATAGCCCGGGGGTCATTGGATTATGTTCTAGGCACCTCTTAAACCGAACCAGTAGATTGTTTCCAAATTGTTGTTTCGGATCCCACCTTTGTGGGAGCGCCTTCGACTCGGCCGCCCTCGACCCTGAGCCCTCGGCCTGCCTTCGACTTGAGCGAAGGCCGAAAGTAGCTCAAGTCGAAGGCAGGCCGGATATTGCTCGGTCGAACACTCAGACCGAAGGGAGCTCGTCGAAGCCTGCTCCCAAAGCTAGAGCAACAGGGCTCAGGAGACGATCTACCGGGATGCTGTTTTTGATCAACGCTGCAGGGAGTATGAAACTTGTCGAAATTGACAGAAAAAGCCGGGTGCTGGTTCGGGCCCGGTTCGGTTGCCTGCGAAATGCTTACACCCTCAACCTGACCCGGGGCTGTGAGTTTACCTGTGCATACTGTTACGCCAGGGGCTATCCGGATGCACCGGCCACTGGACAGGTTTACCTTTACCGTAATCTTGCTGCAAAGCTTGCCGCCGAGCTGGACAATCCGCGCCGGCGGACGGTGGTGGATTGGGTCGTTTTTAATACAGCGTCCGATTCTTTTCAAACCCATCCGGCCATTCTGGATCTTGCCTATCGCAGCATGCAAGTGCTCCTGGTGCGGGATGTCGGATTTTCTTTTTTGACCAAGGGCTGGATCCCGGACCGCTTCGTGAAGCTTTTCAGCAAACAACCGGATTTGATCACGGCCAGAATTGGCCTGGTCTCCATGGACCCGCGCTATCGTGACCTTTTCGAGCCCGGCACAGCCACAGCCACCCGGCGTCTTGAGAACATCGATCGGCTGCAAGATGCCGGAGTGACGGTTGACGTCCGCACCGATCCGATCATCCCTTTTTACACGGATGACGCGGATTCTATCCGCAGGCTGTATGAAGCCCTGGCGGAAAGAAAAATAAAAGCGGTTTCGTTGAGCTATCTGCACCTGCGTCCGGCTATCCTGGCCCAGCTGCAGCGCGAGTTGACACCCACGGCCTTCAATGTGCTTGGCAGCTGCTTTGCGGGCCAAGCATGGTCGGTGGTCGGATCATCCACCCGCAGCAAGCTGGTGCCGCTGTCTCTGCGCCGGAAAGGCTACCGGCGATTTCACCGCCTTGCCGCCGGGTACGGAATTTCAACCCTCATCTGCGCCTGTAAAAATCCGGATATGTCCGGTCAGATATGTGTGCGTCGAACCCGGATGGACGTCCCGGATAGAAAGCGCAAACAAAGGGCGAAACAACTTACTCTTTTTTCCTGCTTTCATAATGAATAGCTTTCCTTCTTAGCTTGAAACATAGTGCTCGCTCAAAAATAACTTCATATTTTGATGACCCGATCCATCCCGCTTGGCTGCGTTGCTCGCCGGTTGAATAGCTTGCTATTCGCCCTCTTCGCGCCTTGCCAAGCGGGCGCCTCGACTCAAATCCATCAGGTATTAATGAATCTTTGCACAAATGCCGGCCATGCGATGCAGGACATAGGCGGCACACTGGAGATCCGTTTTGAAAACACAGCGCTCGATTCCGGTTTTGCGGCCCGGTACCCCGGTTTAAAACCCGGGAAATAGGCTTCACTGAACGGTTTTCGGAATGTTACCTTTGATTTCGGGCGCAATAATATCGGTTACCAATGACGGCGGTTCCGCATAATGGGTTTCCACCGGACCTTCGGACGGCTGGCCCCCGCTTATGCTCCGGGACATCAAAAAACCGAGCGTCGCTTGGGTCAGCGCCTGGAATACACCCTGGTCATCCTGCTGCTGCCAGTTCAGGTCAATCGTAAGTCGATTGTCCTGAAAATCAAGGTGGCTTTTCAACCGCTCATCATCGATAAATTCAGCGATTTTCATGGCCATCCCTTCAGATTCCGGATTTTTCCGGTTGCCACTTTGAAGCTGTTCGTAAATACCGGCCCCGTTGATATGATCCCGAAACTGCTGGGCATAACTTAGCAAGCGTCCCCTCTCACCATCGAATTTAAAACCGACGGCCAAATATCGAATCTTTTCTAAAGGCTCGTTGAGAGCTGCCAGAAAACGTCCGCTCATCTTGGCCATCATTGCAATCCGGGGATTGGACTGCAGGTTGCTGTCCGGTAAAATGTTCTGTTCCCAACCGTCCGGCATTTTTTCGGGAATCTGTGCGGATAGTTCGATCAGGTTGCCCGGTTTTTTAACTGTCGCGGCAAAACGGACGAGTTCATGGTTAAACATTGCCTGATTTCCGTCGGACAACAAATGGGCTAACGATGTGGGACCGTATAGCGCCCATTTTTCATTGATCCAGACCCGATAAAGATCGGTTGGAAAACCGTTGGCCTGCGCCGCTTGCACGGATTCGGCTTTGATTTTGTAGAGACCTGCCCTGTCAGGTTCCAGAATATGTTTGATAATACCGCTTCGCATGAGAGATTGTTCCAAACTTTGCGATTCGCGGCTGTGTAAAATCAAAACCGGAAGAACCTGATACTCAGGTTCGGGAAACAGGAGAATTCGGGCTCTTCCCAGACCTAGAGAATCGTAAAATCCGATGGCGGAGCGAACTTTCATGTCTTTTTCTTCGGCCGGAATTCCCTCTTCCATTGCCTTTCGAATCAAAGGCAGATTCAGATCCACATAGAACACCGGCGCTGGTCCGACAGCAGGCGACAAGGCGGCCTTTTCCATGCTGGGCTGCCTTGGCATTGGTTGCGCGCCTTCTTTGCGCAGGAGAAAATTATAGCCAAAGAAAGTGCCTGTGATTAGCGCTAGGCACAGCACGACTGCCGCGGCGGCATACAGTAGCGTGTTTTTCCGGAGCGGGGCCGGAATCTGCGGCCTTAAGGAATCTTCCGATTCGCGGGCGGCTTGTGGGTCGGGAGTCTGCGCTTTTGCAGCAGGCAGATTAATTGGAATCTGATGTCCGCAGACATTACATTGGGCGGCCGATTTCCCGGGCTTAATCCGCTGCCGATTAATTCTATACTGCTTTCCGCATTCAGGGCAGATTAACCGAAGAAAGGCGGGATCAGGGGGTGATTTTGCACCCGCAGCCGGGCTTACCTGAAAAACCTGTCCGCAGCCGGTACAGCGCACGGCTGTTGACCGGTCTTTAAATTTTTTATCATCCATTCGATACTTTTTTTTGCAAACAGGACAACTGATAATCATCATTCATTCCCCTTTTGCAGAATCCGCCGGAGCTTTTATCCGATGAATCCGGTGATGATTGCAGATGAAACACTACATTTCCACCTAGTATTATCGGATTATTCAAAAATTGCATTAGCGTGGGTTCGGCACTATTATGTAAAAATAAAGCTGAAGTTTACCTGTTTCATAAAGGTCAGCCACGAAGACTCAAAGGCACAAAGCCCGAATATGAAGTTTAAACTTTTGTCAAAAAGAGAGGAATCCATAGAATTATATTATGATCTTAGTGCCTTGTGGCTGAATTATTAACCTGTTTTGAACACAGGCAGGGCAACCGGAACATTGATGACCGGATGATTATCAAAAAGGTCAAAGTGAAACCTGGTTTTGGGAAAAGAAATGCAGGCTGTCTGGCTGGAAAACAACGCGCTGAGTTTGCGGGATGACATTTCCGTACCCGAGCCCGGCAAGAGTGAAGCGCTGGTAAAGGTCCGCCTGGCCGGAATTTGCGGTACCGACCTGGCGCTGATCAAAGGATACCATTCGTTTAGCGGTATTCCGGGCCACGAGTTTGTGGGAGAAATTGTTCGAGCCTCCGATCGGCCGGAACGGATGGGTGAGCGGGTTGTGGGCGAAATAAACGTTGCCTGCGGCCGGTGTGCACATTGCTTGGCAAACATGCCTCGCCACTGTGAGCAGCGAACGGCACTGGGTGTTTTGAACCGCAACGGCGCTTTTACCGAGTATGTTTGCCTTCCCCTGGAAAATCTCATCAGCGTGCCGGCAGGTGTTTCCGATGAGGCTGCCGTGTTTGTCGAACCCCTGGCCGCCGCACTGGAAATAAGGGAACAGATAACCATCGAATCCTCGGATTTCGTTCTGGTTATCGGAGCCGGACGTTTGGGCCAGTTGATCGCCCAGACGCTTTCGTTAACCGGCTGCAATTTGCAGGTGTCTGCCAGGTACAAAAACCAGCGGGATGTGCTGGATACCTGCAATATCTCCTGGATTGACGAAGATAGCATTCCCGCGAGTTATTATAATATAGTTGTTGAAGCCACCGGCTCTGTCGTTGGGTTTGCCGCAGCCCGCAAAGCCGTGAGGGCCCGGGGCACCATTGTGCTTAAAAGTACATACAATGAGCAGGTGCTGGTCAACTTTTCGTCCATTGTGGTGGATGAAATTACGCTCGTGGGGTCCCGCTGCGGTGCGTTCGGCCCGGCTATAAACTTGCTGAAAAAAAGCCAGGTGGATCCGACCCTATTAATTGAGCGGCGCTATGCCCTAAAAGACGCCCGGGCGGCCTTGGCGCATGCCTCGCAACCCGGTGCCCTCAAAGTTTTGTTGCAGGTTGCCGGTGCGAAGTTTGAGTAATCAATGTGAGAATCAGTCTCACCCAATACCACTGCTGTCCGGTTAAGATTTTTGAATTAAAGGATAACTACCCGAAACTAAACTGAATATTGACGAAATTGAAAGGAAACGATTTGAATTTGCCTTAAACCTGGTTTCATGGTCCTTTTGC
>Ga0126332_10000672_pt1 | contig 11725 bp, 9 predicted proteins | sample InaspJWI42metaG_FD_94482 | JGI IMG/M metagenome (GOLD analysis project Ga0126332, IMG submission 94482) | Marine gutless worms symbiont microbial communities from Oahu, Hawaii - Inanidrilus sp. 2 OAHU.JWI-42 metaG | ecosystem: Host-associated > Annelida > Digestive system > Unclassified | place...
CCCATTTTAGCCGTGCTTGGATCACCGCAGGAAATGGCCATCCATGACGAGAAGTGGCACACCGAAAATTTTTCCTGGGGAAATGCCCGTCACCGCAGAAAAGGTTTTTGGACCGAAGAAGTCTCAACGAAGTGGATGGAGACGATGGATACTATGCGGACGCGATTGATCAGTTGTTATAACTGTCCGATGCAATGCGCGGCAACGATTTCCCCTCCGGGACAACCGACCTACATGATGAAATGCTTCTCGAAACTGACCTATACAATGGCGGCCATGTCAGACCTGGATTTTGGTTTGAGAATCGCTCAGCGCGCCACGGAGTATGGCGTGGATGGATACTCAACCCCTCAAGTGATGGCCTTTGCCCTTGAACTCTACGAAAACGGTATTTTAACTGACGATGACATGTCGGGATTGCCGTCCGATAACGATGAAAGATTTTACTGGCTGCTCGACAGGATCGTCCGGCGGGAAGGGATTGGAGATGTTTTGGCCAATGGTACCTATTGGGCGGCCAAACAGATCGGCAAGGGCGCCGATGCATATGCGCATAATAACATTAAAAAACATGAACAGCTGCCTCTCAAGCTAAGCATGCTGAATCCCATCTATTTTCTGATGTATTGTACCGGCGAGAAAATGAACATTACCCAGATTGAAGGGCAGTTCCCTCAAGCACCTTTTCCCAAGAGAGAGCACAGAGAAAAGTTTGTAAAGGATTGGTTTCAGGTTCCTGATGACAGGTTTAAGCAATATTTTCTGGACTGGGAACCACGTGGAGAAAACTCAAATCCCTATTACCCGACTGTTGAAATGACTTGTGACATTGTCGACTGGCAAGAGCGGATGCACTACATCGATGACGCTCTCGGAATGTGCACCGGTTTGTCATCATTTCACCTGAAGCCGCCGTATCATATACACAATATCCCGAAATTTATGGCAGCCGGTGCCGGGATCGATATGGATGAAGACAAATTATCGCAAGGCGCCAAACGCTACCGAACTTTAGTTAGAGCCGCTAATATAAGAAGAGGTATGCGCAGAAAAGATGAGAAGCCGCCGGAGGACCATTGGAAGAAAAGATTTCCCGAACTTGAAAAGGAGCTTTTGGATACGTATTACAAATTCAAGGGGTGGAATGACGAGGGTATTCCTACCAAGGAGTCCTTGCATGAATTGGGTTTGGATTACGTGAGTGAAGATTTTGTACAGCGGGGGATCTTAACCGATAGTGAGGATGCTCCTTCAAAAGAGCAGGAATAAAGCGAAGGGAGTACAACCGTGACAGGTGAGAAAAAGAAGAAAATAATCAAAACTATAAGAATTGATGTTGATAAGTGCCATGGTTGCCGGGCGTGTGAGATGATCTGTTCCGCCTTTCACGCCGAGCCCAAATATAGCAGCAATAATCCGGCCAGGGCTCGTATTCGGTTGATTCGTGATCCACTCAGAGATGTATATGTTCCTGTATACGCGGGTGATTATGCCCCGGCCGAATGTGCCGGCAGAGACAAATACACGATTGACGGGAAGGAATACGATGAGTGTGCCTTCTGCAGATCTTCCTGCCCATCCAGAGACGAGTTCAAAGAACCCGATTCCGGTCTCCCTCTAAAATGCGATATGTGTGAAGGCGAAGAAGAACCCCTGTGTGTGAAGTGGTGCACAGTCGATGCTCTGGTATTAGAAGAAAGGGAAGAGGAAGTCGAAGAAGAGGAAGAGCAGGAGGAGTTGGAGATCGGATTGGAATCTCTGGCAGACAAATACGGATTGCAGAAGATGTTGGATACCATTGCACGCATGTCAAAGAAGGACTGAAATATTAAAATGCAAAACGAGGATTGATAAAGACCGTGGAGAACGTAGCCGACTATAAAGAGATCGTAGATGTCATAAAAGCCAACGGTGGCGAAGCCTTCAAATTATGCTATCAATGCGGGTTGTGTGATGTCGTGTGCCCGTGGAACAGGGTTCGAAACTTCAGCATGCGCAAGATAGTTCGCGAGGCTACGTTCGGTATGACGGATATAGAAAGTGACGATATATGGCGTTGCACGACCTGCGGTATCTGTCCTCAAAAGTGCCCCAGGGACGTCAGACAGATAGAATCCGGGGTATCTCTGCGCAGAATTGCCACGGAATACGGGGTTTTTCCTGCTTCCGCCAATCCTGTGCGCGCTATAAGCGCAAGCCTGGTTGGTGAAGGGAACCCCTTGAATGAAAAGCGAGATGAGAGGGCAAATTGGACAACGGGTCTTTCTGTCAAAACGTACAGCGAGGAGATGGAAGTGTTATACTTCCCCGGCTGTTACCTCAGCTATGACCCGCGATTAAAAAAAGTAGCCGTTGCCACGGCCGCTATTCTTAACAAGGCGGGTCTGGATTACGGGATATTGGGCGCCAAGGAGAATTGCTGTGGGGAAAGTATCCGCAAGACGGGCGATGAGGAACTATTCAAAAAGCTGGCCAAAGAAAACATCAAAACCTTTATCGATAATGGGGTGAAAAAGGTCCTTGTTTCTTCTCCCCACTGCTACCATACCTTCAAAAACGAATATCCCGAATTCATGGTGAACTTTGAGGTGGTTCATATCACGCAATTTTTATCCGAGCTTATCGACGAGGGAAGGCTTGAGCTCAACAATGAGTACGGGAAGAAAGTCACTTATCATGACCCATGTTATCTGGGTCGACATAACGGCATATATGACGAGCCCCGAGAGGCTTTAAAGAAGATACCCGGTTTGGAGCTGAATGAGATGCCTGAGTCGCGGGTAGATAGTCTGTGCTGCGGCGGCGGCGGCGGCCGGATTTGGATGGAAACGCTGAAGGGTGAAAGATTCTCCGACTTCAGAATCGAACAAGCCGTGAGCGTTGGGGCCGAGGTGCTGGCTACATCCTGCCCCTACTGCATTACCCATTTTGAGGAAAGCAGGCTGACCCTGGAGGATAGTGAAAGCCTGGAAATCAAGGACATCACGGAGATAATCGCGGAAGTGATTTAAATTGAATATTTCAAGACTATTTTTTCGTATCGTGAAATAAGCTGGATAGCATACCTAAGCAACCTGATGAGGTGATAGAAAGTGGAAAAAGAACTCACGCGAGATGAAAAAGTTCAACAACTTAGTAAAAATCTGGTAGAAAGAAATTTCGGAGACGTGATGGTTGTCGGTGGCGGGATTAGCGGTATTCAGGCCTCTCTCGATCTTGCCGATTCGGGTTATAAGGTTTATCTGGTTGAGAAGTCTCCCGCCATTGGCGGCCATATGGCCCAGCTCGACAAGACTTATCCCACCAATGACTGTTCCATGTGAATTCTCTCGCCCAAACTGGTCGAGGTCGGCCGGCATCCGAATATAGAGGTTCTGACTTATACTGAAGTTGACGCGGTAGAAGGGGAAGCGGGAGACTTCAACGTCACCCTGAATAAAAAGCCCAGATACGTCATAGAGAACAATTGCACAGGCTGTGCCACCTGTGTAGAATACTGTCCGGTAGAGGTCCCTGATCCATACAATCAGGACTTATCCTCGAACAAAGCCATCCATATCTACTTCTCACAGGCCGTTCCCCTGGTCACTTATATAGATCAAAGCTGTATTTACCTGGAAGAGAAGAAATGCCGTATTTGCGAAGGCGTTTGCAAAAATGAGGCCATAGATTTTCAGCAAGAGCCGGAGAAGGTGGATGTACAAGTCGGGGCGATCGTGCTGTCTCCGGGATATGAGCCATTTGATCCCAAGTTGAGGGGCGACTATGGCTACGGAAAAATGCAAAACGTGGTAACCAGCCTGGACTTCGAACGGCTATTATGTGCCACCGGGCCGCACGAAGGCGAGATTTTGCGCCCTTCCGACAAGAAGCATCCCCATAAAATTGCCTGGATTCAGTGCGTCGGTTCCCGAAAGGTTACCCCCGGGGATAACAGCTATTGTTCAGCCGTATGCTGCACCTATACCCAAAAGCAGGTGATTTTGACAAAAGATCATGACGCAGAGGCAGAGTGTACGGTATTCCATAACGATATTCGTTCCTATGGCAAGGATTTCGAACTGTTCTATCAGAGAACAGAGAATCTTAGCGGGGTTCGATTTATAAGAAGCTACGTGTCCATCGGCAAAGAGATCCCGGAAACCAAGAATGTTACCATACGATACGCCACAAACGAGGACGGCGTAAAGGAAGAGGAATTCGATCTGGTGGTACTGTCCATTGGGTTGAACCCTCCGGCTGAAGTCGAAAAATTGGCTGATATGTATGCTATCGCGCTTAATTCGCACGGATTCTGCAAAACCAATCCTGCCAATCCCATCGAGACTTCTCGCCCGGGAATTTTTGTCAGCGGTGCTTTCCAGGGCCCTATAGATATCCCCGAGTCGGTGTTTACCGCCAGCGGAGCCAGCGCCCAATGTGGCGAATTCCTTGACTTCCGGCGAGGGAAGCTGTCCAAAGAAAGGATATATCCATCGGAAAGGGATGTCTCGGAAGATGAGGCCAGGGTCGGTGTTTTTGTGTGTCATTGCGGCGCAAACATTGGAAGAGTGGTCGATGTTCCTTCCGTGGTTGAATATTGCAATACCCTGGACAATGTTGTTTACGCCACCGAGCAGCTGTTTTCATGCGCGACGGATTCTGCCGAGTCAATAACGGAGACGATACGGGAAAAGGGGCTCAATCGCGTCGTCGTCGCCGCCTGTTCTCCCAGGACCCTTGAACCGTTATTCCGGGACACACTGCGGGAGGCGGGAATCAACCAGTATTTCTTCGAAATGGCCAATATCAGGGAACATTGTTCCTGGGTCCACGCGCGGGAAAAGGAAGAGGCCAGTAAAAAGGCAAAGGATATCACCCGGATGTCGGTCGCGCGTGCTTGCCATTTGGAGCCTTTGCAGGAAATCGATCTGCCGGTAAACAAGGCGGCGTTGGTGGTTGGTGGCGGTATCGCCGGCTTGAATTGTGCGCTCTCCATAGCCAAACAGGGACACGAGGTGTTCCTGCTGGAAAAGGATACCGAACTGGGGGGAATGGCAAGAAGAATCCATTTCACGCTCGATGGGATGGATGTTCAGGCCTATCTGCATGATCTTGTGCGCCAGGTCTATCAGAACCAATTAATCCATGTATATACGGATGCCGTCATTACAGAGGCTACCGGTTATGTTGGTAATTTCATAACCCGAGTGACGTCTGAAAGAGGGGCCACGGAGATAAAACACGGCGCAACCGTCATCGCAGTGGGAGCCGATGAATATAAACCCACCGAATACCTGTATGGTGATAACGACAGGATAATGACCAATATAGAGCTGGGGGAGCAAATCACCCAAGGCGAAGAAAAGGTCATTAACGCCCAAAGTCTCGTGATGATCCAATGCGTCGGCTGCAGGAATGAAGACAGAAATTACTGCAGCCGGGTATGTTGCAGTCATTCGATAAAGAACGCTTTGAAACTGAAAGAGTTAAACCCCGAGATGGATATCTACATTCTATTTCGGGACATCAGAACCTATGGGTTTGCAGAGGATTATTACCGCAAAGCGTCTGATAAAGATGTAAAGTTCATTCAATATGAACCCGATGCTAAACCAAGCGTGGAAGCGGTTACGGCAGAGGGTCGGTCGGTTCTAAGAGTTGCCGCAACCGATCCCATTCTCGGCCGGAAGCTGGCGATAGATGCCGATTACCTTGTTCTGGCCGCCGCCGTTGTTCCCTCTGCAGGCAACAAAGAAATATCTCAATTCTTCAAGGTTCCTTTGGGAGCGGATGAATTTTTCAAAGAAGCCCATGTCAAATTGAGACCGGTTGACTTTGCCGCCGATGGCGTTTTCCTGTGTGGGACAGCTCACTATCCCAAGCATATTCCCGAGGCGATCAACCAGGCTTATGGCGCTGCAAGCCGAGCGTTAACCCTTCTCTCAAATGATATCGTCACCGTCTCAGGTTCTGTATGCGAGGTAATAGAGAACGATTGTGTATCGTGCGGCGCATGTATTTCGGCTTGTACCTACGCTGCCATAGAGTTCCGCGAGACACACCAGGGCAGAAAGGCCTGGGTCAATCCGGTTCTGTGTAAAGGAGACGGGCTCTGTTGTGCCAAGTGTCCGACAAACGCTATTTTTCTAAAGCACTTTACCGATGAAGAGCTTTTGAGCCAGATTGATACGGCGTTTACAGAGGAAGAGGTCATATAGTGAACCCTAACATTGAATAAATTCTTGTCATCTAGCATTGCCGATATGCGTGAGACGGATGCGTTTTCTGGGCAGATGCTGGATACAAGATTCAAGATACACGATGCAGGATCCAGGATTCAAGATTCAGGAATCAGGAACCAGGATCCAGAATCAGTCAATACTCGCAACGGTTTTCCCCGCAACGGCCAAGTTTGAATACAGTATTTTATGCAACTATAGGGTAAATAGTGACAAAGGAGTTGAGAACATATGAGTACAAGATTTAAACCAAAAGTATTGGGTTTTGTATGCCATTGGTGAGCATACGGCGCTGCTGATATGGCTGGAGTTTCCAGACTGCAATATACAACCGAAGTCAGGCTTATTCGCGTCATGTGTTCCGGTAGAGTCGACCTGGAATTTTTACTCAGAGCCTTTTCCAATGGAATAGACGGGGTTTTTATCGGTGGCTGCCGTCTTAATGAATGCAATTACATAACGCATGGAAATTACGACGCCTTGAGCAATGTGCTTCTATGCAGAAAAATAATGCAGCACCTAGGGCTGAACCCGGAAAGGTTAGCGATCGAATTTTTGTCTTCCGGTGACGGCATCCTTCTTGCCGAAAAGATAAACGCTTTTTGCACGAAGGTGGACGAAATAGGGCCTTTTGGTAAAAGTGAAGGAATCGACGAGAAAGGATTAAAGGTCAATCTAGAAGCAGTTACGAATTTAGTTCCCTACCTTAAGCTGGTGGAAAGGGAGCGGCTGAGAGTGCCTTCTAAATCGGAAGAAGCGTATAAAGATTTTTTCGCCAGTGACGAGGTAAACCGGTTAATCAATGAATTGGTCATAGATAAATTGGCGATAAGCCAAATCATGTTGCTCCTGCGTGAAAAACCCCTTTCAACTGGAGAAATTTCCGAGATTTTAGGCCTAAATCCATCTGAAGTATCAAGACACATGAACAGCTCATCGAGGCACGGATTAGTCAGGTATGATGAAAGCCGGAAGCGCTTTGCTCTGGCCTGAAGTCAAATAATAATTGGAGATTGAAGATTGAAGATTTGTGGATGTCGCTTTGCTCCGTCATGTTTTGATAGGTCTTTTTATAATCGATTCACCGAAGGCGGACAACAATTCTTCAATCTTCAATCTTCAATTCTAAACTCTCCGCCTCAGGCGGACCCGGATAAGGATAGCGGATATGGAGATTGATCGAGTCGATCAGATTATTGAAAAACATCAAGGCGAAGCCAGTTCACTGATTCAAGTATTACTGGAAATTCAGAGCGAAAATCATTGGCTTCCTAAGGAAGCATTAGAGAGGGTCAGCGAGAAATTAAAAGTTCCTTTAACCCGGATACAGCACATCGCTACTTTTTATAAAGCTTTTAGTTTAGTACCTAAAGGACGTCATGAAATTCACCTTTGTATGGGTACTGCCTGTCATGTTCGTGGTGCGATGCGTGTCCTCGACACGGTGCAAGACTTGGTTGGAATTAAACCTGGTGAAACGGACCTGGATTTGAAATTCAGCCTGGAAACAGTTAACTGCCTCGGCTGCTGTGCTTTAGGACCGGTGATGGAAATCGATGGGAAGACTCACGGTAAGATAGCGCCGGGCGAGACAGCAGACGTGTTAAAAAACTTTGAGTAGGGGAAAATTATGGCGCGGTTAAATTCGCCTGAAAAATTAGAGAAAGTCAGACAGGAGATATTATCCCGGAGAGATCCAAACACGCCTTGCATTTCAATATGTGCCGGTGCTGGTTGTATTGCCTTCGGTGCAAGTGAAGTCATAGCCGCCTTTAAAGCAGAGATTGAAAAACAGGGCTTACAGGCTGATGTGGATACCAAGGGAACCGGGTGCCCTGGATTTTGTGAGAGAGGACCCGTTGTGGTTATTTATCCGGAGGAGATATGCTATCTCCAGGTAACGCCTGAAGACGTTCCAGAGATTGTCTCTCAGACCATAAAGGAGAAGAAGATCGTCGATCGTCTACTCTATGTTGACCCAACCACAGGCGAAAAAGCAACCCATGAATCAGATATTCCCTTTTATAAAAATCAAGAACGAAACATCATCGGCAGTAATATTAAGATTGATCCGAAGAACATCGATGACTATCTGGCAATTGGCGGTTACTCCGCGTTAGCCAAAGTTCTTTCGGGGATGACCTCCGAGGAGGTAGTGGAGGAGGTCAAAAAATCCAACCTGAGAGGAAGGGGCGGTGGCGGCTTTCCCGCAGGGAGAAAGTGGGAAGGATCCCGCAATGCCCCTGACGAAATAAAATATGTGATCGTCAATGCCGACGAGGGGGACCCAGGGGCATTTATGGATAGAGCTCTCCTTGAAGGTAACCCTCATTCAATCCTCGAAGGGTTGATCATCGGAGGCTATGCCATCGGCTCCTACGAGGGATTTATTTATGTTCGACAGGAATACCCCCTGGCAGTGGAGAATGTGACCCTCGCGATTAAACAGGCTGAGGCGTATGGTTTTATTGGGAAAAACATCCTTGGCTCAGGCTTTGATTTCACGATTACAGTGCACCAGGGGGCCGGCGCTTTCGTCTGTGGTGAATCGACTGCCCTGATGACGGCCTTGGAAGGCAGGGTAGGAGAGCCCAGACCGAAGTATATCCGCTCAAACATCAAGGGCCTTTGGGGTAAACCCAGCGTGTTGAATAATGTTGAGACGTGGGCCAATGTGCCGCTTATTATCAATAAAGGCGCTGATTGGTTTACTCAATTTGGAACTGACGGAAGCAAAGGTACAAAAATTTTCTCCCTGGTCGGCAAGATAACCAATACCGGCCTTGTGGAAGTGCCCATGGGCATGAGCCTGAAAGATATTATCTACAAAATAGGCGGTGGAATCCCTGGAGGCAAGAGATTCAAAGCAGTGCAGACCGGGGGACCGTCCGGAGGATGCGTCCCTGAGGAACTGTTGGATTTGGAAGTTGGTTTTGATGAACTCACCAAGGCCGGTTCAATGATGGGATCAGGTGGGATGATTGTAATGGATGAAGATACCTGTTTGGTTGATGTTGCCAGGTACTTCATTGACTTCCTCACGGATGAATCCTGTGGTAAATGTATCCCATGCCGTGAAGGCCTGAGGCAGATGCTTAAGATTCTCACGAATATCACCGAAGGGAAGGGAAAAGAGGGCGACATCGAGCTTTTGGAGGAGCTATCCGAGACAGCCATTGATGCCTCCCTTTGTGCTTTGGGTACGAGTGCTCCCAACCCGTTTCTAAGCACGGTGCGCTACTTCAGAGATGAGTATGAGGCACACATCAAGGAGAAGAAGTGTCCGGCATTATCCTGCAAGGAACTGATCGCGTACCATATTGACCCGGATAAGTGCCAGGCCTGTATGATTTGCCTTAGGAAATGCCCTGCCGAGGCGGTTATCGGGGGTAAGAAAAAGATCCATGTCATAGACCAGGAGAAATGCACAAAGTGCAGTACTTGCTTTGAAGTTTGCCCCTCTCGCTTTGGTGCGGTGCAGAAGATTTCAGGCGAACCTGTTCCGTCTCCAATCCCTGAAGAAGAAAGAATCATAACCAGAAAGAGCAAAGCAAAATGAGTGAGATCCTTTTACAGATTGATGGAAAAGAAATAAAAGCAAGGGAAGGGATGACCGTCCTGGAGGCCGCCCAAAGTGCGGGGATATCGATACCCACACTATGTCATCATGAAAAATTGGAACCTTTTGGGGGGTGCCGGCTTTGCATCGTAGAAGTAGAGGTTCGCGGTTGGACAAAGCGCGTTGTTTCCTGCGTTTACCCGGTAGAAGAAAAATTGGTCGTACAAACCAGATCTGACAAGATAGATAAAATACGCAAAATGATCTTAGAGCTATTGCTGGCTCATGCCCCGGATTCGCCTGAATTGCTGGATTTGGCTCAGGAGTATGGCGCCGACAAAGACCGTTTTGAAAAAGAGGCTTCATTTTGTATTCATTGTGGTCTATGTGTAAGATACTGTGATGAGATCAAGAAAAAGAACGCTGTTGGATTTGTCGACCGAGGAATAAGGAAAGAAATCAGTTTCATTCCGGAAATAGCCGCCAAGGAGTGCTGGGACTGCAAAGAGTGTTTTCCGCTCTGCCCAACAGAGGCACTGCAAGCAGCTTACGTTTTAACCAAATCGCTTATTTCTCCCCTACCTTCTTTCGAATCCGCATCTGAGGAATAGGCAACGATTAATACGGAGGGAATCAAAATAATGATTATGTCTAATTATTTATTGACGCATTAGTAAATGGCTGCTTAACCTTCTTTCAAGGAACATGAACCATTGAATGGTACAGGCAAAAATACGGAATCTTATCAAGTAATTCGGTGTGAAAGTGGGGTTTGCCGGAGCGGTTCTCACGAATTGATCGGAGAGGAACCGCTTTTGATTCGTATCGATGGCAAGCCTTATTCAGTGGTGATGAGAACACCCGGGGAAGAGTTGTTTCACGCGGCAGGTTTCTGTCTTGGGGAAGGGATTGCGGACTCTCCTGATGATTTTCTTACCATAGGATATTGTAAAGATCTGGATCCGAATGTTATCGATGTCCGGCTCAAACCCGAAAGGCGTGAAAAGATTCATGATGTTCTTGAGAGAAGGGGCTTTGTCAGTCAGACCAGTTGCGGCATTTGCGGCAAGGAGATGGTCAAGGACCTTTATCAGATTTTAACCCCGGCAGAAAATGGCTTCCAGGTTGAAATCAACCGCATTTTTGATTCCATCGACAAGCTTTCCGAAACCCAGAAATACTATCAGAGAACCCGGGGCTCACACGCTGCAATGATATTTGATAACCATCTGGAGATGATCTCTTTTGCCGAGGATGTCGGGCGGCATAACGCGCTTGATAAAGCAATCGGGAAAGTCTTTTTCGATCGGAAGCTGCCCGATGCCGTCATGGTGATTCTATCTTCAAGGATAAGTTATGAATTGGTTCAAAAAGCTGCCAGAGCGCACCTGCCGATTATGATCAGTATGTCAAGACCGACCGCCCTTGCTGCCGAAATGGGAAAGACCCTTAACATGACGCTGGCATGTACTGATAAGGAATCTGATCTAATATTGGTTTGCGGCGAGAACCGCATCGTTTTTTGATTAGATGCTTTATGCCAGATTCAGGATACCAGATACCGAATCACGGTATCGCTTCGCTCTTTTTTTTTATAGGAGCAAAAATTCTAGTTTTGACTTGAATCCTGAATCTTTAGATTGCCTCAAACGGAACGAAATTTTGAAAATCGCTATAAACCCGCCTGCAAGGTTCGAATATGACCTTTCCATGAAAAAGGGAATGCAGCGGCAACCAAGATAAGTGATCCCAATTCCTTGACGAATTCTTCGATAACGGATGCCACCCCTTTGCCAGTGCCGCTACCAAGTAATGTCACAGTGAGATTCGCCTCGGTATTGTAACATCAGGAAACTTGATCTCCTTAAATTGCAATTAGGTATTAGAACCGTCAATAAATCATAATAATTCAAATAGTTGAGGTATTTTTTGTGAGATAATAAAA
>Ga0126332_10000673_pt1 | contig 11725 bp, 8 predicted proteins | sample InaspJWI42metaG_FD_94482 | JGI IMG/M metagenome (GOLD analysis project Ga0126332, IMG submission 94482) | Marine gutless worms symbiont microbial communities from Oahu, Hawaii - Inanidrilus sp. 2 OAHU.JWI-42 metaG | ecosystem: Host-associated > Annelida > Digestive system > Unclassified | place...
TAAAATAGCATCTCATATCGTATCGTATCGTATCGTACAGTAAGAAATTTCTGAAAATTACTGTTGGACCAGTGCTTTTTGGTGCTCCTTATCCACTGAGCTCATTTGAGTCATTACCGAGTACTCTTTTGGTGACTCAGTGGTGTGTCTATGTCATGCATGACCCGAATTTCCTGGATGAGGCGTGAAATTTTATTTGGATGTCGACTGCTACATGTAGCTAGTAGCCAATTTATAGGATTGCAGTTGCACCCACTGCTCCTAAGAAGTCAGCGCCTTGCCCGCACGCGCGCGACGGACCGCCGCGTGGAGCGGACCACCAACGATCAAATTTTCGATGAGCAACGAGCACTGTCCGTCACCGTTTTTATACGTCTCGACCGGCGAGCAGTATCGAATTAGCTGCAGGAACAACCGTCGAACGGCGATCGCGAGTGGTAACTGGCCACACGCGACCCAGATGCGACGGCGAGCTAGCGTGTAAATCCAGTTAGGTCTGTCAAGATGGCTCTCTTGCCGTCGCCGATATGAAGTGATCCAAGCGTCGTTCACAGAACAGCGACGTATTTACCGGCCACTCTAGTGGCCGAGTTCAGCAGTCGGTTGGTCGCGCGTGTGTGTGTGTCTTTGTCTCTCCTGTCCTGACAATAAGTTCCAAACAAAATGACGTTTGAGATATACTTCGCGCATGTAAGTTCGTCTTGACTATACGTAGGTTAGGTTCGAATGTCAAGGTTATGTGTCAAAGTTTATAGCCATAGATAGGAAAATCACAGGAGGAAAACATTATAGGCTATACATGCATTGCCAGGCGAGGCAAAGGTAGTCAGCTGAAAGTTTCTACGTGTATATTACGTAATGCAAATGCAACAGTCATTTGTAAACTGAACCATGTGAAGATGACGACGCTGACAAAAGTGACAGTGGCGATTTTGATCTACTGACGTAGCATAGATGTGACGATCACTGCACTGTGTTTTGAAGTATTTAAGCAGTCATCAAATAGTCATTGGCTTCGACCTTGGTAATAAAGGCCAAGTACTTAGCCTGTCCTTGGCCTTCGATTCTGGCAACTGTCCTTGTTATTCCCGATATTATTGCGAGAAAATATCTTTGTTTTTTAGTAATCGTGACTGACCTCATGGATTCTCCGGACTGTTTACCAATATTTCTGAGCTTTTCCGTTTTTCCTTTTTAGTTTTTGCACTGTTTAGTTGTTGGTTCCGTAGATTAAGCTGACTTAGGCCTATGTCAGCTTTTGAGCGCACGTTAAAATAGCATTTCGTATCGTATCGTATCGTAATCAGTAATGTTAAATAAAATGTGATAAATATGTTGCACAGAAAGATCGTGTGGCAGAGAGACACAATAGCTGTCTAAAACTTTAAGACGTTGAGTAACTTGATTCGCAGCTTATCGATATGACTCAAGAAAACGAAGAAATGTAGACCCAATGATTTTTTGTACAAAGTACATTTTTTGACATCACAAGTATATTTGGCCAGACTTTCGCTATGTGGAATATATTAGCGTTTATTACTGCACTTGCGAATGTAACGAGCATACCATTATTTCCTCGACTTCTGTGCCATAGAAAGGATGGTCCGGCGGTTTGTATCTGAGTTTCAGGTATACCTTAAATGTTCGGTTGTGGTCGTTATTACCGTACTGTCCCTCGTCCGGGATGCGTATCGTCTTTTTTGGACATCAAAGGAGGTATATGAAACGTCTCGTAATCGCAGTGTCACGTGCGGGCGTCATTCGTTAGTACGAAGCCATTCTCATCACACGCAGATGACAGGTCCGATCTAACACTTCCTCTTCGTGGCAGTCGACGAGTGTGCCGTTCATGACGATTCATCTTATCTCGTCATCGCTCATCTGTTTCCAGATATAGGCTATCTGTCTGTCTGACTGCTCCTTTTTTTGCGCATCGTTATCGATACATGCGCAGTGGATAGAGAGGTCAAACTGGATGTTTACTGACGACACCCTATACAGCATTTTGTGGAAGCTGCGGTAATACAAACGGGTCTACTGCTCCAATCGGCTTTTGTATTTTTAGTTTTTATTTCCTTTTTTCTTCTTTTGGATCAGTGCGGCAAATTATCAGCGCAAATTGAACTTCTAGCGTCATAAAGTGGCCTATTGTTACGGATGTAGCATGGCACGTGTGTGTGTGTGTGTGTGTGTGTGCCTTTCTGTTGGTCATGACCGTGAGCTGTGTCAAAACGCTGCGTCAAAACGGCAGAACCGATCGAAATGTCGGTTGGGGTGTGGACTCGGGTGTGCACAAGGAACCATGTATTAAACGTGAGCTTGAACCCCCCCCCCGAGAAAGGGGCACTTTGGGGGGCATTTCCCGTACCATCGCTGCAGCGTTTCCAACTGTATTCGGTAGGTGGCAGCAGCGATGCAACACGTTGTTTGTGCGTGTGTACACCGTGCAGGCGGCGTACAAAGACTGGTTGTGTGCGTCGCTGTTGACGGGCGCTGTCGGCGACGAGCGGTCGTGGCGATGCCGCGTCTACTGCGACCGCGTCGCTCAACTCTGTCCGTACCTGCTGCCTCAGATCGACTATTCCTATGTCGGCGAGCCTGCCTTCTCCTGTACCGGTATGTAACTACAACTCTGTGCACGTAGACAACAATTCCACCGATGGCGAGATCCGTCGTATACGTCAGCACCACCGCCGGACATTGGCTCGCACCCCGTACACATGCCCCCAGACACCTGCTGCTCCCCCCGAAAACTACCGTCATGGACATCTGCTCATTGGTTAGGGTTAAACTATACCGGGTTACGGTTTTAGAGTTATTGGGTTTGGTTTAGGTTAGGGTTATGGTTAGGGACATTGATAGTTCCGGAGTCCGCGACGTTTGCCCTATAAAAGGATGCCCCAAGGATTTGAAACCTTTGTTACCCGAATTGGTACTGTACTTACAATTGAGCCTGCTTCACGTCAAATGAACTGAACTCAACGGAAGTTGGCATTTAAACCAGTGGCCGGTTTTTTTGTGGGGAGTGTAGGCGTATAACAAACGTAAAAGGTCGCGTGACTAGGAACCGGAACTTGACCGGACATGCTGTGCTAATCGCTCATATTTTTCGTTCATTTTTTATTAATGTTCTATGCGGTATATATATGTGATTAAGCCCGCTGTCCGTGGTCGTTTTAGCGTGCGTTTTGTCCAATTTACACCGCCCGACCCGACGCGACGAAACAGTTTTGTCGAGTGGGGTCGGGCGGTCACGTTCAGCAATCACGCGTTCGTCCATCTCTGTCCTTGACCCGAGTAGTATCTTTGAGAAGATATCGCTCAACGGAACAAATAAATGCCTGTCAGCGGAGGTGTAAACGATGGCGTAAATCTTAATCTGGCGCCGCGGAGCGTTGGCGGGGAAGACAGATCACAATTGCGTTGAGTTGGAACGTGGGCGCACACAGTGGGTCGTCGCGAACAGCGCCATCTCGCGACTGACAGAGTTGACCAACATCTCGACGACGTGACGCCGTCCGCGAGTCTCCTCTCTCCAATCCACCGCCGCCCTCGCCAGTGTTATTTGCGTTCACTGTAACTACATCTGAAATGCAGGCAATAAATAAAGGAGAAATGCATCTGTTAACTATAACTGCATTACTAAAACTAAAAGGTAGGCTACTTCAGATAAGTAATACATAAGCTGTGATGAAAATGTTTTAATACCGTGTTATATAATGCTAGAGTTGCATTTCAGAGCAGGTTAAAACTGTCTGGTGGTGCTGTTATGAACGCTATTAGATTAGTAGGTTGCATTATCTAATGCGCTAAGTTTGGAGTTATTTTATCGCTGTGTGTATGTGTATTGCTTTCTTTTAAATTTCTTTTATGCATTGTGTGTGTGTGTGCGTGTGTGCATGATTTATTATGTTTTACTGTACGGTATATGGGCCTAGCTGCCTGAAACAAATAAATAAATAAATAAAATAAATGGGGTGATAAAATGTCTGCAACTTAAGCATTTCTATTATTATTATTATTATTATTATTATGCAGCGTTTAACGCGCCATATGTCGGTCATAAGGATGACGAATCGCAGACGCTATAAGAATTAGTTAAATGATGCGTTCGCTTCAACTAAATCTCTTGAATATTTTTCGTATCCGTTATAACATTCTTTGATGGTTTGTTTGACCAGAGATTTGCTCGTGTCAAGTTGTGTGTACTGAAATTTTTCATTGAGATGGTCTGTTGTTATACCTACTGCACATAAGCTTAATGTATAAAAAAACTAACTGTAGTATATAAGCACATAACACCGAAAATAAGTGAACTACAACCAAAACCGTTTAGGCCTACGAAACTACTAATTACTATAGTTACAATTCTAAACAACGCTATAACTAGACAAAAACTAAACAGTTTCTGCCATAACTTAGTACTAAAACTGCAACTAGAAAGACATTCGAAACTAATATAACACTTCTATCCACTTTTCCGCGACACCATCTGGTTCCGCCGCCAATTAATATTCGCCGGCGACGACGACGAGTTCCCGGATGTCGGTCGGTGTTCGCGCGCGCATGACGAGTCTTTTCGGCCGTAAACCGATTAACTCGGCATTCGGTAGGCCTAACCGAAGACTGGCAGACTCACGAGACATGCAGTCTGGATCGGAAAGACCAGCAACGTGAATCGAGAGACGACGGAAGCCACCGACTGAGGACAGTTTACTTGCTGACGTCTGAAGCCAGAAGTCAGTGCTGATGAAGGCAGCGGAACATCGACCGAGCGGGATGCGTGAAATTTGTTTCGGTTGCGTTGAAGTACCGGTAAGCCTATAGTAATAACTCGGTATTCGGTTTGTGCGTCGGAACGTCGACGACGCTTATACCAGCCCGGCAACGGTATCCGGTTCGACGACTCCGTGATTATACCGAAAACGGTCGGCGGCGAAGCGCATGGGTGTAAACAACTTGCCCACCAGAGTCGTTACGCAGCCGCACCCTGGCCTGGGATCGAACTCACGACCTCTTGATCGTAAGTCCGACGTCCTACCATTACGCCACCGAGCCGCCGCCGTAAGTTCGATGAAATCGGTATTCGGTTTGTGCGTCGGAACGTCGCTGTCGTCGTCGCTTATACCAGTCCGCGTGACGGGCGCCGAAACTGTGGCGCAACTCCGCCGGCCCTACCTGCTGCTGCCCCAACTCGACTATTCGTACGTCCCATATACGTACTCCTCCTGTAACATGTAACTTGTAGGTTGGCGGTCTCGAGACGCTTCGACAAGCTATACAGTGTCCCTGTCTCTTCTGCTGGTCCAATCTCTTCTTGAAGCTGTTGACGGTAGTGGCTTCCACGACGTGGCTTGGGAGCCGATTCCAGGGGCCCACAACTCGTTGGCCAAAGAAATCCTGCCTCACTTCTAGACGACTGCGTTCGTCAACTAGCGTGTGGCACTGACGTAACTTGTAACTTGTAGGTTGACTTGTGGGTTGTATGTAGTCCAGTGTGTGCAGACGATACGCTACTGTTGGCGTGACGGGCGTCGAAGCCACACAAACAGGCGACCGAACGATCGGCCGAGCGACGACAACGCCGTTTTAATTTCGTCGTCGTCGTCGGCGCGGGCGGGGCGGGGCAGACCGGGAGGACGGAGTCGGCAGCGGTCGTTGATGAAGGAAGCCACCGATGTGTCTACGACGACCACGACGACGACGACGACGGTCGACGAATCGTGATCGACGGTCGACTGAATCATGTCAGCACGTCGACGATCTCTCTCAGCCGTCGACGTTACGCACTGCACTTGGTTCGTCTGTCCGTCCGTCTGTCCGTCCGTCACGACAACTGCGACCGGCGAGTCGTCATGCGGGCTGAGGGGGGAGAGAGAGTTTACTGGAGAGAGGGGCATGGATTGAACTCAAGTTCGCGAACTCCAGCGTAAACAAGAACTCGCTGAGCACCAACCGACCTAGTTTCGTTGCAGCCAGTCAAGTCGTGACGCTGACGCGCGTGATTAGTGAACGCGTCGTATAACTAGGTCGACGTGTTGAAAGTCTGTCCAGTTCAGTTCGTGTGCTGTGAACCCTCCTTAAGCGTCGTTACACGCTACCCGTGTTCGCGGACCGTGTTTGTGGGAACTCTTCGCAACACAAGCCAGAAAACCCTCACTCGAGATCGCGTCGACCGTCTAAGCACAAAGAACAGCCAACAACAGTCGGCACACTGAAATCAGCACAGTGTCGTTACCGCCTGCATTTTCTACAGTATGCTGTATTACATACATATACATATACATACAAATTTATATAGGGCCAAAATCGTGAGAACGAATCTGAGGCGCTGTATTGTATTGAACTGTGTATTGCAACTTCACTGAGATCTTGCTCGTCTGCCTGCATTCGTGTCCAGGAAAGAACATTTTCTTCGCGTGACCTTGAACTTTGATTTATGGCCTGAACATTCAAACTATATACATTGATATTGTCAATATGAACCAGCATTCCAAATGTTTCAGATCGGGCTCATTTAGTTCAAAAGTTAATTGCCCGGACACACATGAGCACACACACACCGCACACACTCGACAGATTGCTCTACGCAGACCACCAGAGTGGCCAATAATCAAACAGCAATAGCTAACAGTCAACTCAACGCAGCAATGTTGCAGATTGCAGTGAGAGCCGAATATCGTGTCGTCCGACGGGGCCGCACGTTTGTTTAATATGCGTTCACATCAGCATCAGCAGCAGCAGCCTGTGCGCGCCTTGGGCGGCTTGTGTGTATGTGTGTGTGTGTGTGTGTGTGTGTGCGCCGTCCGGCATTCTTTAAAGCACGCTGCCCGCAGCGCTGGCGGCGACGTCTGTCCGCCGTCCTTTCAGCCGTGTAGCCTGCACAAAGGGTCGTCGTCCGCGCCCGATATATCTGAAATGAAGTAGTCGCAACGGTGCATCGAAAACTAGACTGCATTGTACGGCGTGTCGAGTTTTTTCTGCGCTTCCTGTAGGGTAGCGGAGTATTGTGACGAGCGTGTCTCTGTGTGTGTGTTTTTTTCTGTTTGTGTGTCTGTTCGCGAGCACATCTCCGGAATTACATTTCGTCCGACCTTCGCCAATTTTTGTGCATGTTACCACGGCCGTGGCTCGTTCCTCCTATGGCGGCGTTGCGATATGTTCTGTACTTCCGACTTTTTGTGGACGACGTTATGTCTGCACGTAGTGGGCCATATGGACCACATGTCAATACCGTGCAGCGAGTGACGTCGTCGTGCGCAGGCTAACGCCCTTGCTTCGTCGTGTTGGTTGCGCCGTGTCCTAGACGACGGAGGGCACCGATAATAGACGACTCCATCGTACAAGGGGTGTCGGGGGTGAAGCCTGGGATGCACATTTGCCTTGTTTTCGTTTAATTTCAGAACTATAAGCCCTCACTCGAGGTCGCACTGACCACGTTAGCAATATTTTTCACCGACCGTGATTTTGCGGCTAGCTGTTACTTATATTTACACTTTTCAGTTCGATTTTGCTTTTAGACATGGTGTCGTTACTGTTTTCCCAACTTCATCTTTACTTTGCAGTAAATCGTCTGCATTTTTTCATTCCGTGACCATGAACTCTGATCGGTAGACTTTCGAACTTGACCTATCTAGATTGAAGATCTTTTCATTCAAAAGTTACCAGACACACTAACACACTGGACTGATTGCTCGACCTCCACCAACGAATTGCTGAAACGATGCGTGGGCGAATATTTTGCTCTACAGTTGTATTGAAGAAACTCGACCAGACGGAAAAAGTTCGCCGATAATGTAGACTTAAATGGGGATTGTGACTGACTTAGACGTTCGCCGCCTGATGCAGGCGATTTTGTCAGGAACAGATGTTCCCGTTTCAGAAAACCTCTTTAAAGTATTATGCACAGTTGCAGCTGCCGATGCTTCTGTGTCGCTGCAGCAGAGTGAAATTCGAGTATTAAGGGGATTGCAGTAGACCGAATTGCTGTCAGGTTTATAAAATTTCTGCGAAAGTTTTGTAGCCAAAAGCTGACTTGAGAGACACGTTGTTATATCGTTGTTTAGAATTGTAGCTATAGTTATAGTAATAGTTTCGTGAGCGGTTTGGGTTGTAGTTTTGTGCTTATATACTACAGTTTTTTTTACACATTAAGCTTATGTGCAGTAGGTATAACAACAGTCAATCTCAATGAAAAATTTCAGTACACACAACTTGACACAAGCAAATCTCTGACGTGGCTTACATTGAGAGCGAACAGTCGAATGGCGTTGCTGACGTTGCGATGTCAAATGGTGACCACGGCAAAAACAACGAAGTTAGTAAACATTACAAACGTGTACGAAAGTGCAGCAGATTTGAACCAAAACGGGAATGTGATAACTTGAGTTTTAATACAGCGCTAAAATTGAGACGTTTGAGACATTTAAATATTATGTCTAGCTGATATTTTTCCACGTAAAATCAACGCACAGCAACAAATATGTCGTTTATTCTGCACAAAGGTATAAATACAGTAAAAATAGACAGATGGGACAGATAGACTACAACCGATTAAACTATAGGCGTACCATGGTGAAATAGAAATTTCTGTAAAAATCATTAGAAATGTATAACATAATAAAAAAACAATGAAAAATAATATTATTTCCTCTATCGGAAGTACTAGCGCTAGCAGTCTGCGTGCTATTTCGCGAACGCATTTATAAATAAAAAAAATCCTGGGCAGAATTAAATAACGTTACAACGTAAAATGCTACAGAAATAAGAACGCAAAACGCCTGTACATCGGCGGACTATACGCCAAGATTTATACGACGCTCACATTGATTGATGTTGACCCCTTGCGTGACGGGTGGTCTTGGCCAAATAAACGATCGATCGATCGATCGCGGTAAACGATCGATCGATCGATCGCGGGAGAGTAGAGAGAAAGAGAGAGAAGTCAAGAAGGAAAAACTAGAGCAAATGGCGACTGTTGTGCATGGTCCAGGGAGACGCGTCCGAACGCGCGATATGCCGAGTTTTATTAACGGGACGAAGATAAGCTTCGTTCGTTCGGCGGGACTGCTGCACATTATTGACTCTAACGACATCGCTGTGGCACGGGAACGCGCCCGGTTTCTGATGCATCCGTGTGCTGCGGCCGCTTGTCGAATACGGGACGTAATGCCCCCCCCCCTCGGGAGAAAACGCTCCCATATTTTTAATTTGTGCACAACTAATTTATAATTACTCCGCCGCTGGTAGGGTAGCGGAGTATTGTAATCATTTTGTTTGTTTGTTTGTTTGTTTGTATGTGTGTCTTTGTCTGTCTGCGAGCATATCTCCGGAACTACACGTTCTGTTTATGTATGTTTATGTATGTTTACATATGTCCGTGGCTCGGTCCTCCTCTGGCGGCGTTGGGATATTTTATGTACTTCCGGTTTTATGGATGACTTTATGTCTGCACGCAGTGGCCAGGAATATGCGACGCAATAGTGATTCAATAGGGAGCAGCGTGGATTTATCACCGTGGCGTATACTCAAACTGACCCACCAGGGGGCAGCATCGTACCTGGGGCGGAGTCTGATACCTACGTTTGCCTTGTTTAATTTATAGTTTAGAGTATGTTCTTCTTTTCTACTGGTGGCTAATGAAGTGTTTCTCCCAGTCCAATACACCCCTGCACACACCTCAGTGCACACACCTCAGGAACATAACGTGAACAGAGATAGGTATGCTGAACTGTTTCATGCGAGACCTAACTGCAAATATACGTCTGCCCAGCAGCCACTTTATTTCAGGGACGACATGCAGAGATATTGATAAACACCCGATCACTGGGCGTTTTATTTTGTTGGTATTTCGTCTGGGGCGTTTCGTCCCGGGGGTGTTATGACCCGACATCCCGTTTGTCGACGGTCTATACGAGTGTTCTAGACGATCCATATCGATTCATCTCTTTAATGGCACCGTCGTACGTACTGTCGCGCTGTCCGTAAAACATTATCAAGCAGTATGGATTGAACGCTGCATGTGTGGAGTATTACATGCGGATCGGCTTTATGCGATGACACAAAACGATATGCGGTCTCAGCGGTCTAGGGTCTAGTGGTATCACGCCTCACTGCGGTGTGCAAACCCATCATCTACCACACCAGGGATAGGCTTATATCAAGACAGCTGCTGATATACAGCCTTGGGTACGGGCCGCACTGTAAATCCCTGCTGTACTTACTAGGCTAGTTCTGCCGTCTACCGTCCGCGGGTCAGTAAAATAAGCACCGGCTTTCGGCTGAGTAATAGTAATAAATGGCGACAACGGGTTTTAACGGTTGCATCCTACGGTCGTCTGGCTCCCTCTGAGGATCAGCGGCCACAGGTCCTGTTGCAGCCTACTTTTAAAAATAGACTGACTAAACACTCCCGCCATGGCTTTGCCGCGGTGAAAGCACCGACAATATTCGATATGATGAAGCCTATTAGGTCGCATCGCCATGCGGAGCATGAGATGCGGCCTATTGTTACCGTTGTAGCGTGGTCTGTCTGTTCACTGGTCACGACCATAAGCCGTGATAAAACGGCTGAACCGATCGAAATGCCGCTCGGCGTGTGGACGCACGGGGCTCAACAGACCATTATTAGGCGGGTGCCCGGATCCCCCAACGGACAATAGTACTTTTTGGGGTCATACTTGGGCATGCCCGGACTTACCGGTGGTCGATATTCTCAACCTTATTCGCTAGGGTGCAGCAACGATGCGGCCTGTGGGTACCAGTCTACTCTAGCAACTTGTTGTTATTGTTTCTGTCACTGATGTCACAGGAACCAATGCGGGGAACCGTTTACTTTAGGTTCACCTTGCAATCGTTCACTGAGCACCGACTGTGTCGCAAGAAAATAGTTATGAATTAAAATTAAAATTACTTTTTTCTGATTTGCGCCGCCGCGATTACTTCGTTTTCTCCGACAGTGGCGCGACTACCCCGTTATGCCCCTTGCGCGCCGCTGCGACACTGCTGGGAGCTCTGAAAGTAAAGAGGCATTTTGTGTAGCGCCTTATACTGAGTGTGACTCACCACTAAACCGCAGTCGCCATCTTTCAAGTGTCGACTGAAATCCGCATCGCTACATCACCGACTCCCATCCGCGCAATGCGCGCGCGCTCCCTGGGGATGCCGAGACCGATTACACATCGGATCCGCGCATCAGACCAGATCCAGACGACATCAATTCTCCTTGCCCCAATTAAACACTGTTTGTATAAGAACATGTTCGTTAATCGATGCTTGTTTAGTTCTATCATTCTTCCTCATTGTACTGTGTTTTTTTCTTCGTTATTTGTGTTAAAGATGCGGATGTCACCTTTGTCTATTAAAGGCTAGCCTACGTGACTTGACTTGACCAGTAGCATGTCGAGTGGGAGGTCGTATCATCGACTATCAGTGTCTATTCCAGTCAACTTTGTGGAGAATTTGACCTGGTTGCAAATCGCAAGTGTCTGAGGCTGGGCCCTGTCTTATTTTCTTATTTTACGTCTTCAAAAATCACTTGACACAATATTGCTTGGGAAGTTTATAACGCTGCCAAACCCCCTAGACGGACGGGGAGGGATACTGGTTAGCGTGCTGGACTCAGGCACAGAAGGGCCTGGGTTCAAATCGCAGCCGCGACGCTGTCGGGTAACAGTCTTAGGCAAACTGTTCACACCCATCGTGCCTCTGTTCACCAAGCAGCGAA
>Ga0126332_10000674_pt1 | contig 11724 bp, 9 predicted proteins | sample InaspJWI42metaG_FD_94482 | JGI IMG/M metagenome (GOLD analysis project Ga0126332, IMG submission 94482) | Marine gutless worms symbiont microbial communities from Oahu, Hawaii - Inanidrilus sp. 2 OAHU.JWI-42 metaG | ecosystem: Host-associated > Annelida > Digestive system > Unclassified | place...
ATTTTCGCTTTTTCAACAATAGCGCGATTTATCGAATAATTATGTCAAAGAGCAGAAAACGCCCCGAAAATGCCGCCCTTTTGGCGGCATGACGGGATAAAACTATAGACTGTAGAGTTATTAAATTCAGTCGATTTTTTAGAATCCTGAGTTAAGCGTCTGCGTCTCATGACAGGGTTCTTTCTCCTCCCCTTTGGGGAGGCGACGACCCAGTCTTAACATTCTATAACTTTTTGTGCAATCAGATGGGGTTAGTCCCGATTAATTGAGCAGCTCATCTAAGGTAAATGACGTAATGCGCTATATACTCTTTTAACTATATCCGGTAATACCACCAACCATTGCTGGTTGACAAACCTGAGGATAGATTCTATATGGAAATAATTCGTTCTCAACGATGATCAAATGATAGTATAAATTTCATATAGGTCTCGGACTGGGAGGGAGGTGATAAAAGATTTACGCTCGATTAGAGAGAATTTATTTCGTACAACCCATCTCAAATGGAGGTAATCTAACAATGAAAAAAACATTTTCTTTAATCTCCTTGTCTCTGGCAGTTGTCATATATATGGCATTCCTAATCCCTAATTTTAGCCCGCCAGCATATTCGGCTGATGTGATAAGATTAAAAGTGGCTAATTACTTTCCTCCCTTTACTTTACAATCCAAAGTGTTGGAAGAATTTTGTCGCGATTTAGAAAAGCGTACCGGTGGGCAGGTGAAGGTTGATTACTATGCCGGCGGCTCATTGTTGAAAGCTCCGGCAATGTTTGATGGGGTAGTGAGCGGAATTGCTGACATAGGCTACTCCCATGTGTATTATACCGCAGGTCGCATGCCGGTTACCGAGGCTGCTGGTTTGCCGCTCGGCCTTGCCACTGGCTGGGTCGCCAGTCAAGCCTACAATGATTTTTACAATGAATATAAACCCAAGGAATTTGATAAAGTCAAGGTTCTGTGGCTGAATGCTTCCCCTTGCAGCGCCATCGCCACTGCTAAGAAGCCCATCCGAAAGCTGGAAGATCTCAAGGGGCTCACCATACGGGCACCCGGGATGGCCGGCGAAGTGATTAAAGCACTGGGTGGGACCCCGGCGCCCACCCCAATGATGGAAGTCTATGATGCAATTTCTAAAGGTGTCATTGACGGTGAGACTTCAAACTTTGAAACACTGATCGCTTTCAAGTTTGCTGAAGTGGTAAAATATTCGACCTCCGTCTGGCAGATCAACAATCCCTATCCCTTTTATCTGGTGATGAATAAGAAAAGCTATGGTAAGCTGCCGCCGGATGTTAGAAGCGTTTTCGACAATCTTGTTGGAGAGTACAAAGAGCGGTATATCACGATGTGGAATGCCATCGATTTCATTGGCAAAGGTTTTGGATTGAAGAAGGGCGTAACAATTATTGACCTGCCCGACAGTGAACTGCCAAGATGGCAGGCTGCTGTCAAACCGGCCATCGATGGTTACGTGAAAAGGATGGTGAAAAGAGGGTTTTCCGAGGCAGAGGTGAACGGTTGGATTAAATTTTTGCAGGAGCGGGGTGATTACTGGAAAGCCAAGCAGATTACACTGCGCATCCCGTCAGCTGCCGGGCCTCCAGAGCTGAAACCAGAGGCTTTCAAGTTAGATTAGGGGGGATGTAAGGCCTGAATATAATCTGGAACTTCTTATCAAATGACATTGGCATCCAGAAGGTGGGTGCAGGGTAATCCCCCTGCATCCACCAACATATTTGAGGTAGTTAAGTGCTAAGCAAATTTGAAAATTTTAATCGCCGGTTAAGTGGCTGGTTTGAGGGGATCGGACTGGCAGCGATGCTGGTGATGATGGCGATTACCTGCATCGATGTCATCGGGGCTAAGGTTTTTAAGTCGCCTATTTTAGGTGCCCTTGACACCGTGCAGCTTTGCCAGATAGTGGCCATTGCCTTTGCTGCCAGCATGACCTTGATTGTTGGCCGGCATATTCAGGTTGAATTTTTCATCGACCTGCTGCCGCGACGCGTCCAGGTTGTGATCAACTTCCTTGTTCTTCTGATTGTCTTAGGACTCTTCATCGTGATTATATGGCAAGTCTGTTTGCTGGGTTATTCGTTTCAAACCTCAGGCGAGTATAGTCCAACGGCCTACATACCCCTGTATCCTTTTGCCTATGCTCTTGCGCTTGCCTGTATCCCTGTCTGCTTGGTATTGATACATGGGTTTCTTCAAGCGCTGAAACAGAAGGAAGAGAAATGAATCCTGCTACTGTTGGCATCATCGGTATCGGTCTTCTCGTTTTTCTTTTTCTTCTCAGAATGCCGGTTGCCTTTGCCATGGCGCTGGTTGGATTTGCCGGCTTTGCCTATTTAACTTCCCCGGAAGCGGCGCTGCATCTTTTGGCTCGCGATATTTTCGATACCTTTTCATCCTATCCGTTAAGTGTCATCCCCATGTTTATCCTGATGGGGACCTTTGCCTATGGTTCGGGGATTAGCCAGCGGCTTTTTAAGACGGCCTATACCTGGATCGGGAGCTGGACGGGCGGCCTGACCATTGCCACCGTATTTGCCAGTGCCGGATTTGGCGCGATTTGCGGCTCGAGCACGGCAACGGCTGCAACCATGGGCAAGATATCGCTTCCGGAGATGAAAAAGTATAACTACGATGATACCCTTGCCACCGGAACGGTTGCCGCTGCAGGCACCCTTGGCATCCTTATTCCACCGAGCACTGTCCTGATTGTCTACGGGTATATTACCGAGCAATCCATCGGCAAACTCTTTGTGGCTGGAATATTGCCGGGGATACTCCTCAGTATCTTTTTCGCCGCAACCGTAGCTCTTTTATGCTGGCGCACTCCCGCAATCGGTCCTCCTGGAATCCCAACCACCTGGAAAGAGAAATTGCGAGCACTGACAGGAATCATTGAGGCCATATGTCTTTTTCTGCTGGCCATTGGAGGATTGTTTGGTGGTTTGTTCAGTCCCACTCAGGCTGGCGCAATCGGAGCCGGCGGTGCCTTGCTCATCGGTCTGGTCCGTCGAAAGCTGAGCTGGCAAGCATTTATTGAAGCCGGCAAGGAAGGTTTGCGAACATCCTGTATGGTGATATTTATTATCGCCGGAGCTGTCGTATTTGGTCATTTCATGGCGGTATCTAGGATTCCGTTCTTGCTGGCTGAATGGCTCGGTGGGCTTCCCATACACCCGATGGCTATTATGGCGGCCATTATCTTCATTTACTTTATTGGCGGCTTCTTCATGGATGCGATGGGCTTAATTGTAGTTACCATCCCCATCTTCTTCCCGATAGTTATGCAGCTCGGCTTTGACCCGATCTGGTTTGGTGTCATCATTGTGCTCGTAAGCGAGATGGGAGTGATTACACCGCCAGTAGGGGTTAACGTATTTGTCATTAAAGGAATTGCCCCTGATGTACCCCTTGAAAGCATCTTTAAGGGGATAATCCCTTTTCTCATAGCATTGATAGTGGCTACCATCCTTCTGGTCGTATTCCCTCAGATCGCCACGTTCTTGCCGAGTCTTATCACTTATTAACCCTAATGTTGCATAAACAACATGGCAAAGAAAAGGTAATGGTCCTGCATTATAACCAATATCATAGCGAAAGCTCCAATCTCTGGTTGTTTCGGATGGTAGATTCAATGGATGGGATCGATTTTGCCATGTTGTTTACCCTTAAAACAACGCGGAAAGCCGGAGGACTTCAGATCCTGTGTTGTCAAGGATTCGCGGTAGCCGAGTACAGCTTCACCCTTGACGCCTTGGCTCTGAAGTCCTCCGGATTTTGCAACGTTAGGGTAACGTTGAGGGTATTTTCCATACTCAACCGTTACGGTTTGACTTCATTTGCATCGAGGCTTACGTTGATGTAACCGCAAATAGCGGCCGCCATCTTTTTCATTTGGCCTGCAGCCCGATTTTTCCGTGTCGTTTTTTAAGCGGATCGAATCTCCCGGTATGCTACAGCAAATGACGTGAGCGCGGCAGCCGTTGGCAGGAAGAAGAAACAAACACTAATGCGAGGAGACATCGTATCATCAAAGGTGCACATGACAGACAGATCTGAACTGCCCTATTCAGCGAATGAGTTCCAAAATGGGGCGCACTACCGGAGATTCTATTACGGCTGGATGATCGTGGCCGTGGCGGCTTTGTCGATGGCTTTCTGGTTTGGTATCCGCTCCAGTTTCTCAGTATTTTATGTCGCCCTGCTGGAGGATTTCTCCTGGAGTCGGGGAGGGCTGGCCGGTGTGCAATCGGCTGCCATGATCACTTATACCCTGGCGGCACCGCTGCTCGGAAGCCTTATAGACCGCTTCGGACCGCGGCGTATCATCCTGCCGGGCATTGTTGTTCTCACCCTGGGCCTGATTCTCTGCGCAACGGTGGAGACGCTCACCCAATTCTATCTCCTGTACGGGCTGCTCGTGGGAAGTGGCGTGGCCTGCATCGGGATTGTATGCTATACCGCTATACTGGTTCACTGGTTTGAAAAAAAACGGGGCCTGGCCAGCGGCATTGCGGTTTCGGGCATGGGACTGGGAGTTTTACTGCTGGTACCGCTGTCGCAATACTTCATATCCGCGTGGGGATGGCGGACAGCGTTTGTTCTTCTGGCTAGTCTCGGTCTTATCGGGTTGCTGCCGCTAAACGGTTTGTTGCTCAGACATAAGCCCCGCCAAGTGGGTCAGTTTATCGACGGTAACACTGTTAGAGCCAACGGCGCTCAGTCAGGTTCAACCCGTTCAGGCGAGATCTTGAAATCGGACCGGACCTTCGCACAATTCCTGAATTCGTCGTCATTTTGGTGCTTCATGGCATTTTCATTTTGTGCCACTCTCGGGGTCTACATCGTTCTGGTTCACAATGTTAAATACCTTGTCGATCAGGGAGTCCCCAAAATGACGGCGGCTGCAATTTTCGCCATGGTCGGTGTTATTTCTTCAATTTTTCGCATCATCTGGGGCTGGATATCGGATCAGATCGGCAGAGAGATGACCTATACACTGGGGATCTTTTGTGCATGTATGGGCGTGGGGGCGCTGCTGATGCTGGAAACTTCTGGCATGCCGGGGCTCATTTATCTCTTCCCGGTTTTTTTTGGTATCGGCTGGGGAGTTACGGCCCCGATAGTCATGTCAGGGGCTGCTGATATTTTCAACGGCAAAATATTCGGCCTATTATTTGGGATCGTAGAGGGTATTATCGGCCTGGCCGGCGCTTTTGGCGCCTGGATGGCGGGCTTTATCTTTGACAGGACTCAAAGTTATCATTGGGCATTTGTGATTGCTATCGTGTCCATTATAATATCGTGCCTTTTTCTATGGCTGGCCGCACCCCGCAAAAATCGACCGGCAGCCAATTAGTGTCCATCCGGGGGTGGTAGATTTTGGCCAAAGACAAGGCCGCAGGAATTTTTCGACCGCAGGCGTAGTGAGTCTACGTCGAGGATCGAAAAATTCTGAGAACGCAGTAATTGGCCAAAAGATGCTATTGCCGGATGGACACTAGGGTTGAACCATTAAATGGCAGATTTAAAAAAGAACCATGGAGGACATCAAAATGCCTTTAATTACCATCTCACATAGTATCGGAAGCAACGGTGAGGCAATCGCCGAGCGGGTTGCCGACAGCCTGGATCTGGAACTGTATAATGATTCTAAACTACAGCAGATCGCACTGAAAATCGGGATGCACGCTGAAGATTTAAAAAGCCTGGACGAAAAAGCCCCGGGGCTGTTCGACCGCATATTAAGTGAAAAACCGCAGGTATATCTTGATCTTATGGAAAGCGTTATCTATGAAGTTTCACGACACGGAGAAGGGGTCATACTGGGGCATGGCAGCCAGATGCTGCTGCGAAGTTTTGAGTGCGCCTTTCATGTGCGCATACATGCCGCGGAAGCGACGCGGATTCAGCGTATTGTCAATCAACAGAACCTCAGCCCCAAGGCCGCTGAAAAATTAATTAAAAAGATCGACGATAGACAGAAAGGATTTCTGCGGTACGCTTTCGGATTAGATTGGAACAATCCATCATTGTATGATCTGATCCTTAATTCGGAGAAGCTGAATATTGACACGGCTGCAAAACTTGTCGTGGATGCCGCACAGTCTGAGGATATCGCCACCTGCAGCCTGAGCGCCCTGGATACCATGGAAAAACTATCGAATGAAAAACAGATACACGCAAGTTTAATAAAGCACAACGTCGACGTTACCAACCTGCAAGTCGAGGTTAAGGAGAAAGGAGTCGCGCATATCACGGGGCTTGCAAGCGCTGCGGAGGATATCGAGCGGATTAATGATGCCGTAAAGGATGTCCAAGGTATTTCAGAAGTTGTTTTAGAGGTGACGTTGTATTCGGGGGGATATGTCTAAAACCCAACCCGGCCAAGCCGGAAATGAAGATTGAAGATTGAAGATTTGTGGTATTCTATCTATTTTATTTCGCCTCCATAATCAAAAAGCAAAAATCAGATTATAGATACATAAATCATGCGCAAACATGATGTGATTTCAATAAATAGGGCCTAAAGTGATCGGTTCAGGGTCCAGGGTTCAAAGTTTATATAATGCTGATTTCCGTAACTTTATACTCAATTGTTTGGATTGGCCTCTTTCACCTATTGGGTGAAACATGGAATTCGACCCGATTGACACGTAATACTATTGTTAGAGACCAGTTAGGGCACTTTAACTGGGAACCGTAAACGTTGAACCGCTCAACCTAGGTAAAACCAGGTAAGAAACGAGCATCGACTGGAAAGTCTTGATAGATGACATGAAATAAAATTCCAGATACTGCTTTACTCACTTTTAAGTCTGACGGCTGCAAAGCCCTTTCTCTGGGAAATCCAAAGCTAAATACTCTGGGCCAGGATTCTTTACTTTTTGAAAGACTGTTTTTAGCTTGACAAGTTTGGTTTAAGGGCTTATTAAAAACTGAACATATGAGCATTAAATGCACAAAAGTGCAAAAATTAATTGGGACATTTATCAAAGCACCATTTATCATTTTAAATTCGGAAAGGAGATGAGAGTAATGGGTGAAAAATTTTGGACGTATGCAATGGAGGAAATGTCGTATCCCGATGTACAGGAGATTTTGAAACAGACGGATATTGCCCTGATTCCGATCGGAAGTCAGGAGAAACACGGGCCCCATATTCCTCTGGCCTGCGATTCGATTGCAACGATTGAAACCACACGCCGGGCGGCTTACAAAGCCGAAGTGCCTTACACACCCTTGATTCCGGTCGGTTATTCCCCCCATCATATGGGTGAAATGAATCAGGGAATCGGGTCGCTCACCTTCACCGGTGAAACGCTCAGGCGAATCATTTACGAGATCGGCAAAAGCCTGGTCTTTCACGGCTTCAACAAGCTGATCTACACCAGCCAGCACGCCTCCAATACCAAGGTGGTTGACGAAGCCCTGCGCCGTCTGCGCTATGAAACCGGTGCCTTTATCGCATGGTACATGACGCCCACCGAGCGCAGGACCCAGGTCATTTCCCACCTTCTGGAGGAAAAGGTCGGCTGGCATTCCGGAGAAATGGAAACATCCCAATGCCTAGCATATAACGAAAAGAACTGCCACATGGAAAGGGCTCATAATCACAAGGCCCACGCCCCCGAGTGGTTGGGTCCCGAGTTTGCCAAAACCGACGGCGTTCCCACCGTGGTCTTTCAGGGAACCGAAAATATTTTCATTCCCATGGAACATCATGAGTATGGCGACGAGGCCACCATCGGTAATCCGCTGCTCGCCAGCGTTGAGAAAGGCGAAAAGATCTTCGAGGCCGCCTCGGACAACCTAGCCGACTTTGTGAACGAAGTGCGAAAGTTCAAGGTTGAAATCAAAACCCGGGAGTTTGATTTCCGAGCTTTCTAAACAGTCCGGAACCGATCCGGGATGTTATCCGGATCGGTTCCATCAGTTTTTGAAAGCCACCCGGAAAATGGTCGAACAGGAAAATGCCTTAATCCTTAAAATCACCTCACAATAAGTCGTATTGAAATTCATGCGTGGAATCAGCCAGCGAGATATCGTAAAAATATGCTACCTGTACTATAACGAGAAAAAGACCCAGGAGGAGATCGCCGCTCTCTTGGGCTTCAGTCGATTCAAGATCAGCCGCACCTTGAAAAAAGCGATCGAGGACGGGGTGGTTTCCATTACGATTAATGATCCCCTGGGCAACCTGGCTGAAACAGAGGTGGAGCTTGCCAAAACATTCGACCTCAAAGAAGCCGTCGTTGTCAGAACGATGGGTGTCAATCCCGAGTCGGCATTTGAACGGATCGGAAGAGCCGGGGCACAGTACCTGCACCGAATTGTCAATGGCCACCGGGTGCTGGGTGTCACCTGGGGACGCACCCTGCGGCAGATGATCAACAGTGTGGGGGCCCTTGACACCCAAAATTTGACGATTGTGCAACTGAGCGGCGGCATGGGCAACATCGAAGGGACCGATGCCAACATATTGACCATGATGTTGAGCCAGAAGCTGAACGCCAAACCCTATCTGCTTCAATCGCCGGTGGTCGTACGTGACCATCAGACCAAAAAAGCGTTGCTGCAGGAAAAAAGTCTGGCCCAAACGCTATCTGTCGCACGGACGGCGGACCTGGCCCTGGTCGGTATCGGTCTTGTAAGCCGGGAAGGGTTGCTCTGGCAGGCCGGGTTGATGGAAGAAACAGATTATACGCTTTTACAAAAAGCCGGTGCGGTCGGTGCGATATGCGGGCGGTGCTATGATATAGATGGACAACCCTGTGCAACCGATTGGGACGAGCGCGTCATTGGATTGACCCTTGACGAATTAAAAAAGATCAGGCACAAAGTCGGCATTGCCTTTGGTATGGAAAAGCTGGAGGGCATCCTCGGTGCACTGCGAGGACGTCATTTGGATGTGCTGATTACGGATGAAGGAGTTGCCCAAAGCTTATTGTCACAATAATAACTTACCGAATGTACTCAATCCTAGTGGACTCTGTATGGCTTTTAGAATAGCGTTGGACTCGATTGCCTGTATCGGCTGTGTTGCCTGCACTCAGTGTGAGCATTTTGAAATGCAGACGGATATGAAAGCTCATGCGGTGCGCAGCTTTATCAGTGAAAGCGCGTGTGTTCTGGAAGTGGCCGAGAGTTGTCCCGTCGGTGCAATAGCCGTCACCAAAATTTCTTAATTTGAGTCGGTTGTACCAAAATAGAAGCAATCCTTGAATAATCAATAATCATTAATGAGGTGAAGCCATGAATCAGAATCTGCCGGACACCCACCGTTCGTTTGACGATTTGTGTATCAACACCATTCGTACGCTTTCAATGGATGCGGTCCAGGCCGCCAACTCAGGTCATCCCGGCGCCCCGATGGGACTGGCGCCTGCAGGTTACGTCCTGTGGACCCGTTTTTTGAAACACAATCCCAGAAACCCTCAATGGCAGAACAGGGACCGCTTTGTGCTCTCCGGCGGCCATGCTTCCATGCTGCTTTACAGCCTGTTGCACCTTACAGGCTATGACCTGTCTCTGGAAGAGATAAAGAACTTCCGCCAATGGAACAGCAAAACACCGGGACATCCGGAATCCAGGCATACTCCCGGGGTGGAGACCACCACCGGTCCTTTGGGCCAGGGATTTACGAATGCCGTGGGGATGGCCATGGCCGAGCGGCATCTGGCCGCCTGTTATAACCGGCCGGGTCATGAGATTGTAGATCATTATACCTATGTGATGTGCGGTGACGGGGACATGATGGAAGGTGTTGCCTCTGAAGCCGCATCCCTTGCCGGGCATCTGGGCCTTGGCAAACTCATCTGCCTATATGATGATAACCAAATCAGCATCGAAGGCAGTACTGACCTGGCGTTTACCGAAAATGTCGCTCTGCGGTTCCAGGCCTATAACTGGCACGTAATCCGGGTGGAAGACGGCAATAATATTGAAGAGATCGCTAACGCTATCGAGGCCGCCCGGGCGGAAAAAGAAAAACCTTCCCTGATTTTAACGCGAACCGAGATTGCTTACGGCAGCCCCAACAAGCAAGGCACGGCCGACGCCCACGGAGCGCCCCTGGGAGAAGAAGAGATTCGCTTGACAAAAAAGAATCTCGGCTGGCCCGAAAACGAATTCTTTGCGGTACCCGATGATGTGCTCAAGGTATTTCGCAATTGTATCGAGAGCGGTCAGGCAGATGAATCGGCCTGGGAAATGACGGTGCAAGACTACACTCAACAATATCCAGATGCAGCCCAAAGCTGGCAGGCGGCCGTGGCCGGCACGCTGCCGGAAGGCTGGGATGCAGATCTTCCCGATTTTTCGAGCACCGAAGGACCGATTGCCACCCGGGCCGCTTCGGGCCAGGTGTTAAATGCGCTCGCTGGTAATCTTCCCACGTTAATCGGCGGTTCGGCTGATCTGGCGCCATCCAACAAAACCATTATTTCCGCCTCGCATGACTTTCTCAAAGACCGCTACGACGGGCGCAACATTCGGTTTGGCGTGCGGGAGCATGCCATGGGTGCGATTCTATCGGGAATGGCGCTGCACAAAGGCGTGCGGCCCTACGGCGGTACGTTCCTGGTGTTCGCCGATTATATGCGGGCTTCCATTCGACTGGCATCCCTGATGAAGCTTCCGGTCATTTATGTCTTTACCCACGACAGCGTTGCGGTCGGCGAAGACGGCCCGACCCACCAGCCGGTGGAACATCTGGCCTCTCTCAGGGCTATACCCGGTCTGACCGTTATCCGGCCGGCCGATGCGCTGGAAACCGCCGCAGCCTGGCGCCAGGCCCTCACACATACCGACGGGCCTGTAGCTTTGATATTAAGCCGCCAGAAATTGCCCGTGTTGAAGGATTACCGTGAAAAAATTGAAAACTACTTTGGTGATGGCGCTTATGTCCTGACGAGCTCAAACGGAAAACCGGACATTATCCTGATTGCCTCCGGCTCTGAAGTGTCGGTTGCGCTTGCAGCGAAAAAACAACTCGATGATCAGGGCATCGCTTCACAGGTGGTCAGTATGCCGAGCTGGGAACTGTTCGAGGCAACATCTCAAAGCCGCAAAGAGGCCGTGCTGCCCCCGGACGTCGCTCGCCGTCTGGCGATCGAGGCGGGCGTGCCCATGGGCTGGGAACGCTACACCGGCAGCAGCCAGGCGATCGTCGGCATCACCACCTTCGGTGCGTCCGCTCCCGGTGGGATGGTGATGGAAAAATACGGAATGACGGCCGAGAAAGTTGTTCAGGAGGCTTTGAAACTGCTTAAGTAGGCGGATTAAGTGCCCAACCCGGATAGGCCGGTATTGATGATTGATGATTGAAGATTGAAGATTGAAGATTTATGGTATCGCTCCCGGCCGTCGTAGCCATAGGCTACTATGGCGGAGTCTGCTCGCTCTGTCTTTTCTATCTAAATCGATCGTTCGACCCTGTCTTTAGATCCTGAGGCTCTCGAAGGGAGGCTCTCGACGGGTAGTATTCCTAAAATATTCAATCTGGCTATGGCATAAATCTATGTAATCATGATGTGATTTCAATAAATAGGGACTAAGCTTTTTCCGAGACTGCGCTCGGAAAAAGTGGCCAATGGCAATTGAAGATTGAAGATTTGTGGTCCGCCGGAGGCGGATCGCTCCGTCATTTTATTGATTGTTTTGTTAGAATTGGTAGAATTCCTTAAATATTCAATAGTCAATCGA
>Ga0126332_10000676_pt1 | contig 11675 bp, 8 predicted proteins | sample InaspJWI42metaG_FD_94482 | JGI IMG/M metagenome (GOLD analysis project Ga0126332, IMG submission 94482) | Marine gutless worms symbiont microbial communities from Oahu, Hawaii - Inanidrilus sp. 2 OAHU.JWI-42 metaG | ecosystem: Host-associated > Annelida > Digestive system > Unclassified | place...
ATAATTAGGCTACATGGTGAAATCACAGCAAGTTTTTACTGTGCGATGCTATGCTAGCGTGGTGTATGCCATGCCCCCTGTGTCCATCAAAAGTTGTAGTTCTATCGAAATAGCTGAACGAATCGAGCTGATCATCGGCATGGCAGCTTCCTTCAACCTCTCCTACACTGTGTTATAAGGTAGTTTGGGTATCTCCGAAAATAAGGCACTCCCCTTGGGAACTTTGCCCCAAACTCTGGACTTAGAAAATTTCACCACGGCCAATGAATCGTATTGTCAACAAAACTCGTCACACCTACGACAGTCGACAGGTAGTTGCCAGATGCACACTGTTTATTACACGTCGGTCGACTGTAACCCTCTAACTCAATTACATTAATTTGCTGTACCTCCAGTGCTTTGACGCTGTTGGTTGCGCATCAGGAGGGAGCATCCGGACAGTAAAAATTAAGTGATGGGGTGTTGGTGTGGTTATCTGTCTGCAGTGAGGTGAAGATTGTTTGCATATGATCCAGCTGATGCCACTGCATCTCAAAACCCCATCGTCTCTTGCCTCATTTAAATCCAGACTGGTTTTACCTTTCTGGTACCAGCTTACCCAGGTTGTCCTGCAAAACAGGCTGCTAAACGGGTTTAGTAGTAGTTGTTGTTGTTGTACAATTTGTCCTACAGTTGTGCAGCAGTTGACAAGATTTTGACTGACACAGCGTGTCGCACAGTCCATCTGCGGTAGCAGAGCTTCTTGTTAAACAGCACCGATGTACCGTTCACATACTACGTTGCAACTAACAAAAAACAAAAAAGAGAACTGTTTATACCCGGGAAACATGCTGGGATGAGTCGGCCTGCGGGACCTCATCATGTTGATAAACTGTGCGTGTTCGCTATTAACTGGAACTGGATGCCTGCATATCAGACAGAATGCAAACAGTGCGTCTTTCATCAGTGCTGTGTATACTCAACTGTCAACGATCACGTCAACTCACGATTTGCTGGTAAAAGAAAATGTAGTGACACATCTCACGTGCTACATTATCTTCTACTAGCAAGGCACGACTCACTTTTTACTGGTAGATTGTGATCAGCAAAGACATTTCCATTATTCCACATGCAGACTACTCATTACAGAAATTCCTTTTCCCATTTGCGCTCATCAACTTTCAATAGGCCTAGCTCAATTTTATTTTCTGTGCAACTGTAGTAACATATGTACACACACACACAACCGTTTAATGGCCCTCTGTCCGGGACTACCCGGGTAGGCCGGTACCAGAAGAAACATTCACCAACTCACACCCATCCTGCATCAAACACCCTTTATCAACTTCCTCCATCTAATACGATCTATAGCATCCTCTATTTCAATTTACGTGCCTGACAGTAGTAATACATGATCAACCAGAAAGCAGCTTACCTATGCTGACCGTAAGGAACACCGTCGGGGGCATGAGGTGGATGTCGCAGCATTCGCGGGGGGTAGTTCAATCCAGGCAAGCCAGTCGGGTATCCTACAAACACCATCTCACATTGGAAGCCATGCATCAAAACCAGAGACAGTGGCGGATCCAGAAAATCGTGCTGGAGGGGGCACGATCGGGGGGAGAGGGGGGCGAAGGGGGTCTGGGAGTTGTGCCCCCAGCGGGGGGTTGAGGGGGCACAGCCACTGCTGGAGGTCTGCTTGGGCGAAACCCCCAGAAGCTGGAGTATTAGTGCATTCTGTGTAATGGTAAAAGCAGTTTTCGTGAATATCAAAATGTAAAAATTACCACATAGTGCACAACCATATGTGTCTTAAATTATGCATGCGAAATCACCAAGCCTGCAAGATGCAAGTTTCAGTGGGATGTCGTTGATACCAGTCCCGATTTATGGGGTCAAAATGTCCTCAAAACCTTTGAAACGGCTAATAGGCATAATAGGTGGACGACATAAGCGGAATTAGAGAGAGTTTTCTGTTGCAGGAATCATTTTCACTTACGTTCAAAAATATTTTTCTATCCCTCTTATGGGGGCGATCGCCCCCACCTATGGATCTTCCACTGCCCAGAGAACCTGCGTTGAGGTTCACATACACTGCTGTATTCAGGTAAACTGCTACACACATGTGCCCAGTCCCTGTATCCTGGCATACAGAAATAAACACAAATTCTCAGACAGTTTCTATGCTTTCACACTGTTGATGCACAATGTTTATTACACGTCGGTCGACTCTATCTCTATTACTTTGATATGTTGTACAACTTTTGCCTTCAGTGCTTTGACAATGTTGGTTGGGTGTCAAGAAGAGCACCCGGGTTGTAAAAATTGAGTGATGGGGTGTTGGTGTGGTTATCTGTCTGCAGCGAGGTGCAGTCTGTTTGCATATGGTCCAGCCGATGCCACTGTATCTCAAAACCCCACCATCTCTTGCCTCATTTAAATCCAGACTGGTTTTACCTTTCTGGTATCGGCTTAACCAGGTTGTCCTGGAAAAGAGGACGTCAAACAGGTCTAGTATTCTCAGACAGTTTCTACTTTCGGATAGGTTTACCATATCCAGTACAAGGAATCTTGAGGAGAGGCACCACACAGCTCAACAGCAGGAAATGTACGCATACAATGACATAAAAAGGCAAAGAACGACTGATTCATAAAACCACAAAACACCAATCAGACCTTGTGCCGCCGGCAAAGGACCATGAGCAGTGACATCTCTGCCAATGCTCATGCGGCTAACATCGTTCAGCACGTGTGGTGGCACTGCAGTATACACACAAGATGCTGCTTACTTACTATTTCATTATTTCACGAGTGCTGCAGACGCCGCTGCAGCTGTGAAAGCCAGAATTCGAATTGGTTGGAATACGTTCAGGCAGTTGGTACCACTGTTTACCAATAAGGACGTGTCATTGATTATGAGAGGAAGGTTGTACAGTAGTTGTGTGCACAGTAACAGAGTCAGTATTAACGACAGTTTTCGGTAGTGAGTTCCAAACAGCTGGAGCACAGCACCGGTAAGCATGGTTCGCAGAAGTCATTGTTGTGGAAAAGGCTGACAGTGACAATCTGAGAAAAGAACTGTAGAACAGTAATGGTAGCAATATACTGCATCACAGCCCACACACGGATCAATCTATCGTATTCACCATGTGGCACCAATGTGACATGCATTTGACACACAGTTCTTGAGCCTACGCAACTCTGCCGTCCAAATGGCATCTCGATCGGTTTAGCTGTTTCTGCGGCTCAGTCATAACCAATGCACGACCAATCACACAACATCAACACATGCACAGAAATAAGCCACATCTTATACTAACAAAATCGTAATGGTGTTTATACATAATGAATTTGCCCCCTCTTGGACACGTCCCTGAAAATCACCATCGCGGACGTGCCCACCGTACCTACCCTAACACAAACCAGGGGGTAGTGTCCATGATAACTGTTTAAGGGGGAGGGAGCAGGTGTTGAGGGGGGGACAAATGTCAGATCACACGTGGTGTCTCAGCATATGCGTGTGCGGAGATAAGATAAGCTGTCCTCCACGGCAGCTTAACGATGGGTGCATAGAGGGGTACTGCCCCGGACAGTAACCTGATAGGCCTACACTTACCGCCCACAGCCACGGGCCAGCAAGCACGAAGCGAGATACAAGGAGGGGGGTCTAGAGCCGAGCCGTTCTATACAATGCATGTGACGTGGTCTAAAATGGTAACGTGGGGTTGTAAAAATTGAGTGATGGGGTGTTGGTGTGGTTATCTGTCTGCAGCGAGGAAGATGAAGTACCTTGAGTCCAGGGCGGATGGCTGGCTGGTCCGGCAGCTGACACGTGTCTAACGTCGGCAGCTGTCAGCAGCTTGCTTGCACCAGCAGCACTGCTGCCAGATGCTAACGGCATTCTCTGTTTCACACGTTTCACTTCTTCCGGTCAATAATTGCAATAAAAGATACTTCAACCACAAGCTTTCTGCGTCCGTGTATATCAGGGTGTCTACAAATCCTGCCTGACTAATTTCCAGGATAAATCCAGGATAATTTTTAAAAGATTTTTACACGACAAGCCATGCAATATCCAAATGCAGGCGAAGTTTGTAATGTCTGAGGACCTCCTATTTTTGAGTTTTAGCTGAAATTTACCGGACAGGAACTCCTGAGATCATAGTGATCCTGTTTACCCGAGGACTTCTCTATACACAGTGTACTAAACATCGCCCGACGTGCTATAATTACATTGCTGATAATAAAATTTTCCGGCAGCATCAACAAAATTGCAGGAGATTTCCAGTATTTCCAGGAGCAATTTCAAATTCCGTGAGATTTCCAGGAGTTCCAGGCACCCTGGTACGTGCACACATGCTCACATTCCCACATACCGTTTTGACGGCCAGTTTCACCATAAAATTTTTTTAGTCCACCCCAGACTTTCAGTCTCAATCTGTTCCAGATCTGTGTGTGTCCTCTTGAAACAAATCGCGACATCATAACTTTTGGCCCAACAGTCACAGTCTGAGCACGATCGCTGTCATCTCCGCTCAGTGCCTTCCCAGCTAATGAGGCTAGCAGAAACACTCATACCATCACAGAAAAGGGACTTACTAACTTACTTACGATCGCTCTGCGCCATCGCTGCTGCAGTTCTGCCGCGACGTCAAGACGGCACTGTTTCAGTCATCGTACTTTTCACCACAGTGTCCAGCTGTGTGACAGACTGTAACTTTTAATACTGCAAGGTGCCCCTGTAACGGACTTGTTCGTGAAGTGTCACCTTAAACTCCACATTGACATTACATTACAGAAAACGGACCAAAAACTATGTCGCTACTGACCAGTATGCAGCCGGGTACGATCGGCAGGAGGCCGGGAATCCGCGTCACGGGCACAGAGCTGCCCGACAGAACGGCCGAGAGCGTCGTCGACGGCTGAGTGGCCAGAGAGGTGGACTCGGTGTCGTTCTTCACAGCGGCGGTCTGTCCTCCGCGCAGCTTCCGCTCCAGTTCCTCGACGGTCAGCATCGGCACTGATTCACCGTTGGGCCGTGGTGGCACCGCCGCCGCTGACGACTCGGAACTGGCCTGCAGCAGCTCCGCCTCTATCTCCTCCAGCGTCTTGGCATCTCCCTACAATGCACAGCAGACCAGCAGCCCGACTCACAAACTATCTTACGATTTATCGTAAGATTATCTTACCTCCCTACAATGCACAGCAGACCAGCGGCCCGACTTACAAACTAGCTTATGATTTATCACAAGGCTTGCGCCTTCAGTGCTTTGACGCTGTTGGTTGGGTGGCAGGAAGGGCCTCCGGCCCGTAAAAACTGAGTGGTGGGGTGCTGGCATGGTTATCTGTCTGTAACAAGGTGCAGACTTGCATATGGTCCAGCTGAACGATGCCACTGTCACTCACATGGCCAGACCACAGGCCGTTAAACGGTTGTGTGTGTGTGTTGTAAAAAGGACTTACGACGTGCTAATATTTCTCTTCCGGCTACTGTAAGCCAATTTACAGACACTGTCTCAGATGACATGACGATTTTGCAGGTGAACTGTATCCAAAACATCTTGCACCCTCTGTAAGATGTTTTGAAATTAGACGTCCATCACAAGTCGCTCGTAACTTTGACACGATCATAAGATTGTTGTAAGATATCTTGTAAATCAGGCCCCAGCTTATCAAACAAGACAACTGTACACGATTTTATCTGCCTACATTTCCAACGTTTTTGAAACATGTTTCACTTTCTATCCATAGTCTTTAGTACATCTTATACATATGGTGAAGTGACGTTACACAACGTATGGTCAACGTCACTTCAAGGTATGGTCATGATACGATCGCCATTTTGTGGGTCGCGTCGAGTTAAAAGGCAAAGATTTATGGTGTTATTCAAACAGAATAGAACCACTTAGTTTAAGAAAATGTCCATATAATCAATGACTGACTAACTAAGTGTAATTTAAGCGATATCACAATGACACACATTTTGCAGAGTTCTACCTACAAGATGGCAGCAAAAACCAAATGGCATAGATATGGAACGATTATTACATCACCATCACCCTATGCATATTACTTAGCAACAAATGATCATGAATTTGAACTTACAGGAATTGCAGCCGACTTGTTCAGCTGTGGATGACTATTGACGGATGATGATTTCTGCAGCAGCATCTTAAGCAGTCCGTGCAGCTCAGGACCACTATTCTGCAACTGGCTCTCACGTGCCGGAGAGCCCCAAATACTTGGCTGACCCATAACCTGTCCACAACGAACCGACCGACCATGCCGCAATATCAAACACATCCACTGTAAAGCAGCTAGGCTAACCCTAACATTTACCTTCCAAAGTTATTTAGCCATCTCTACCAACATTTTAGACCAAATAATGCAAATAATTCGGCTGGTTCTGAGATCAACACTGCTGAATCTGTTTACCCCACTTCAAATATGCATGTGAAGCCATTCTCCGTTCTCCAAAACTGATATTCTTAGACTACACAACCTCATTGCACGAGCGCTATGCAGAATACATAATGTACATAGCAGAGAAAATACTGACTGCTTCCCGAGATATTTTAACCTTCCTCATCTAGGTGATGTATTTGAGAGAAGTAACAGCTGACTGGTCTGGATAATTTTGAACCAATACTTACGTCGACAACTTACCACACTGTATTGTCAGTTTTGTCATAATTTTGTGAACTGTCTGGAAGTGGATGGTGTGCGTGTCCTTTTTTTGTGTGTGTGTGTGTGTTTTAACTGTCTATGTGTATGTCTCTATGTATCATACAATTTGTACTGCACTGCAATCATGGCAAAAAAGTGAGATATATATATATATATATATATATATATAAGAACAAGTCCACTGCTCAGCCGCGTCCGTGTAAATATGCTGCTGGGTGCCGTGCTGTGGCCCTGTGCTGCAGTGGCGCCGATACTCCTGGCCGACCGCCGCAGTCGATCAATACCTCCTGCCAGTGGGAACCCAGCAACAAACCCGCCGCATGCTGCTGCAGTGGTCAATAGACGGAACAGACAGACGGACGGACGGACACCCAACCATTATGTAGATTCTGCTCTGCATACTACGCGAGCAGTGATAATAAAGCACTGTGTTTTAGTTAAGGTGGCTACAGACCGCAGCCGTGATGCTCTCAGGTAACAGTCTTACGCAAACTGTTCACCAGGCAGCAAAACTGGTAGCAGCCCTCTTAAGGTTTGCAATGGTAACTGCAGGCCTGGCGGAAAGTAACAGCAGCCTACTGCCGGTTTATGACTCACGTCACCTGCAGGCTGTCTGCCAGGAACTGGGATCAGCTCCGGAACCCTAAGTTCGGTAATCGAGTATGGGCAACCTTTACCTTTTTTACAGACCAAGCAAAACATCTGTATCAACTGACGATAACAGTCAAGCAAAAATATACTTACAAGGTCATCCGAGTCAAACAACCGAGGTGGAGATTGTGGACCAAATAATTCATCCAAGTTGACTGGCTTCTTTTTCTACACAGTGTCAATGTGTAACTGTTAACATATGACCAAGGATACGTGTTGGACAACAACAAAACAGCAAAAAACAGTTTGCAACCGGCACAAAATGCTCTCTCAAAAAGAAAGAAAATATGCCTCAACCGTTCACTAAACCCACAAAACCGAAACTGCATAAAAAGCAACAAAATATATATAACATGAGATCAATGCCATTGTTCAAAGTGGAGTAGAAACTTCTAACCAGAAACATGTTCCACGATAAGATGTGCAAAAACATACATCACAGAGATTAAGGCCTATAGGTAACAACACATATCTTTAATACCAGCAAGTTTCTTAAATTTCTTGCATTACATGCAAATTGTTTGCACCTCCCTCTGTACAGGCAACCAACTAAATAGCCATGCCTGCACCTCATCACTATTTGTACAGGCCACATGCTCTTCATCAAATCAACCATCAGTGTCAAAATACTGAAGGCAGAAAGCCTAAAAGGTAATAAATGCTTTAAAACTGTTTTAAACGGACACAAGTCTGAAGTACAATCCAACACTAGCATGCACCACTATGAGTGTGTAGCGCTGTGCAAGGACATCAGTCCCCAGAGAAACCGATTTTGCGCCAGATCTCTAGCCTCATGTATCCCAAGATCCAGTGAAGACAGGTCATCATGAATGTTCTTCCTCCAAGTTGTGCACGGCTGCCCCGGTGGTCGTCTCCAGTTCTCCGGAGGAGATGCGAAGATGGCTTGAAGTACAATGGAACAAAAAATTATGAACTGTTTGTACATGAACAAAGGACCGAAACCAAGAATGAGGTCTTGCGGTGCAGGCCAAGACAGTCTAGACATTTAATACATACGATACGATATGAGATGCTACGTTAACATGCAACCAAAAGCTGACATGAGTCAGCTTAATCTACTGCACGGAACCAACAACTAAAAAGTGGAAAAAACAGAAAAAGGGAAAAATGGATATGCTCAGAAGTATCGGTAAACAGTGTGGGGAATCCACGTTGAGTCAGTTCTGAAGAAGAAAAGGAAGGCTATGATGGGAAGAAAATGCAGAAAAGGAAGGTTTTAAGCCTGGAATAAAAGAGTAAGGGGGTGATGGAATAATAATAATAGTAACTATAAATGTTAGCAGCATCACAACCAGATAAAAATTCCATAGTTAAATGCAAGGATGTATCGATGATGTTTGACATTAGCACATTTGAGATGGTGAAAAGACCATAATTTCTGGTCTCTATACAGAGTCGAGACAAAGACCAGCTTTCTGGGAGCACATTACTGAAAAATTATGTACTCTGCATAGTGATAAGAACTAAGATACAAGCTGCATACAATTGGTACACTGTGTGCATGTCTTTCAGTATCGCCATCGTCATCTTCGACGTCGTCATCATCATCAACGACCAACTGACTCAGCGTGTGCTCAAGATCACTCTTCAACAGCACACAATACGCACACAATTTCACTCAACTCATTACAGTGTTATCAGTGCTCAAAATATAGGAAATCACTGATATAACACAACATAACATAACATATTTGTTTAATCACAACTGTCAAACCGTAGGTGTACATGAGAATAAAACAATACATAGGCCTAGCACACACACACACACATTTAACGGCCCTTTGTCCAGGATTACCCGTGTGAGCCGGTACCAGAAAGGTAAAACCAATCTGGATTTTACTGAAGCAAGAGACAGTGAGTGGCAGTGGCATCAGCTGGGCCATATGCAGGTCTGCACCTCGCTCCAAACAGATAACCACGCCAGCACCCCACCACTCAGTTTTTTACAGGCCGGATGCCCTTCCTGCCGCCCAACCAACAGCGTCAAAGCACTGAAGGCAAGTTGACGTAGGCCTAGCAATATAAAAATTAATAAACGTCATAATACAACATTCTAGCGATAAAATTACAGTCAGTTAATCAAGAGATACAGTCAGAAAGATCACATCCTTTAACATGATGCCTCATTTGCTGTATGTTTAGTTCAAGTAGCAAATAGCACCTTTTGTGCAAAAATGGCAAAAATTAGGGCTGTACAGCAGGATACTGGGTCACTAGTTGTAAGAATGCCATTGATTCTCTCTGTTTTGAACATCAACAGTGGCTGATAGGCCAAAGCATTAACTAGTCATACCCAGCTCCAGTGCACAGTGGACTGAGTGACGGGCAAAACACACACACATACACACCCGTTTAACGGCCCTTTGTCTGGGACTACCCGAGTGAGCCAGTACCAGAAAGGTAAAACCAATCTGGATTTTACTGAAGCAAGAGACAGTGAGTGGCAGTGGCATCAGCTAGGCTTCACGCAAGTCTGCACCTGTGAGTGATGGGAAAAATTAACTAAAAAGTTGCTAACTAATGATATAACTAATTATTGTTAGTTAGACCACATGTTTAACTAAATTAAAATATTTTACTTTAAATAGTAACTACGGTAATTAAAAACTTAACTGAAATAACCAGTCAGATGTATTTGTTGCATTGGCATCCTCCTTCCTAGCATATCACTAATTGATCACACTGAGCTTATCACTAAAGGTTTACTGTTTGTGGCAAATGAAGCAATTACTGTCATGTGTACAATAAACGACAAAGTTTCATTACCTCTTGCAGTTCCAGCTCATCAAAATCATCATCGGGATATCCAGCATCATAGCCAACATATGCCAGCTGATCATGATGAGTTTCCCAATTGCCATCAACTGCACGAGCAATCACACAAAATAACTTAAATAATTATCTCAATCCACACTCCATCCATATTACTTGACAAAAGAAAGTAATAAAAAGTACACTAAGAAACAAGTGATGAATCAACAAGAAACATGTGACAAATCACGAGTATGTTCAGACCACCTATGTTACTTGCTGTAGCACCACATGCTCCGAAATGTATGGTCATACCAACAATGTAGGCATACTTTCCAAATATCACTAAAATCTTATCAGGGTTCTGGGGCCAGATCGGTTGAAATATGGCCATTCAATTAGTTTGGCTATTGCATTTTACAACTGCTTATGCTACTGTCCAAGCTGTAAGACACAAATCAATTATTAAATTCAAAACGTTGATATGGTCATTCAATACACAATGCCTGCATTTGGCAAGAAACATGTACACTGTAATTTATGACTCTAAAATCAACCACACCAGCTTAGCTGAGCAATATTTCCACTAGATTTTCAGTTTAATCCTTCAGTACTTTGACACTGTTGGTAGGGTCTGAGGAATAACATCCAGCCTGTAAAATTGAGTGATGGGGTGTCAGTGTGGTTATCTGTCTGGAGCGAGGTGTAGATTTTTTTGCACATGGTATATCTGACACCACTGCATCCCAAAACCCCATCATCTCTTGCCTCATTTAAATCCAGACTGGTTTTACCTCTCTGGTACCGGCTTACCCAGGTTGTCCTGGAAAAGAGGCTATTAAAAGGGTGTAGTTTCAGTTTAACGCTTCAATAACAAATTAAATGATGTCGGCTAGTCAACAGTGTAATACAACTGCACACGAAAGATAACATCAAACTGCTTACAATCTTCTATGTAACTTCCAAATGTCTCATCATTCAAGTCATTAATGTCATCATCCTCAGGTGCTTCTATTAACTGATTTGGATCTTCATCCATCATCAACAGTTCCACTTTCAGCTACAATAACAAGAAAAATGTCACACTGATAACAGAAAACTTTTCAGCATTCTGACACTGAAAAATGCTCAAAATAGGCTGGTCATTTTCAAGGACTTTCCATGACTTTCGAGGACCTCTGCTAGAGCAGATTCCAGGACTTTCCAGGCCTGGAAAACGCGACATTGATCGCTCAAATTAGACATGACAACTCTAACAACGACACTGACAATAAGGTCATCATCTGAAGTACATCGGCATTTCGCATACTTAATGTATAAAATGCATTTCACAATCACTAACAATTTTGATAACTATTACAACCATCATAAAAATGTGGTTTGATGTTTAAATATTGCTTAAAATTTGCTTTTCTGCTATAAATATGTGTGTTTGTCACGCGAACTTAATTATTTGACTACTAGAGATGAAAGGACTTAGAAGGATGTTGTGGGTTTCGTGGACAGCAAAGAAAACAAATGAGTGGGTTCTTAACAAAGCTGGAGTAAAGAGGGAACTGTTAGACACCGTCAAAGCAAGGAAGCTA
>Ga0126332_10000677_pt1 | contig 11673 bp, 8 predicted proteins | sample InaspJWI42metaG_FD_94482 | JGI IMG/M metagenome (GOLD analysis project Ga0126332, IMG submission 94482) | Marine gutless worms symbiont microbial communities from Oahu, Hawaii - Inanidrilus sp. 2 OAHU.JWI-42 metaG | ecosystem: Host-associated > Annelida > Digestive system > Unclassified | place...
AACTGCTGTAGACCAGTTTTGACTTACTGACTGACAGACTGACGCCGTCAGTGACTGACCGACTGCTGATCATGTACGGCATTTTGCCGCGACAGCTTTTCTTTGTTGCGGCAGTTGTGTACATTGGGTTATGGGATTTTTATATGGCTGATGTAAACAACTTTTCGTTAGTGAATTAAATAATGCTTATTTCTCCAGACATTTACTTTAAACCAGTGTTTGAGTGGCTAAGTCTTGCATAACAGTTTGCTTCACTTACTCCATAAGAATAACGATTTTTTGAACACAGATAATTCACAAGGTAGTGTACCGACATGTTTAGGGTGTGGTGGGGTATTTGTACATGACTTTGTTACAAATTTCCTACTGAATCTAACAGTGAAAGAATTTTGAAAATCGGCCAATATTCGGTGAAGTTATGGGCAAAAGTTAGGTGTCGTTTTTTTGACTCACGGTGTAGTTCAAAGAGAACATACTAATACTGAGAAAAGTGTGACTGTTTAACTGCATAACTGCATGTTTCCTACCACTGTTTTTCTGCTGTTTAGAATTCTGACTGGTAGGTCCTTTGGATGCTACATCATGAGCAGAAGTAAGGTAATTATCATTCTCTAGTTCAGTCAATCGATCCCATTCACGTTTGATTTCTGTTGCTGTCTTGGAAGTTTGTGACACAGTACTTGGCTCCAAAACGTCACTGTCATCATAAAAATTCAGCTTTTCAGCAGCCCACTGCTCCAGTAGATCTTGTGCTGTTGACATCACAATAACACTAACCGATTATGTATCTGGACAAATAAACAATAAATTTTCCTTAGCTAACAAATAGCAAAAACAACTTTACAACAGAAATATGGTACCATTAATTTTATTAACAATAAAAAGCACAACCCAAAGACAAAATACAATGGCAGAAAACGCAACACAGTCTATGCTACGACAGGTCTAACAGTTCATTGTTTCCACATTTTCAGATTCATAAATTTCTGCATCAAGGTCAAAATATTTAAATCACTGTGCTTAGCTTCTTGCATTTTACTGTAGCCACATAAACGTATGTAGGTGGCAAAGCTACAGGTAAATGAGTGATACATCATTAACCTTCAGAGAAAGCTGCTTCATGCAGATGTACATCAATCATAGCTGACTGCACAGCACATTTGCTTGATGATGGAATCTTCTGACCAAATGTTGCAGCAGCTGCACGTGCTGATGCCTCTTCAACAGTCTGATATGTGACAAAACCAAACAATATTCAGTAAAAAGTTTCACCAGACTGGTATCAGCATGTGATTTAACTATCCTCACTGAGGTGCAGGGAGCTGCCAGCTGGGCCATGTCTGGGATAGGCTGTTGTTTGCTGCTGGTGTCAGAAACTGGAAATCAGTCCTGACGAAGACCTCATATCAAACGTCAAAATGTCGATGTCGTCACGAGAAGTCAGCGTTCTGGTTGTGTGGTTAAATAAAACAATATACATCTGTATGTTACATGTAATTGGCAATGAAAACTGTTGGACCAGTGAATTTACAGCATGCTCAGCTGTGATCACAATTTTACATTTTGGCAAAGAAAAAAAGAGAAAAATAACCAAAACTGTACAGCAAACCTTAATCCAGTCTTGAATATCACTGCCATTTCTGGTGCTCTACAATTTAAAGTAAAACATGTTCATTAAACACTAAGTTATGTAAATGTTTGCAAAGCCAGTGCATCGAGGCTAAGGCCAAGGAATATGCTTACGAGGATGAGGATAAGTATAACTAGGCCAAGCCAAGGCTGAGGCCAAGGTACTAACACACACACACACATACACACACACACACACACACATAAATGCACTTATTTCAACATCAGCATTATGTTTCACATGACATCATGACAGTTCAAACATCACCACTGCACTTAAGATACACTAGGCTAGTTCTTCAAGTATTTTGTCACTCATTCTGGCTCTATTTGGTCGCATTATAAGTCCACTTTGACTGAAAACTTTCTTGATCGGTGCAGAACCTGCCGGTATGTGGCGGCAGAAATTGAAACAGCATAAAAATGAGGACTCCAGGCCAAACTGTACGAGGCCGAGGCCGTGACATCCATGAGGCCGAGGCCAAAGCCAGTTTTCATTGGGCCGAGGGCACATTTTTGGCCTCAAGGCCGAGCCCGCAACGAGGACTCAACATCCCTGTAGTTGGGGCAGTAGAACGACTGCTTTTCGCTACAAAACGAGCATTTCATGTTGAACATCAGCACGGTGAGGTCAGTGTCAGCATTTTCTCAGAAGAATTTTCTCAGCCTACTGCGAACTTTTTGATCGCCTAGCGCGACTCAATATTCAGTATTTTTATATTGTGTGCAAATCAATTACCTGTGCATGTGAATAAACCCTTGGCTTAGTAATGCGTTGCCACCGGAACATACTGGCGTCTGACATCTGTGCAAGGCAAATTTAATTAGCCTAGGACGTACTGAGTAACAAATACAAGCTAAGTCTGTAACGCGTGATTAACTAAACTACAATACGCATTTGTTACTCATTACAAACTCCTTAAAACTACCACAACTGACTACCACCGCAACGGCAGCCATTTGTAAACAAATTCCAGGCAACAACTAACATAACGTAACGTACCGTACCTGTATGTTGCTGTGATTGATCTGAACATCTTTGGGTTTAAAAATAAGCAGCTGAGCGAGATAACTATGTTGACCGATGCTTGACATTAGTAAACACGATTTAACGTAACAAAAAAATACGCGAAAACGAAACCAAACATTATTTTGAGCTTACCTAGTAGCCAAACTCACAAAAGCACCTAATCTAATGTTTATTCATATGATCGTTGTGGGCGGAAACACGTGGGGCGTTTGTTTACATTAGCGGCCAAGTGGGCGGAGCGCGGTGTCACGTGCGGCTCGTTGCGGTCAGAAGGCGCCGGCGCAGCGCACAGGCATTTCATTCACTCGCGAAGCCGCGTTGACCGAGTAGTTTAGTACGTTCTACGTTGTGCGGTAAAGAGTAGAGGGTGTGTTCGGAGGTCGCTGAGAATGCATTGTTGACGCATTTAACGCCCTTCTTTTTGCCGGCGATTGCTCACGCGTTTCTTACGATGTGAACAGTCAGCAATTACACAATGCCCGGTTCACGCACCGCACGCTACCGCTCGATCATGTGAACGATAATCTGCCGTCGTGCCAGGTCGACGCATTTTAGCCGGTCATCTGCAGTTGCCGACTGTACTTTCCCGTGCGCTGAGATCGTTTTCATCAGATGATCGGAGGCCGTAATGAAGCCCGCCGTTGCGCTGGTGACGGCGTGGCTGTCGATCGGCTGTTGGTGTCTCAACTTCTGTGTGTCATCGCCGTCAGCCGCCGAGCTGGTCAGCATAGATATGGTCAACTCGGCTCGGTGTCACGTCCGGTGTCTGTCTTTTATTCAGGTAAATACATAGCTATCTCTCTTTGCAATTTTAGCACCTGCTTTAGTGGCCGTGTGGAGCAGTCGGTCGGTTGTGTGTGTCCCCAGACTAACTGTCAAACGAATTGATATTTGATCTTAATACTGTTGGTCTGATAGTTCGTGGTACGTGGTCCCGTTAAGTAAGTTAAGAGATGCCCAGAAGCTCTTTTGTGCATTAGTTTACAGCCAGTGGCAAGATATTGTAATCAGAAGAATTAAGATTCATGTCATGATGTGATGACAGTAGATGGCTGATGGCTGATCCGCTGATCTACCTGTTCCAGCAGAGAAGAATTATATAAATGCATTGGCAGTTTGGCACAGCCAGGTGAAACAGCAGTGATAGTACTTAGATACGGCTGTCTGTATGTGGGCTTATGTCTCACCAGCACACACGGATCACAGATTTTTCACTCCCTAGCACTTCGCTCCAATTTTTGACTGTGAAAAAGTCAGAAGTGGATACACGTGCAAAATGTGTATTGAATGCGACTAACTCTTGACTGTGTCATATTTTGTTCACATTTTTTTGTTAAGCACATCTCAGTTAGAAATATTGTGAAACTGTCTTGGACAAACCCTTTCAGTGGTTGCACGCAGAAAGTTAGTGAAAAGTCTGAAATAAAAGCATTAACACAGAACATCTGGTCTGAAATCTGAATGGTATCATGTGAAGGCAGACCTGAGAGAAACCAGAAGTAATCGTGGATAGGGTTTGTTGACTGTTGATGAAGCTGAATTTGGGCAATTTAATCTGATTATCTGAATCACTGTTGGTTCTTTCAGTGAAATTGAATACCTTGGCAGTAGCAGTGTGTCTGCATTTGAATTTCATATCTCGCTGACGTACACATACTGGTTATGACAAGATGACATGACTCGGGTAAATAAAGTAATAAACTGTTTTTTAAAGTTTGTGCATTGCCGTTTTTTGTGGCACTGTGTTCCAGCATCTCGCCAGTTTCTCATGCAGTTACTGCCATTCTCAGTGCCTTGCTGAAGAGCGCTGTCTGCGGCGCCATTTATCCATTTATCGTGTGTGGTCGTTGTTGTACAAATGGAAAATGGAAAGCAGCTTTGGCATTCGGTGCGCGCTGCGCTACGACGGTCAGAGAAATTAGCTGCGTTGTACGTTGTCAATGAGAATATATTGCTGCCGCGGGCGGCCAAACCTCTGACCATCTGCGGACGACAGACTGTCTGTAGTTGACTGTATGCTGCAGCCACTGTCGCCCATCAACATCACGTACTGCACCAACGCGACAGTGCCAGTGCGCGACACCTGTCGGCGACAGAGACGAATGTGAAGTCACTGTACACAAAAACGAGCTCCTTCCTTTCTTCCTTCATTCGCTTTTCCTGCCCTAGTCGTCATCAGTATGTTGAATAGATTCAGCAGCAGAGCAGCTGCCAGCTGGTCGTGAGATGACGACGCTGTTTGTCATCACGCTATCTATCTACTGTAGTGATTCAGTTGCGCTGGCTGCACACGGTGGCCTGGAAACTGGCTATTGGCTAGTTTCATTCAACAAGCTGAACTACAGTTCTTGCTTGGGGCTTTGATGAATTTGTTATTGGTGTTTCTGCAGCGATATGCGAGATGGGAGATGTATTTTAAATATTATTTTTATTTTATAGCTCACAGTCAGAAGGAATCTGCCACTGCTGAGTTGTTGTTAGGCAGTATAGGTTCCACCCGTTGGCCTTATCTGAACATTTGGTGTGTACCTGTCGAAGAGCTAACTATACACGTATAGCTGAGTGTTATTTCAGCCTATTGGCCTCGGCAGTTGAAAATCAGACACAAGAGTTTTGTGCGTCATCGCGCTACAGTGGCAGTTAATCCTGTTTATGGTCTATTCAGACGGAACTGAAAACACTGTACCAAGCTGATTGTAATAGTGGCTGAGTGACAGGACCGTTGCTTTGCTTTGCGTGTGGTTCTTAAGAAATGAAGTGGCATTGTCATTCGGACAAATCCCGCCGGATATTGGCATTGTACCAGGTAGGTTGCTGCTGCTGCTGCTGTTGCTGATGCAAATTGAGCGTGTGATGGCCTCAGGTGCTGGAGATTAGGCCGATCTACTGCATTGTGGTGGGCGCTGAACAAGGAAGCGTACGTGCTTTCGTCCATGGAGCTCTGGTACCCTGATGATATCCACTTCCTGTCTGTCTTATCCTTTCTGATCCGCAGCCAGAACCACGGACTGAGTAATGGAAACTATGCAAATATATGTCTCCGAACAGTGATAAGCTATTTTAACGTGCACTCAAAAGCTGAGTCCGTGGAGTTATTCCTGAAGAAGAAAAAGAATTCTGTGGCAGGAAACATTTTTGGAAAAGGAAAGTTTTAAGCCTGCAGTGAGTGAGTGAGGGTACTGAGGGAGTGATGGATGATGAGAGTGGTGAGTCTATAGAAGAGGAAGTGTCATTCATAGGAAAAGGTGCGTTAGAATCTAAGAGATTGGTTATGAGGTTGACGAAGAGAAGAGGTGAAGCATATACTGAAAGGAACGATCTGGTTAAGCGATGTGGCAACCTGTCTCTGTTAACAACAGTGTCAGACGGACAGAAAACTAGATCAGTGCTAGAACCTGAAAGCGTCTGTTAAAGCATAGATGTGTCTGTAAACTAATTGCGGAATGCGAGCGTGAAAAGGGTTTGTCTTAGGTGTTCCCGTGTTTCTTTATCAGTAGTTCAATGTCGTGCTTTTGTTTGCAGTAAAGATGTACATTTTATTACCCTGCATTATTGTCAACATTCTGGAATATGTAGTTTGCCTTCAGTGCTTTGACGCTGTTGGTTGGGCGACAGGAAGGGCATGCGGCCTGTAAAAACTGAGGGGTGGGGTGCTGTCGTGGTTGTCTGTCTGGAGCGAGGTGCAGACTTGCATATGGTCCAGCTGATGCCACAGCCACTCAGTGTCTTTTGCTTCACTAAAATCCAGATTGGTTTTATTTTTCTGGTACCGGCTGACCTAGGTAGTCCCGGAAAAAGGGCCCTTAAACGGGTGTGTGTGTGGAATATGTAGTTTACATTAAGAGTTTGGTATTATCTTTTAACCACAAAAACACATCCGATGTTAATGTCATTGACTCGCGGTGCCATTGTATTATACGTTTTATGCTGTCTGAGGCAAATTGCCAAATTGCTTAACTGGGCGCCTGCAGTTTGCAGAGTCTGTTATCCGGCGCACGCAAGAAGTCGATGCATCCACCTCAAAATATCGTCGATTGATTTTACTTTATAAATACATTATTAGGCTGCGCCTGGCATCGGCGTGTAGGGTTGAAAATCAGACACCAGATAATTGCGCGTGGGGAAAAGGATTTATGAGTCGGGGACTGATTTTGGCCGGGCCTGACCGGGCTGGGCGGTAATGAATGAATGATGAGGGATGAACCAGCCCGGTCGACGTTGATATATCTGTTGGTTGTATATCGTCACTCGGCTGCCGAGCTTGTGGTGAATAATGTAGGCGATGTTGGCCACATTGCCGGCATGAGCGATACCACCATAGATCAACGAGCAGCTAAATGAACGCGCAGGAAGATCCGTACTTCTGAAGGTGCGTGGAGTTGATCGGAGAGTCTGGGGGCCAAGACCCCGTGTGAAGTCCTGTAAGTCCGAGACCTTTGACTTCTATGAGATGGCCCTACAGAATCCCTAGTCGAAGCCCGAAGGCAGAGCCCCCTTTAGAGTTATAGGAAGCCCTTACGTGAAGCGGTTCTTTGGAAGAATCCACAGAAGCGGAAGTTTTGCACTTTTGCTCAACTGATGGCCAACCGATGCGGCTTTAATTTTGCACGTAATTTTAGGCCGCATCGCGTGCATTGCATATGCCTATTGCTACAGACAGAGTGAGAGCGGTGTGGACTATGTCTGTTTTTGTGCTTGTCGGCACACGTGTGAGCTTTGCAAAAACGGATGAACCGATCGATTTGCCGTTTGGGGGCCAGACTCGTGTGGGCACAAGTAGCCACGTATTACATGGAAGTGCACATTAGCGCCATCTACAGGTATACGATTGAACGATGCGGTCTTATGTCTCATTGTTTTGATCGCTTGTTTAAAATTTAGTACATTTTTGTCCGGCGTGTCCGACGACAAAACTGGTTTGCGGGTGGCCGTTCTGAATGCGGCACTGATTGATGGCTGGAAGCAAGCAACAGACCGGACCGTTATCGGACTGCCGTGCAGGACAGAGCTTGGACATCAAATCTTCCGTGCGCCGCGCCAAATTACGGTCGTTGTTGTGGCTTGGCCGAACACACTGTGTGATCTACGCAATCTGCCAATACGCGCGTCCGATCGGCATTAATCAGACGGATATAGCGCCGGCCAAACGCTCGCGCCGCGATCCATACCGCGCGGGTCCTCATTGTTAGCGTAATGGATGGCCCGGGATGCGACGGACGGTGGAGGGAGAGCGGAATGAGACGCTGCATTGTGACATTCTCACTCACCACCTGCCTCCGATTACACTCACTATACGAAGACACCGCTCTGTATAAACGCCGCTTTGTCATTCATTGCCAACGCGCCGGGCATATCGCTTTCTGTTTTGCAGTTTAACTTGAAGTGAAGTTATAGCGTCAGAATGCTGTGTGTATTTACGTATTCCTTAGACATACGCCGTGATACTGCCCCTTTTCATGCGGGCGTAAGGGTTACCACGGGGACAGCAAAATATTTTATTAGATGGAGAATTCGAGATCCAGTCCGCCCGCGGAAAGTGAGAACTTTCCATATATCCGCAGTGAAATCGATTGGCCATCTAAGCAGTTGCTGAGCTCTTGTCAGCCAGGAACATGATGGTCAGCTAGAATATCTATACCTTCAGTCAAGGATCAATGTCAGACCGGCCGCGTTACCATGAACGCTACCGATTGCTCTGCCTTGCTAATCTTAATCCTAACCTGTGATCTTGGCCTTCAGTCGCCAACGAGCTACGGTCATGACCCATTATATACATGCAAAAAGTCAATGTTAAAGGTCAGTCGGTTAAAAAGTTAGAGTGGAAACAGACGGACGGACGCGGACACGACCGATTGCATTACCTTCCCCGCTAACGCGATCCGTGCGTGTAAATAACGCGATGGTGTTGATTCAGGCACACAGTGATATGATGGATTTCAACTACTGCGGCTCTGTAGGGTTTGAAGTGTTTTCGCAGATGACTTGTAAAAATCACTTTGCACCGGCGAGTTGGTGGTCGTGTGTATATGCTGATGCACGACGTGCTGATATAAAAATGCAATATTGCCGGCTGATGGCGGCTCGACAGGCAGGCGCGAAATAACGAGTTGATAGATGGAGTTTTAGCGCGAGCGGTGCTCGACGTACGTCGTTAGCGTGTATCGTTATTGCTGGAGAGAGAGATGGACAGTTATTGTTGCGCTAAATTGCGTAATTCGAATCCTCCATCACGTCAGTTGCCGCTGCCTGCCGCCGACGAACTGAGGCGGTACAAATCCATTAATACGTAAGCCTGTGTGACTGACAGTGTGACGCGGATAATAGCGCCGACGTGTCGCAGATATGTCGCCGCTGCCGTTTTTTCCGGCCTGCTGCCGTGGAGAAAATTACCGACAGCATTATTGACACTGTCCGCGTAGCATGCGAACAGCTGGTGTTCGCCCGTCTGTCCCGTCGATCGACCGCAGCAGTGGCGTGCGGCAGGTTTGCTGCTGGGCGCTCCGCGGGCAGGGGATATCGATCGACAGCTGAGGGTGCCGTGCTGCGCTCAGCAGCAAATGCGGGCAGCGTCACGTTGAGAGCCGACGGAGGAGGCTGAACGCAGACTTGTATCAACTGTAATTTCCTATTCTTTTCCTTCTGCTTGTTTGTATATGATAATGACCGTGTGGACTTTGGGTGTTCAGACGTATGAGAAATTGGGTAAGTCTCGCCGATTGCCCGTCAACTTTCCTGCCTGCCGAGGTGGGCACCTTCAGCTGTGCACCATCAGCTATTGCGTCTTCAATCGCATCGCGTATGCATAGCGTGACAGTGACGTAATTTAGATGACAGCTGGCTTTCGCCGTCATCTTGTGGGTAAAACTCTGATAAATGTTTTTTTCACTGTGATATCGCTGTAATATGCTTTGTTGGCAAGCTAGTGATCATACAGACGTTTTCATAAACCAACGGATCGAATGTTATTTAAATAACAGGATGAATCTTCGCCCCTTAACTCCACACATTATGCCGTGTTATACCCACAAAATGGCGATCGTATCGTGGCCATAGATTCTATGACGTCACTTCACCATATGTGTAGCGTAAGCGGCTCTGTGTATTATACTTCACGGCGTTGTTCTTCTTCTTGCTGTGCTTGTCGTTTTCGTTAATCATTACGGTCTGCTGACTTCGACGGCTCATAACGCGACAGCAGTTCCACCTAGACCTAAGGTCACCACGGAACACTAATAGGAAGTCATACTGTACGAGTCGGTTGGTACCTTCGTCGTGCTGCTCCGAAATCGTGTTCTATAAGTACCGTTTGACTTCGGCACTCAGCTACGCGGCTGTTACCGCATTCTGGTCTTTTTCTGTCATGGCGCCTATGTACTGTACAACAGCGGTGGTTGAGGCACGGACTTCTCAATACTGGCATTGTTTAGGGCAGATGGCTCATGGCTGCAGGCGCGGCACGTCAAGTCGCGATGACGTTAACAGCTGACTGACTCCGAGTGCCGTCACCGGACACCTGCCGCTCGCCACGTCCTTCCGCGACGTCTCATCCTTATTCGTCGTCGTCGTTGTTGTCGTCGTTGCGTGTTGGTGGATAAATTGATGTCGTCGTCGCCGACGGCGTTTCGCGCGTCGCTAGCGTCGCCCTGGTCGTTCCGTCGTTCCGTCCGCACCTCGGTCTGTGTCGTCGTCAGCCTTATATCTATGCTAATTGCAAGTGCGCCGGGCCCACAGCGTGATCGCACATTTACCCTCACGGCCTCACCCGGACATCTGCCCCTGGCTGGGGTTTAGAGTTATAGGGTAAATGTTTAGGGTTATGGTTGTTGGCTTAGGGGTCAGGGTCAGTGTGAATTGGGGTTAAGGATTGTTTATCTAGGACAGAGCTATGGTGTTATTGCTAGGCTTAAAGTATATAAGCTTAGGTTTATTTCGGTTAGGTGGCAGTTAGAGTATAGGGTTATGTTAGGATTAGGGTCATGTACTGTGGGTGGGGAAATATGTCCGTGGAGGGGGACAAATGTCCTACAATCGGTCCCGCAGTCGTCAAAACCTCGGGACAGCTTGTCCAGGCTATACGCGCAGGGCAGATGCCCGAGTCGCCTTCATTCTTCTTCTTAGCGTATGCTGATCATCCGAAGCCGGTTGATTGCATCCGGTTCGGCAGACCGCATAGTCCGTGAGACGGGCACTTGTTGACGATGTCTTGATATGACAGCTGCGACATTCACTGTCTGGATCGTCTCTGACCGGCACCCATATCGACGTGCCATCAACTGTACGGTATACGCCGGTGGCCGGTACTTGTTTTATTTTCCACAAGCCGGTCGTCGTGGGTAATGTAGGCGATAACAGTATATTAAACATCTGAAACACAAGTTACACAACAGCTGACCACACCCATCTGTTATCTGTGTGGAGTTGCAGAGCCGTCAGCCAATCACGGGCCGACTTGCAACACACCCTGTAGCAGCCGTTGAGATAGATGTCGCTGAGTAAGAGGCTGAGGTGGCCTGAGTGACATTTGAGGACGGTATAACCCATGAAACACACGAATTAATTATTAACCAGTGATACAAGCAGTGTCCACGGCACATAACGCGGAGATCTCTGTATGTGATGTGTGTCGACTTTTAGCCAGTGACATGATGTGAACATGTGGTGGCTACATTAATGGTAGTGAGCGGTAGCATTGCCACATGCTGTCCCCGTTTCAATAACGTTGAGTATATCGACCGTATGTCCCCCAAAAGTGGGGATCCAGGCCCCGTTTATATTAATGGTTCACCGGGACCCAGGAGTCCACACCCGAAACGGCATCTCGATCAGTCGGGTCGCGGTCGTGGCCAGCACATACACAGACTAGCAGACTATGGAACATTGGTAACAATAGGCCGCATCTTATTCTGTGCGGTGTTGCTTATAATACTAGCACTGGGACTAAACATGCCGGTTTCAGCGTTCAGCGTACATAGCAACTTTCATGATGCGTGCAGCACCATTAGGCTATCGCTAGG
>Ga0126332_10000678_pt1 | contig 11669 bp, 8 predicted proteins | sample InaspJWI42metaG_FD_94482 | JGI IMG/M metagenome (GOLD analysis project Ga0126332, IMG submission 94482) | Marine gutless worms symbiont microbial communities from Oahu, Hawaii - Inanidrilus sp. 2 OAHU.JWI-42 metaG | ecosystem: Host-associated > Annelida > Digestive system > Unclassified | place...
TGCGCAATCTTAAAATTTCTGAACCACCACGTTTGACTTTCTTTGCTATCCTGGCCGTGAGCATCTTTTTTATTTTTCTGGCATTCCATATGACCAATGTGACGTCCGGGATTTTTATCATCTCATTATGGTCCATTTTTACAGGTGCCGCCATCGGAAAATCGCAATCTGCGAGGACACAACAAAAACTTGCAGGTTCAGCATCTATTTGATAATATAGTAAATAAGCTAATGAATATCCTGTCCGTTTATTATAAACATAAAAAGGGCGGATTTAATAAAAGGCTTTACCAAATTTATCTGGCGCTCGTCACCCGGAAACATACCGTCCACTACATCGCTGCCGAAGCTTTCCCGATCGCGCACCCGAATATCTTTGCGCATATTATTCGCATTCCATTTTGTCGTCGGGAGAGTTTTTTTTTCTGGATTTTTTTTGTTCTGTCAGTCCCCTGCTACAGCTTCTGGATCGCCAGGAAAAACCACATCCAAAGGATTGTTGTGTTCTCGGCGTTTTATGCGGCTATTTGCTGCCTTGCAGTCTCGGTCATGCGAATTAAAATGATTACCTTTCTCCGGGCCGATGTGCTGCGTGAAGCATATTTTGCACACAAATCACGGCTAAAAATACTGCTGCATAGAATTTTTGAATTTATCGGACTCCGATTTTCATCACTGGTTGTTGCCAACAGCAGCAGTTTGAAACATTCTGTTTCAGGTCGCCATCAAGGGTTGCGCTGGGCGGTTCTGCCGAACAATGTTCAACAGCAGGTCCACATCGGCAATACGGAAAAATTACAGATTCGCCGCGCGCACAACCTGCCGGCAAATGGCTACGTAGTGGCCACTGCAGCACCCTTGAGTCGGGTAAAAAATATCGATTTTCTGCTTGAAGCTTTTTCAAAGTTGGACCTTGATTCGGCCCGACTGCTGATTATCGGTGACGACCTGAACAACACCGGAGAAAGAAAACGGCTCGAAGCGCTGGCCGAACGATGGCAAATCGACACCCAAACTGTTTTTACCGGGTGGCTGGATAACCCGCTGAGAACCATCGCCGCGGCCGACCTTTTTGTATTTCCAAGCTCGCAGGAAGGATCGCCCAACGCTTTGCTTGAAGCACTTGCATGCAATATACCCTGTATGGGCAGCCGCATACCGGAAATCGGTGAAATTCTGCACAATGACGAGCTCCAGTTTGGATTGGACTCCAGCGATGAATTGACCTGCAAGATTCGCAAGGCCAGCACCGATCCGACTTATGCCCAGTATCTCAAACAGCTGTCCGACCGGTGCAAGCAAGCATATATATTTGATTGGAACAATGAAGCGCTCCGGATCATCACCGAAGCGCCTTGCCTGCAGGATGGATCGAGTCATTAAAGTGTGTAGTAATTTTTGAGCGAGCCTTAGCGGAGGTTTTGGATAATTGGCCCATAGAAAACTAAAGATCGCATTTATCGGGACCAAAGGTGTTCCGGCTAAGTGGGGTGGTATCGAAAAATATATCGAGAAGGTCGGTCAGCGTCTAGCCGAACGGGGTCACGAAGTGACCGTTTTCGCCTCCAAGTGGTACTGCGCCGGATACAAGGAATCCGTGTATGCAGGCATGCATATTTTTCGCGTCCCGTCGCTGCGGTTTCAAGCAACCGATGCAATGACCAATGGCTTTTGGGCCAGCAAGGCGATTATCACCGGTCCTTTCGAAATCGCCCATTTTCACGGTCTTGCCTCCTATTTTTATGTTCCGGTGGTAAAAAGAGCCGGGAAACTAACGGTTACGACGACTCACGCGATGGAATCCAACTGGGAAAATCAAAAATACAATCTACTGGGTCGCTGGGTTATCAAACGCGCGTTTAAATTGGGTGTCAAACATGCTCATGCGACCACCACGGTCGCCGGCCATCTAAAGGATAAAATACGCAGGAAATTCAATACCGAACCGGTGCTGCTGCCCAGTGGGCTGGAACAGATGCATTGGCATCCGCCGCAGATCATCAAAAACAAATATGACCTTGAGGGGGACGATTTTTTACTGTTTCTGGGACGAATTGATCCGATTAAAAGAATTGAGTGGGTGCTGGATCTGGCCCGCCTCATCGATACGAACATCCGGCTGGTCGTGGCCGGCGGGGCACAGGATTCCAAAACCGAGGCTTACTTACAATCGTTAAAACAAAAAGCGGGTAAAGACCCCAACGTGATTTTTACCGGTCCTGTCGCCGGACAGGAAAAAGCCGAGTTGTTCGGCAACTGCTTAATATTCCTTGCTCCCTCAGCGGATGAGGGTTTACCGATAACAGTGCTCGAAGCAGCCGCTTACGCCAAATGTTCTATTGTTTCTGACCTTCCCGCTTTTCAGGCGGTTATCGAAAACAGGCAGACCGGGTTCCTGTTTCCGAAGAACAACCGAGAATCTTTTATCGCCACTGTACAACAAATGATTCACTCACCCGAGCAACTGAAAAAGGTTGGGGAAGCGGCTCGCAGCAGACTCGCACCTCAGTTCAGCTGGGACAGAACCGCCAAACGGACAGAAGAACTGTATTATAAATTATTTGAATCTAAGCGATTGAATTAAAACTTTTGGTCGTCTTGCAAGAATCCCGTAATAAATGACGACTAATGATTCGCAGCAAATGTCTGCTTCAAAAGCAATGAATGACGTTGAAAAAAAAATCTTGAGGATACAGAAATACGGCGGGCTCGTATTTATTGGAGCAGCCCTGTTGTTATTCTATTACCAGACACTGCAGGGATTATGGAAACTCTGGATTTCCGATCCTGATTATTCATATGCCCTTGTTATTCCGTTTGTGTCCGCTTTCATTATCTGGAAAAAAAGAAAAATCATTGCTACCATGCCCGTGAAGCCATCATGGCATGGGAGTATTTTCGTTTCCCTGTTTTTGACTGTCAGCATATATGGCATTCTTGGTTCAAGCCCCTCGGTGGTGCGATGCGCTCTGCCGCTTATGATTCTTTCAATTACCCTGTTCTGTTATGGTTGGCAGCGATTTACGGTTTTGGTGTATCCGCTTTCTTTGCTGCTGTTTATGATTCCTTTGCCAACCAGTCTGCAGACGAAAATCGGTGTGCCATTAAAATATCTTTCAACCAAGATGGGAGAATTAATGTTGCGAGCTGTCGGCGTATCTGTGTACGTTGAAGGCAACATTATTGATTTGGGCGTAACTCAGTTGCAGGTGGTCGATGCCTGTAGCGGATTGCGTTATATTCTGCCTCTTTTGGGACTTGGCGTTATTTTCGTATATTTTTTTGAGAAAACACGCTGGAAACAGATCCTGTTGGTCTTTATAACTATTCCGATTTCTATCCTCGCTAACGGGCTGCGGATCAGTATTACCGGTTTCCTTGTCCAGCATCACGGCCTAAAAGCAGCCGAAGGATTTTTTCATGGATTTTCCGGTTGGCTGATTTTCGTATTCGCCATGGTTTTGCTTATAAGCGTCTATACGCTTTTGCGTTTGCCTGTGCGCAATAAACCTGCCGGTCGGTTCACAAGATCTTTTTTCGATTCTGCTTTAACGACTAAAGCTTCGGAGAGTAATAGAATCCCGGTAGTGATGACATGCATCGCCCTGCTGACCGGGGGGTTGCTCAATTTTACGACTGCCGCAATGCCGCCGGTCAGCATTCAAAATGGTTTCTCTGCATTTCCGCTGACATTAAAGGACTGGCATGGCCGGGTGGAGACCATGGATGCACGGATAATCAAGCTTTCCGGAGCTGAAGAAGCCTTTAATGCAACGTACCTGTCCCCAAACGGTGAGATCGTTGCCCTTTATTTGGGCTATCGCAGTTCTCCTTTCACGGAAAGCGAAAATTTTTTTCACAGCCCGAATATCTGCCTGCCATCCCTGGGCTGGAAGACACTTGAAATCGAAACTCACACCATCACAGAAGTTCCCGGCTTTGGTGAAATCAAAGTTCGTAAAATGCTAATTGAAAAAATGGGTCTGAGGCAGCTTGTTTATTATTGGTTTCAAACAAAAAAACATGTATCCACAGATGTAAACATCAACCGATTTCACCTCACCCTGCATGCTCTTTTTAAAGACAATACCCACGATCTTTTCATCCGACCGATATCGCCATTGCAGCCAACCGAGTCGGTGATAGATGCCGAAAAACGATTGGACCGATTTGTGCGGATACTGATGGCCGACCTTCTGGTTTTTCTGCAAAAAAATCAATCGGCAATACATAGATGAAAAAAAAGTTCTGCAAATTTACCGCTGCATTATTGATTGCATTACTTTGCAGTGCCCTTGTTTTTATTTTATTTGGAGAAAAATTTCTTCGCGTCGGCAGCGATGTCCCCAGCCGAAAAATCGATGCGGTGGTGATCCTGGCCGGTGTTCCCGTCGAGGACAAGCAAAGAATTTCAGCAGGCTCGGCCATGTTCAGCAGCGCCAGAGTTCGGTATATAATTTTACCCTTGCGGCACCCGACGTTCAAATGGTCGTGGGCTGCAAGATATTATCAACTGGAACATTTGAATCCGGGAAATAGTTTGCTCATCGGTCGTTCGACACCGTCTGATAAGTCTGCGATTGCGCGTTACGGAGGTACATATGTCGAAGCGCAAAAAACTGCTCAAATCATGCGCAAGCTGAAATTAAAATCGGCAATTATCGTCAGTTCAGGTTATCACATGCGTCGGGCGAAACTTGTGTTTGAGCAATTTCGGAAAAATTCGCATTTGCAATTTTATTATTACCCTGTTGATCAAACCGCAAGCTCAGGATCCCTGTTGTGGTGGATGGACACAGCGTATTTATCCAATGTTCTACGGGAATACTGCAAACTGCTGGCCGCCTATTTTGTTTGCAGCTCCGGAATATAACCGCCTTGCCCCTCTCCCCGAGATCGTCTTTCTGTTTTTATGAACCGGTGCCTTTAAATTCAACCAAAATAAAGCAACATATATTGTAGTCTTATCCGCTATATAAATACAATTATTGTTGCCCTCCGAATTATTGCGACAAATTATGTTGTTATTGCCGATTTTTGTCAAAACCTGAAAATTGTCTACCCTCTATATGGCTGTTATTGTTGAATAATTTTATTTAATCATTTTTGGTATGATAATTGCAATTTAATTTTCCCGTGAAGTTGAATTGCCTGGCATCTGGGAGTTTTGGATTTAATGCATTTTGCTAAAGCACGATCGATTTTAAAATAACGCTTAAAAAAAGAAAAGAGTCGAATGATTCTATTAACGACATTGCTGCTTTCGCTCCTTATTACGATGGTGCTGATACCGGTTTTTAAAAATTATGCGGTGAGGCTCCATGCCATGGATGTTCCGAATGGGAGATCCATACACACCTTTCCCAGGCCGAAAATCGGTGGCATTGCGATGGCTTGTGGTATGCTCATTCCTGTATTGCTGTTGTCTCCCCGGGGGGAATTGACCAGTGTTGTTATCGTTGGGGCCGCCATAATCGTCATTTTTGGATTTATCGACGATCAGCGTGATTTGAGTTATAAAACCAAACTCGTCGGACAAACCCTTGCAGCCTTGATCGTTGTCCTGCATGGCGGGGTCACAATCAAGTCTCTGGGACTTCTTCTGCCGGAAGGAGATCTGCTTCCCGACCTGCTGTCCATACCGCTTACTGTTTTAGTAATAGTCGGTGTAACCAATGCCGTTAATCTCTCAGATGGTTTGGATGGGCTGGCCGGCGGCATTGCCCTGATGTGCTTCAGCTGCATCGGAATCATAGCCTATCAGGCCGGCGATTACGGAATGGCGATTTTATCGGTAGCTGTTGTCGGTGCCATATTTGCATTTTTACGATTCAACACCTACCCGGCCGTCATCTTCATGGGGGACGCCGGAAGCCAGCTCCTCGGCTTTCTGGCGGTAACACTGGCTCTGGGTCTGTCTCAAAAAATCAAGCCGGTAAGTCCCCTCTTTCCAATGATATTGCTCGGTTTTCCGATTCTGGACACTTTGACGGTGATGGTGGAACGGATTCATGAAGGAAGATCCCCGTTCGTTGCAGATAATAAGCACTTTCACCACAAGCTGATTCAACGCGGTTTCTACCATACAGAGGCGGTCGTCATTATATATATATTGCAGGCTTTTCTGGTGACGTCCGCTTTCATATTTCGCTTTCATTCAGAATGGTTTCTATTATTCTTTTATCTGTTTTTCTCCGGGCTGGTGCTTACCTGGTTCGTTATAACCGGCAAAACCGGTTGGCAAATCAGGCACAATCATCTGATCGAACTGTTTATCAAAGACAAATTGCAGGTACTCAAGGATAAAAGTATCATAATAAAAGTGGTCTACTGGATTGTCTCGCTGAGTTTACCTGCAATAGTGCATTTTACGGCGCTACTGCCGGCAAATATCCCCAGCCCTTTCCCCAGCATTGCCTTGTGCCTGGCAGGATTTATTTTCTTGGTGATGCTTTTTAAGTATGAGTGGATGGAAAAAACCCTCCGTCTTTCGTTTTGGCTGTTAATAGTCTTTATGGTGTATCAGTGTCAGGTCGAATTCGTACCCTGGCTCGAATACAGATTCGAGCGCCTCTACAACCTTTCGTTTTTGGCTCTGGTGGCGTTTGTTATATTGATGCTTAAATTTACCCGTCGCCAAAACGGCTTTAAAACCACCCCGACTGATTTTCTGATTCTTTTCATAGCTTTGATTGTACCCAACTTACCCGACGCCCATATACAGAGTTATCGGATGGGTTTGTTTGCCGCCAAACTCATCGCTTTTTTATTCAGTTTTGAAGTGCTGATCGGTGAACTGCGGGGAGAGTTAAATGGACTCGGATTGAACACGATCGGTGCATTGATGATTATTTTTGCTCGCGGCATGGCATAAGTCGGTATGTCATGTCACCTACGCCGGCATTGGTTATCACACGCTCCGGCAACGCGCTCTTTCTCTTTTAGCCATCTCCACCGGTACCATAACTGCTGCCTACCACATGGCACTGAATGGTCCTTACCAGTCAGGGCCCGGATCAAATCTGGATTAAAAAAACCAAGTCTTTCTTGAAGATTTGATCAATTTCACCTATAATATTATAAACTTAATATGTTACTTACTCGATTCAAGGCATCTTTTATGAACACCCACTATTGTTCGAGCGCCCATACAGATTGGCATGAAAATATGTACTGCGTAAATAAAATCTATCTGATAGTTATTATTACCCTGATTCTGGCTGCTATCGGCGGCTGTGGTGGGCCGGAAGAAAAGAAGAAGCGGTTTTTTGAAAGAGGACAGGAACTTTATGCGGCCGGTGATTCCGTAAAAGCCAGACTGGAATATAAAAACGCGCTGCAAATCGACCCAAAATTTCACCTCGCCTATCATGCCCTTGGAATTATCGAATTTGAAGAGCGCAACTACAAAAAAGCGTATAAATATTTTTCAAAAGCCGTCCAAATAGATCCGGATCATCTGCCTTCACAGCTACAACTGGGAAAACTGTTTCTGGCCGGCAACGCGATTGAGCGTGCCAGGGAAAAGGTGAGTCTGGTTCTAAACCGGGATCCCGACACTCCGGAAGCCCAGCTTTTGAATGCCGCCGTCCTGCTGGCGGATGACGAAACCGAAGGCGCCCGGGTGCGTTTGGAGCAGTTGAGGACACTCGGGGTTAGTGATCCGGACTTGTACATCATGCTCTCCGCCATTTATTCTCGTCGCAAGGACAACCAGACAGTTGAAAATATACTCAAAGACGGTATAACCGCCAATCCTGAGTCCACCAGGTTAAGAACGCTGCTGGCCAGGCTATATGCCGAGCAGGGCCGGAATGACACCGCCATAACCATTATTAGAAAAGTTATTCAAATCGAACCGGACAATCCACGGCACTATTTAAACCTGGCCGACCTGCTTTGGAAATCCGACCGCCGCGAACAAGCCCATCAACTGCTGGATAGCTTGGCTTTAAAGCAGCCACTCAACGAGGACCATGCGATCAAGGTGGTGAAATTTTATATCGCCAAAAAAGAGTTTGAGGATGCACAGCGGATACTGAAAGCCGGCATAAAGCAAGAGAAAAAAAGCTTCAGGCTTCGGATGCAATTGGGCGAGCTGTATCTGAATATCGGAACGATTCAACAGGCGATCGACATCCTAACCGAAAGTCTCAAACTTGAAGAAGATCCGGCGAATCCCGGTATCATCCGGACCAAAATTGCACTGGCTAAAGTGTTTTTGCTCCAGAAAGATATAGATTCCGCCGAAAGATACGTCAATGAAGTCCTGGCAGAAGTTCCCAACAGTGTTGATGGACATTATCTCAAAGGTAGCATCAATCTTCGGAGAGGCGATGGTATTAATGCCGTTTCCGAGTTCAGAACGGTCATCAACGAAAAACCGGAATTTTTTGAAGGTTACCTTCGACTGGGTGAAGCACACTTACTGAACCGTGAATTTGAACTTGCGGCCGATACCTTGCGCAGGGCACTGAATATAAATGAAAATTCTATCAAGCTCCTGGACGCACTGGCAACAGTCTATGCAACCAAAAAAGATTTTGAAGCCGCCCACGCTCTGTTGAATAGAATTCTTGAAATTGAGCCTGACAATATCAGGGTTCAGTCAAATCGCGGTGATCTGCTGGTCAGAGAAAAAAAATACAAGCCAGCTGAAGAAGTGTATATTAAAATTGTTAAAATGCATCCGGAAAATTCTCTTGGATATGTAAAGCTCTACCGGTTATATGTTCGATTGGATCGACCCGCTGATGCACTGTCGGTGCTCGAACAGGGATACAGCCACAACCCGCAAGTCGGCAATCTGTTCTCCGCCCTCGTTCAAGTGTATATTCGCGAAAAGAAATATGACCGCGGCATTGCAACCTGTCGACAGTATATCCAGCGATCGCCTGATGATCCGATGGCCTATTATCTTCTGGGCGAGATCCAAACCACTAGTGGCAATTATGCGGATGCGGAACAGGCATTTAATAACGCTATCGCCAAAAAACCTGAATGGCAAAAACCGCATATCGCCCTTTCAAAGCTCTACATCATGCAAGGTAACAAAGCCGGGGCCATTGAAAAGCTACAAAGCGCTCTGGAAACGAATCCATCAAACCCGGCGGCATACCTGTCACTAGGACAGCTGTATCACCAAAGCAAAGATTATCAAAAAGCCTTAGCGCTTTATGAAAAAGCGCTTGAGATCAATCCGAATCTATGGACGGCGGCAAACAATGCTGCGTATATACTCAGCGAGTATGACGGATCGTCGCGGGCTCTCGAAAAAGCGCTCAATTATTCTCAAGTTGCACACAATATTCAGCCGGATAATCCGGCCGTCCTCGACACACAGGGATGGATATATCATAAGCTGGGCTACAACAACCGTGCCCTTGGGCTGATTGAGCGGGCTATTGCGCTAGAACCTGAAAACCCGGTTTTTAACTATCATGCCGGATCGATCCTCTATCGCACCGGCCAGCAGTTAGAGGCTAAAGAAAAACTGCAAAAAGCTCTGGAAACTGAAGAACCCTTCCAGGGACGCGATGAGGCGGAAAAAATATTGGCGGGACTGGGTTAAAAAATTTTCCTGGCAAAATTAAGTTCGTTTTCCTCCGAAAATAGCAGCTTTGGACTAAATATTGACCTAGGATAGATGGGATCCGAATACACTTTTAGATATTGAACGAATGACTCGCGAAAAATTTATCATTACGGGCGGAAAGCGCAACAGCAAATCCTATAGCATGGATCATCTGTCGGAGTGCTATGAAGCTGGAATCTACGAAATTGATTTTAGTCGCAAATCAATTCAGCGAATCTATATCGAACCCAAACCGGATTACGATATCTATACCGTAAACTACTCGTTGACATTTCGATCCGGATGCATTGTGGACAACTGCCTGTATACGTGCACGCATTCTGAAATAATTTTCTTTGATCTGGACACATTCACTGTAAAAAACAGGTTCACTCACCCACTGTTTAATGATTTGCACCATGTCGTCGCCTTTGCTGACGACAAGATACTGTTTGCCAGTACCGGGATCGACCACGTGGGCGAGTTCACTCAAAATACGGTTGTAAAATTAAAACCTGTTCTAGAGTCCCATAGCCTGAAACCGATTGACAAAACAATCGACTATCGGAACGTTTCAACCAAACCGCACATCGCTCATCCCAATCATGTTTTTCGATTAAACGGTGATTTGTGGGCAACCAGATTTAATCAGATGGATGCTGTCTGTATTAATGATCTGAACAAAACCATAAAGATACCTAGCGGAAAACCGCATGATGGCTCGATACAAGACGGAAGACTTTTCTTTACGACCGTTAACGGTATGGTTGTCAGCTATGATATCCATAATATGAAAACATCAAATGTTTACAATATATCCGCTTCTTATCGTACATTTAATCCAGGCTGGTGTCGATCGCTGTCAGTGGACGGAGACTATGTGTACGTTGGCTTTTCTGCTTTCAGGTGGACCTACCATTTAGAGAACATGAGTTTTATTGGAAATTGTATACGCACCATTGCTAAGAAGTTGAGTAAAAATCGGCCCGCCAGAATTGTAAAATATGATATACGCCGGAAAAAAATAGTCGATGAAATGCTGTTTGAAAACGGCGATATATCTCTTATATTTTCAATTCTCACATCTGATTAAATGCATTTGTCGACAGCCGATCGGCAATATAATGGCTCGCCCCGCGGGAGCAGAGGTTATGGTGTATTCCGTCAGTATCAACCACGACGGTTTGCACCCGGCGATGTCAGCCAACATGGGGAGAATTATTATGATACGTTTCCGGCAGGTCTTTATCGTTCTTGTCGCAGCAGGGTTAACTTACATTCCACTGCTGGGGATCGACGCTCATTGTAAGACGACAGACGCCGGCCGGCCGCCCGACCGCATAGCGCCTATGGGCTTGAATTCGGATTATACCATCGGTCCGGGGGACATCCTTGATATATCGGTCTGGAAGGAAGCGGCCCTGACGAAACTGGTGACCGTGCTGCCGGATGGCAAGATATCTTTTCCCCTGATCGGCCCGATACCGGCAAGAGGCTTGACCATTGACGAGTTAAAGGTGAGTATCGAACAAAAGATAACACGCTATGTGCCCCATCCCAACTTGTCTGTAGCGATTCACCAGGTGAACAGTTTATATATTTACGTGGTCGGTAAAGTGTACAAATCAAGCCGGTTTGAACTCAACACCAATATCAATGTGATGCAGGCCCTTGCCATGGCAGGCGGTCTAAACCCGTTTGCCAAAAAAAGCAAAATAAAAATATTTCGCGAAAATCCGGGTGGCACCCTGATCTATGATTTCAATTATGATGAAGTTTCCCGGGGCAGAAATTTGAGTCAGAATTTACGATTAAAACGCGGTGACGTAATTGTCGTTCCCTAGTTGCAGACCGGACGCCAGTCCTGGTATTGTTAAGGGTTCAAATCCTATGTCCTGCCAAAGCTGATTGAATCGACTCGAACATGCTGAAGGAGTTTTTTAATGGACCAAGGTCCCATGTCGGTCAAGGACTATATTCAGGAAACTTGATCTCCTTAAATTGCAATTAGGTATTAGAACCGTCAATAAATCATAATAATTCAAATAGTTGAGGTATTTTTTGTGAGATAATAAAAGTTATTGCAAGCGGAAAA
>Ga0126332_10000679_pt1 | contig 11660 bp, 11 predicted proteins | sample InaspJWI42metaG_FD_94482 | JGI IMG/M metagenome (GOLD analysis project Ga0126332, IMG submission 94482) | Marine gutless worms symbiont microbial communities from Oahu, Hawaii - Inanidrilus sp. 2 OAHU.JWI-42 metaG | ecosystem: Host-associated > Annelida > Digestive system > Unclassified...
TGACCTATAGCGGATGGCTTACCCACATTAGTGGTCACCCATCAGCTGCAGGTCGAGCGCAGGACAGGGAAAGTTCGCCGGCCAGAGACCGACGTTCTACCACTGTGCCACGCCACGCCACCAACACCAGTACGCCTTGCAAAACAGATAAACCGGTCGGTATTCTTATCATGTTATAAATGTTGAAGGCAGCTGTGCAAAGCATTTAACTATAGAATTTTATTTTATACGGCCGTTATGCTGCCAACATTTATACTTATTATTATTAGTATTCCATTACCCCTCACTCTTTCATTCCAGGCTTAAAACCTTCCTGTTCGGCAAATCCTGCCCATCGTATAGCTTCCTTCTCTTCTCCAAGACTGACTCCATGGAATCCCCGGACTGTTTACCGATACTTCTGAGCATATCCGTCTTTTCCTTTCTAGTTTTTCTGTTTTTGCACTTTTCAGTTGTTGATTCCGTGCGGTAGATTAAGCTAACTTGTGTCAGCTTTTGAACACACGTTAAAATAGCATCTCGTATCGTGTCGTATCGTACTGATATGCTATTTGTAGGGACAGAGTCGCGGGGCACACGGACAGGATGCACACTGATGCCGCCTGGTGAATACGATTGAAAGGTTCCTGCGTTGCGGCGATGCGGTCTTGTGTCAAATTATGTTTAGGACTTACCACTTGTTCTACTGCTGCTAAACAGTATTTCAGTAAAAGCATAGAAGTATATAAAATATAAAGGGCGATTTTCATACGAGGAAGGAGCAGAAGAAGATGAATGAGACGAAGTAGGGTATGGCGAGGCCCATGCCGCACGTGTTGGTGCCTCCACTGCTGGACTCCGGGTCGCACGGCTTGCCGTCCATGCACGCCAGCATGATCTGCTGCCAGCTCTCGCCCGTCGCGCACCTGTCCAACCGAAACCCACCATCATTAGGAACTGTTGTCTAGCGGCTCCGAAACGTACCGAGCATTTCTACCGCACGATGCAAAGACACAAACATGAAACCACAGAAGTCGGGGGACGCTCACTGACCACAGAACGTTCACATCGGGTCTGCGAAGATCTTACAAGTCACTATTGTCTCGGCAAGAGGTGCAGCTACACCGCTACGATATCTTCTTCATAAAACAGATTACGTTTCACATTAGGTAAATGGGTTCGGTCACGCCGGATGGACCCAAGACACTGCGCGACGCCGCAGCCGGCGTGATCGAACCCTCGCAGTTACCGTCAACAGCAAGCTGCAAAATATGCAACACAATGTAGAACAGTAAAGGGCCGTTCACACTTACACCGCGCGTTGCTGCGCTACGCTGCGCTAGTAACTTAATGTATTTCAAAGGTGGCATTCACACATACGCAGTGCTGCGCGTTGCTGCGTTAGTAAAAACACCAGAAGCATTTGTACCAGCGGAGCGCAGCAACGCGCAGTGTATGTGTGAACGGCCCATAATTGCTTCAGTTAAGCATGCCTGTATAGTTTTACAGTCTCTCTATCTCAAACACATTCTCACGCACAAGGGTGCAAGGTCTACGCTACGCATTTTAGCAAGTTCTGTAGCCTAGGGGTAAACTACCTAGGTAACACACTTCATGCACACTTGGCAGAAATGATAAACTGCATTCTACTGTGAAAATATACGACAATGAAATTTAACACAAAACTATAATAATTTAAGACACTGTTGAGATCGTTCATTCGACAAACTCCCCTAACCATGCAGCAACTACAGCAACTGCCAACAAGGTAACGTATAAAAACGTAAAAAGAAATGCAAAACATACCAAAATAAAAAAAATAAAAAAACTAACATGGAATTGAAATTCTAGTAACTATCTATTTCGTTGCAATTTATAAACACTGCAAGCAAAACATATAGCAAATAATCAAATAATAAATGAACAAGTTGAAAAGCTAAAGGAAATAGGCATACGCGCATCACATCTAGGCAGTAGGCACGGCATGCATGTCGGTGGTTTCAGCATTGCAAGCATCAGGTCACAAGAGGTCTCATGATGATGCCGAATATGTTGCAATAAGCGGTAGCTACTTCTGCAAGCAGCAGCGTGCGGAGAAAATGTGCAGGGAACAATCGCGTCGCGGTTGTTGGGGAAGGTGCAGGATGCCGTGCGAGGGCAGCGGAACACGTGGCGGCATCTCAAGTTACCTGAAGAGCAACCCGACGGAGTAAATAAACGTCCTGAAATTGTTGTGGCGATTAATTTCGGTGCCGGAGTCGAGGCGAATGTTTCCAAATATCTGAGCGAGTTTATAGCGCGTCGCCGGCAAATCAGCAAACAAGACTCATATTATATTGACCGATTAGCCAGAAAAAAATCACAGACGAACACCACAGCAACAGCACACGAAAACGCAGCGATCAAGTATAATAATACACACGGCACAACATTATTTTCTACTGCTAACACAGTAAACGTGACGTGAATCGGCGGTGAATTTTATAACTCGCGCCTAGTTTCCACTACTACTACATCTACACAAGTAGAGCGACTTCTAAAGGCCTTTGCGAAGATATCAGTAGAGTATGATTATACTGCGGAGGAATTACATTAACCACATTGACCACCGACAACACATCGTATGAACGCATTTTATTCTTCGAACAGTAACGGGCAGTAATTAGCTGCCAATGGTTAACTAGTTTTGCAGTTTATCTGCTTTTTATCAGTTAATAGTTATTACTTTCTTTTACAAAAGTAGTTGGTAACTGTAGTCGGCTGTGTCCGGAGGCAATGGGTATCAGTGGAGACAATGTTAGGGTATCAGTGGGCTCTACTAGTTGGGGGGGGGGGAAGAACTGAGCCACGCCTGACCGTTGTCCGCCACTTCGCACCATAGCTGTACATCTGCAACGCGATTTAAAGGTAAAGGTAGCCCATACTCGATTACCGAGCGTAGGGTTCCGGAGCTGATCCCGGTTCTTGGCATTCAGCCTGCAGGTGATGTGAGTCATAAACCCGGCTGTAGGCTGCCATTACTTTCCGCCAGGCCTGCAGTTACCCTCGCAACCCTTAAGAGGGCTGCTATCAATTTCGCTGCTTGGTGAACGGAGGCACAATGGGCGTGAACAGTTTGCCTAAGACTGTTTCCCGACAGCGTCGCGACTGCGATTTGAACCCGGGCCTTACTGCGCCTGAGTCCAGCACGCTAACCACTCGGCTACCGAGCCACCCGCGATTTAGCTGTGGTATTCTCCGCAGTGTTGCCGAGACAACGTAGCATGCGACATGACGTGAGACAACTAGTGACACACACGGCCTACGGCGACTGTCTGACTGACCGACACCGACGCACCCCACAGTAGACAACAGACTGGCATTTTTGCTGCAGCCAACTGAAAAAAAACTTTTTATAGATCAATTTGGCAAGTGAAATTGGAATTTGGCACTGACCTTCAAAACTTGCGATCTGCCACCTTGCATCGTATTGCGCGCGTGATATTTCGAGCGTTTTTCTTCTTTTTATAAATTACTTCCGGTTTTAAATTTTACTTCCGGTTCAAACACCCGACACCAGTAATAAAATATGTTTCTGCTTTCCTAGAAGGCTTAGTGGCACGGGCCATTTGACTTCATTTACGAGCACTTCATGCTATTTCGCGTGTTCCCAGTAAAGTGGCGGCTAAAGCTATTTCAGTTTCCAGTTTAGACCGAATATTTTGTAACCCACTTTCCTATCAGAGAGTCCATTCGTAATGCAGTTAAGATATTTAGCACTCTGGATGCCGCGTAGTGTTAAAATTTTGGTATTAATTTGTTGCGGATGGCAGTAGGCCTAAATGCTGAAGAGCATCGGGCAACCCTGACACCGTGACAGGTGCGCCCGTGTTAAGTCGCCGACGGCGCCGCCTTTGGCCGAGCGTTACCTGAACAGCAGCATCACGCCGTACGGAAACGTTCGAAAATTGTTGTGACGGTTTATGGCCGACTCCGGGTTTAGCTGGATTGTGCCGAAAACCTGGCCGCCCGGTCAGCAGCAGGAAATACAGTCACTTGATGCTTGATTATCCATATCTCGGAACTTCGCTTAACTATTAGTAATGACGTTACTGAACATAAATACTTCAGTCTGAAACCAAGTTTTTGACTACACAGTTACCACAATGTTTATTGACGCCGCCCGCATATTATGCAACGGTCGGCTGTCCGTTCGTCTGTCTGTCTGTCCCATCGATCGACAGCAGCAACGGCGGCCAGCGGATTTGTTGCTAAGCGAACTGCAGGCAGGAGATATTGATCGATAGCTGGTAATGCGCCTCGGTCGCCGTGCTGCAGGCGCCGGCGCTCAGCAGAAAATGCGGGTAGCGTCATGTTGAGAGCCGACGGAGGAGGCTTAATACAGATTTATTAGTCCTAAACGGCTATACTGCACAAAACTGAGACCAACATCTCTGGCAAACATATAATGAAGTTTTAACCTTCATCGCGAATCCAAGATTATTTATTATCGACAAAAAAATAATAAATGAGCAGATTTCAAAAGCAGTTTAAAATAGCATTAGGTCTGCAGAAAAAAATAAACATGTCAAATAACTACAGTCGTAATAATCTTACATTACAAACACAGGTCGCAGTGGTGCCTTTCTGCGATGCTTGTGTCGACTTAGCCTTCCAGCCTCCGTGGTACAATAGAATGAGTATCAGCTTACAGGCGGACTAATAATAACAAATGGCGATGGTGAATGCGGATAGTATGCCAAGTCGGTTGGCTTGGTCTAAGGGTTGGCGGGCCACCCGGCGCTCAGTCTGCATTCTTGCCATAACAACAACGCCACAAACATCATCGCGGTTATTATTACTAGTACTATTTACTACGGACTTGGCTCACCTGCATGCCGATAATAGCGTAGATGAAGAACAGCATGGCAATGAGCAGAATGACGTACGGCAACGCCTGTCAATGTCACGCACAGCAGCAGCCACTATTCATCCACACCGCGCCGCGAAATCACGTCGTCAAGTTTCGTGGCGAACAGTTCCACAAGAACAGCAAAATGTGAACGCCATGCAGACTGAATCACATTCATAAACTGAAGGAGTGAAAGAACTTATAGGGAATGTTCACTTTGAGCTGACTGCGCAATGCCTGTTCTGGCCCCGAAACTGAGAATATGCATGTACTTGTTTACTTTTACTTCATTTAAGACTTACCCAGCAGTTCCAAATACAAACACAATGTGTACAATATGCAACTTATAACAGTCTGAAAGGGTGCAGCAAGGCACGAAGTGCACGAACAACTGCTCTGAAAAAACTAGTGAAAATAAAATAAAGCAAAAAACAATCTGATAATACTGATAAGCGCATTTACAAAGACAAGTCTGTACGCGGTATTAAAAAATAAAAAGTAGTTTGTAGATAAAGTTAGTACAAAAACATGCATATAATACAAACTTACAACTCAAAAACTAAAAACTAAGAAAAATTAGTACTGCATATTGATCGTTTCAAATATAATTAATAATAATTAATACTACTAAAATCAGTAGACTGTGGTAGACTATTCCAAATATTTATGACGCGACTTGCAAAGAAACGACTTCTGGACGATTTTGCGCTTGGCTTATACCATTTAAACGGGTGTCAGACGCTAGATCTGTTTTCTGGCCGGAAGTAGCATAGGCTGGCTTTAGTTTTTTAAATAGGTTTTGTGTCTGTTTATTGATGCACATCTGCTTTCGTTATGTAATGTAGGCCCCTATAGCTTTTTCAGTAGGTCTACTGTTTTAAGTGAGAGGCTGAGTAGAACGTCCCAGAAATGACCGATTTTGCGTTGAGTGGGACGCAAAACCTTACTGAATCAGTCAGTAAACCATGGTGATGTGTTGTCAAAATGTTCCACATTAATATTCAAATAAATATGCAGATTATCGAAATGATCACGTAAACAAATGTAATCTGGAAACCTTGAAAGACTGAACGAACGTCCACAAGAGGATTCGTATTGTGTAACCCTGTCGAAGCAGCTTGATAAGGCGAGCAGCACGGAACAGTCGCAGAAAACCAAGGTTGATGAAGCTGTCCTGAAATGCACAGTCAAAATGGTGCCAATTAGGCATGCCAGCTTAATGAGAATATGCGATTGCCGCATATTTCGCATCTTGCCGCGTTTTTTCTCATATTTCAGCAAAGTGCGCATATCGCATATTTTCCCGCATGAATTGGTATTTTCGACGGCAATTTTAATATTGTTTATGTTTCTATTACCTATTTCTATTAGGTTTCATTACCTCGACCATCTGGTTGCCAACAGAATGGCACCATCCATGTTTCCGGGCCCCTGTGGAACGAGATAGGGTAGTTGGTTTCAAGCAATTCTGTATCATATACTTCCGCATATTTCCGCCGCATATTTGGTGTTTATGGGGTCCGCATGTTAACAAATGCTGCATAAAACTGACATGCCTAGCCAATAATTGTACGCCTACTGTACAATCAGCTGACAATTATCTAACTATAAAAAAACGATAGCCGAGATGCCTTCATATCATACTACTGCTTTAAACAGAGTAAATTGAAACCAGGTAAAAAGTGCGGCGAACTATTGCTGCCAAAAAACAAGCAGTCTAGTTAGAAGCGTTAGTAGTTACTATTCTACCTCCTATTCTGAGAGAAACTTGGCTAAAAAAATTGCGCGCCAGCAGCAGCAGCAGCAAGAAGGGAGAACCGCTAAGATAAATCGCATTCAAACTGTTTGCAGCATGTTATAGGACAAGCCTGCAAGGTCTTCAAAAGCGGTTCTGTTAGACAGGCCATAAGTATTTATAGACTACAGGGTGGGCCAAAAAAGTGGGGCCACAGATTCATAACCATAATTCTGTCAAATCTTAACCGATTAAAAAAAAATTCACTGGAAAATTGTAGTTAAATGGATATTAAAACTCACACCGCTCCTTATGTTGCTACACTATCGAAGTTACAAGCAAGAACGCGATTGTCTCGCGCACTTCTTCGTCTTTTAGCAGTGTGTTGGCCAGGCGCGCAGAGTGCATGAGACAGCCACGCTCTTGCTGGTAACTTTGCCAAATATTCACCGACTTAAAAAAATCTGTTTCACTCACAGACTCAGCAATAAACCTTTGCGAATATGTTTATTAACAACCCCACCACTCTTTAAATATGTAGCTACACTACTTTGTAATTTATCGATAATGGCTTGTTTTGCTGACATTTATGTTTCACAAGGTAGTGTAGCAACATACGCAAGGTGCGATGGGATTGTTAATATCCATTTAACTACAAATTTACCAAGGAATCTTTCGTTGGATTTTTTTAAATCGGTTAATATTTTATTATACATTAATATGCGTAGTCTGTATGGTCACTAGTCTGTGGCCCCACTTTTTGGCCCACTATGTATATTATTATTGCTTCCTACTTGAGATCTGAAGTGACAATGTCTATGGTGAACCGTGCGCAATTATTTTCGCTTGTTTAGGTCATGCGACCCGGGCCACCGGCCTTTTGGAGAGAATGGATTTATCATGCGTAGTCTGTAATGTGCAACTGTCAATCTGTGCACCCTATTTGACATGTGTAACTCCTTCCAAACATAAGACTACAGATACAAAATCAAAAAGGTTACGAGACTATGATCAGTTTTGAGTGGTGGCTTGTCAAGACACATAGCCTGTTATTAGAACAACTGGTTTCAGCATATCCATTTCCCGTTTCGTTTCCTTCTGTGCTAAATCCGCAATGAAAAGAAGTCTAACGAAGAGACTACTACAATCTACATGACTGTGCAACTGATCGCGCGCGAAGAAATATGAAAAAACGCAAATTCATCGACACCATGCTTAGTTACTCAAGTCAACATCTCACGAGAACTACAACGAAATCATATTGTCTTTTCATTCCGGGAAAAGAAACGAGCATATATAACATTAAAGCTCAGTTTACATTGCCGAACTGAACTGAGTTGAAACGAGCAGTTCAGTTCAGTTCAGTCGCGGCGATATGAACAGGGCTTTACATGCAACGAGCGACATACATGCAGTTTCGTATTCGGTCTCGGCACTGGGAAAGCACGTATAGAAAGTTACACAGTAGTAAGAAATAATGCATGCAGTGCTATTTTGTGGTACATAAGATTACAAAAGAACGAGATAATAATGACAAATTGTTAGTCTATCATTGTTATCCTTTCTGTTATACTGCCAAAGAAAGATAAGGCTGCTGAAACACAAAGGTTAATCTGCCAAACTACCACAATGGCTGAAAGCAGCGAATAGTCGACTTTGAAATGTCTCTGAGATCTGACAAAATATATGCTATAAATAATGTGATGAACGACCTTGCAGTAATATAATTCGTATATCTTACTCATACGAGCTTTATCAAATTAATCTACGTGTTATTTTCACAATGGTCTGCGTCTACTTGCTGCCGTTTGCTAAAATGTTTGGACGAAAACGCAATATTTTCCGCAAACTGCTAATAATGGCTGATCATACACGCATCTCCAAGGGTTCTGCGCAGTGAAACTGGGCTTCTGAATGCACGTTACTAGCGCATTGGCGAGAACAAGAACCGTTCTATCACTACGCGCTTAGCACAAGCAGAGGTGATAAGTCTAACTACTTGGAAGCTACAGCTACGAAGTAGACAACCGAGACAGAACGAGTCGGATTGGAAACATGCGTACAGAGACGACGTGTCAGCGATACAGTACTTACTCCTGAACCATTTTCGCTCAGACGCTGTCATAATTTCAACAGTGCGACATCATTTACACGCGCAGCAGTTCTTTCAAATTCTACTGTGTCAGCGGACAGGATGCACGGACGATAACGACAACGCACATTGCCGCTTGCCTTTCATTAACCTTACGTATACGAGGTTAATAACCTCGTATACGTAAGCTTATTGTGTGCTTTACTGTGGAGCCACACGAAGTTAGCAGATTCAGACAATAATAGCCCGCCATGAAACGACCTCGTCGTTAGTATCACTGGGACGCATCGCCCGCATGCAGTGCGTGGATTCGGCTACTTCCTACACATTTCGCATGTAGCGTGGTCTGTGTGCCTGTGTGCTGGAAACACCGGTGAGTTGTGCAAACACGGCTGAACCGATCAAGATGCCGTTTGAGGAGCAGACTCGAGTGGCCCACGAGTCTTTTATAATAATCCAGATCCACGCGGAAAGGGACAATTTGAGGGGCTTTCGCCTGAGGTCGAATCCGGATGAGTGAAAAGAAAGATGCAATTGCAAAGGTGGGTGTGCGACGGCGATGTTGCCCTAGCCAAATTACTTTGGACACTTGTTTTATTTGACACCTTTAAAGCTATTCGCAAACGAAACTTTACCCCGTATAGATTCAAAGCCGGTAGGATACTTTGTCTAGCAATCTCAAAAGAACAAAAGCTCAAGTGGCTGTACAGGGTGGTCCAGAAAAAACCGCACAAACTTCATTATACCATACTAATGCAACTGTTCTACATAAAATTAAACGGATTTCAATAAAATGTTCACGGACTTAAAGGGAATAAACACTAGGTCGCAACTTTTATGCAGCTGTTAAATATTCTTTGTGAATTAGCCCAGTCATTTTGTTCCCAAAATTGCTGTTGTCAGCACTTCAGTTGACGATATTTTTACCACAGCTGTGTTGAATATTATATGCGACTTTAGTTATTTTTGCACTGCTGCTATCAGACATGATCTGTGCATAAACCTATTGAAATATTTCGAACACATCTTCAGCTATGGTGTCACCTTACCTTGTAAAATTGGCTACATTTGAAAATACTGAGATTACATCAAAACTAAGGCTAAATTGTTGCAATAACTTTGTATATTATGTACCGATTTTAATCATTCTTTCATGTTGTGATCAGGAATGATTTTATCACACACTCTCATTTAGTTTTTCCATCGCACCTTAAATACGCTGTCACCTTACCTGAGAAAAGTAGCAGCAGGAGAATAACGTCGGGTCTGACAAACTTAACAAGGTAAAGTGATAACATAGTAAACATGTGGTGGAAATGCTTTAATGAATTTATGCGGTGTATATGTGCTAATCATCCCTGACAGCAATAGTGAACGAAAGAATAAATTTGCCTTATATTTCTCAGAGTAGTAGCAAAAAAGGTAATCAACTGACAACTAATAACTTTTTAAGCATATAAACTACAACCTAATCTTTATTGTCGAAAATTCTGAGAACATTTTGATGAAATCAGTTTCAATTTATGTTTAACAGTTGCTTCAGTATGGTTAATTAAACCTGTGCGCTTTTTGGACCACCTTGTATATTCATAGCAAACAGACGGATCAATAATCGTATATATGACGGCTATTAAATGAGATCACTGTGAGAAACAAATCGACAGCAAAGACAATTAAATTTATATGCAATTAAAAGTAATAGAATAAAGTAAATATAATATTGTCACAGCAAAACCGGAATAATTATGAACAATCGTATGAATGCGTACATCCTTTTCGGTAACGATGACGTCGACGACGCTGCCGACGACCGTGATGAAGTCGAATACATTCCACGAGTCACGGAAGTAATTCTGTTGCAGCAACCAACCGCACGCGCGACCATGCTTAATTGTCTCATCATCACTGTTACAGTTACAGATACGCTGACAACAGACACTTGTCTGCATGAAATCATGTGTGCGGTAAAAGCTGTAGACAGTTTGTCACATGGCAAGGAGAAGCGCCGAAGGAACAAGACGCCGAAAGCTGCGATGGATGAAATATGGAGATGGGCTGGCCCCATTTATATTACGGAGCGAGTTCACCCAGCGGTTCTGGGGCGGAGCACCAACTAAAAAAATTTAATGGCCTACATACGGCTGTCAGAAAGTAGCTGAATATATCAGTTTTAACAGTTTGTGGCTGCGTTTTCGCAACCTATCACCTGAGAGCTGAGAATTTCATTTTGCAAACTCATCAGCATTTTTACAACAATGCGTAATATACGCATTCCCGTTCTGTGACATTGCTGACGTTCAGAGTCACTGGCCGGTAGTGTGCGTTTACCCTCAAGCCGAAGCCGAAGATCTTGAGCAGACACTCGACGGAGAAGAGAATTGTCAGCGCCGTGTTGATGTTGCGTGTGATGTCCTCGTACAGCTCGGTCTCGGGTGTCTCGTGTGGAGCGAAGCGCTGAAACGACAACACGCGCGCAAATTACAGCCATACGTTTAACTGCGGCCTTCACACACGATTCTATGATAATTAGTATGGCGTGAATGCGTCATACTGATTCACACGATGCGTTTAAGTTGGACGCAACAGACGCGTAACAAAAATCATGATGACGAATGATGATCAATTCATGCGATGATGGCAGTGGTAAATAATTATAATAATATCAGTAATCTAACTAGTACGGTGCACAGTGTCGAGGAAACATCGAAAACAATATATCGAACCAGGAGCGCAGACAAATTACGACATATAATAAAGCTCATAATAACGACGACATGATGAAAGACGACGATGCGGCATAGGCCTAAATCTAAATGTGTACAAGTCGGAAGACCGCGTCGATACGATACGATACGATACGAGATGCTATTTTAACGTGCGCTCGAAAGCCGACATAAGTCAGCTTAATCTACCGCACGGAACCGACAACTAAAAAAAGTGTAAAAACAGAAAAAAAACTAAAA
>Ga0126332_10000680_pt1 | contig 11655 bp, 11 predicted proteins | sample InaspJWI42metaG_FD_94482 | JGI IMG/M metagenome (GOLD analysis project Ga0126332, IMG submission 94482) | Marine gutless worms symbiont microbial communities from Oahu, Hawaii - Inanidrilus sp. 2 OAHU.JWI-42 metaG | ecosystem: Host-associated > Annelida > Digestive system > Unclassified...
CATGTGCAAGTCTGCACCTCGCTCCAGACAGATAACCACACCAGCACCTCACCACTCAGTTTTTTACAGGCCGGATGCCCTTCCTGCCGCCCAACCAACAGCGTCAAAGCACTGAAGGCAAACAGCCTCAAAGCACTGCTGAAGGCAAAATTCATGGAAATAGTAGATAAAATACTATACACTGTGGTCTACAAAAAATGTGGCAGCAAACTCATGGCCATAATTCTGTCAAATCTTGACTATTTTTTAAAATTTTTTCACTGGTATTCTGTAGTAAATTTGCAGTAAAGTGGCTATTAAAAATCCCACCATACCTTGCATATGATGCCACACTACCTTGTGGAACAGTAATGTAAAAAGCGATTATTAATAAATTGCAAGGTAGTGTAGCCACATACTTAAGATGTGGTGGGATTGTCAATAACCAAATTAACAAAGGTTTATTGCTGAGTCTGTCAGTAAAATTTTCGTTTTTTTTAATCGGTGAATATATGGCAAAGTTACAAGCAAGAAGGTGCACTTTTTGTGCATAGCCACCACACTGCTAAAAGATGAAGAAAGAGCACGAGACAACCACGTTCTTGCTCGTAACTTTGTCAAATATTCACCGATTTAAATTTTTTTTCACTGAGAGACTCAGCAATATACCTTTATTAATTTGGTTGTTGACAAACTCCACCACACCTTAAATATGAAGCTACACTACTTTGCAGTTTATCATTAATTGCCTGTTTTCTGAAATTAATGTTCCACAGAGTAGTGTGGCAACATATGCAAGGTGTGGTGGGATTTTTAATAACGACTTAACTGCAAATTTACCAAAAAATCTAGACTTGACAAAATTATGGCCATGAGCTTGCTGCCACGATTTTTTGGACCACAGTGTAATACATTTTTTTTATCCAAAGTGACTGATTTCCATTAATAATCACAAGTGCACAGTGACAAGATTTAAAAATTTTGCAATAAATGTGTAAAGAGCTGACCAGAAATGCTTCACGATTCTTGCGCTGCTGTCGCTTAAGTGCTCGCCTTTCACGCTCTTTTTCATCCTCGTATTCTTGCTCAAGCATCTTGATATGATCTTGGAAACAGAGAAGGGCATCTTCCTTATCCATGTCTGCAGTTACACAAAAATCAAATATAAAGATGAAAATTAACACTAGCTAAAAATGGTTTTAATAGTTAGTCTATCGAAAACTATCTTAAACACTTAGGAAAAACCAGTACACAATGTTATTATTTCTTAAATTTGAAGCCAATCCACACTAATATACGTAAAATAACTAGAATACTAGTGATGGAGAGTTACTATCACTCCCCAAGCAGTGAGCTGTGTGTTAACCAACAAAAGATGAAACTCAGTTCATGACATTCATCACTTCAGACTACTGCTCTAAGTTCCTTTCATTGTTCTGATGCTGTACTGTTTGTTCAACATAAGAAGAGCATCTCACCTTGAAAAAAAGCTGCTCTGGACAGTTATCATGAAAGTTGCTTCACAGAGTTCGACACTACTATGACCATCATGTAATGGCCATTTTTCCAGAAAAACCTCCAGTTAGACCATTCACCTTTGGTCCTCCTTTGCTTGTTCTGAAAAAAATCCTCTCAATATTAGTGGAATGGTTTGTGTGGGCTGGATGTCGTTCCTGCCAACCAACCATCAGTGTCAAAGCACAGGAGGGGACAAAAAGTGCTTTAATCTGGCCTTATTCTTCTTCATCCACAACTGGACTCCTAATGAAAGGGGCAATTCTTCATTTACAACACTTCTCCAATACCAGCAGCAGATCACAAAAGCATTAAACCACAAAAATATTAAACACAATTAATGCAAGAGTGAGTCATATATCTACTTTGCAGATCTGGGTCCTCTGTGAACTGTGGATTGTCAAGCAGCATCTGTTGTGTTTCTGACCACGTTGTGCAATATGTCAAACTTGGCATGTTGTCCAGAATATCACTAAAAACTTTTATGTTCCGTTTTCGCAACAGTTTTGCATCCTCCTAAATTTCCATTTACACATACTAATACAGCACTCACAAATTACACTGCAAAAAAAACAGGCAAAAGCAGCCATTTACAATTAACATACACAAATTTAAATACCACCAATATTTCTACCATTTTACAGCTATTTTTTTATGTACCATTAACATACACATATTAAATTCTACTAAATTATATTCCATCGCTGAATAAAACAGCATACTAACTGCATCACACAAACATATTCAAATTCTGTTTAACTGGGGTTCTCTTCTAGATTCACTCCAGTGGTTTTTACCAACAAGAAACTTTGGAAGAAAATGAGCAGGTTTTTTTACATGCTGAATACTGTTTCTGTCATCAAAACAACAGTGTAAAAGTGATGAAAGGAATTCAAAGCACTGACATCACCTGGGACCTGCTACTCCTAACAGTTTCTTGACTTATTAAGTGCCAGCTACAAAACAACAGGAGCCATCCATGGAAACAAAACACTGAAGGTCAATCTTCCCACATCTTATTTTCTAGCCAAACTACGACAACCAACAGTAAATGACACAAGGCCAACCTTTTCTCGTTTTTCTAGCTGATGCATGATATCTTCATATAATTCCCTACGATCTCGATCTGGAACAGACTTCCACAGCTCATTGTCGACAAGTATCTGATCAGCTTTCCTGCAAAAATACAACAATAATTTTTGGCACCAAACACTATCACCTGAACTCAAACCATTCCTACAACTTGCAAAAACTAAACGCAATGTCAATATTTTGCACAATTAATTTCACAGTATGGTCCAGTAACTACTATTAGAAGACGAAAGGAAAAGAAAGCACTTACCGATATTTGACAGTTGAATTTATTTTTTCAGTTGTTAGCAAGAAATCTTCCAGATCTTCCTTTGCCTGCTTTGCCCTCAAACGCTGTTCTTCCTGTAAGAAGACAAAGCCATCTGCATATAAGACTAGTAAGTAAACCAACATACACAATCATTACATGTTATTGTTATTATACAGGCCAACCCGCATTAGCCAGGCAGTTAAGAACTGGAGGATTTCATCGAAGCATTTAAGTACTGTTCTTCTCAACAGTGCTATTTGCACAGTCTCCATACTGTGTATCATAAACAAACACAAATATATTTGCATAATATACATTACCAATACATGCAAATAACTGAGAAATCACTACACTCATATGCTCACAGTACATACCCTCTCCTCTTTCGCACGCTGAATCTTGTAAGCGTTATATGCCTGCTTCTTCTCGTTAAGGTGCTTTAGTGCCCCATAACGAGGGTCGTTGATTATTTGCTTCATTGCCTGCTCCCAGGAAGCAGTCGACGGCACCTCCTACACAGAGGATTCGTTCCAAATGCAAGTACTCTCCAAAACCAACACTACACATGCTCTCAATTATTTCATTCATAAAAAACACATTACTTAACAACAGACTCTAAAGTACAATCACAAACACTGCCAGTAAACGAAAAATGTATGTAGATGCTACTCCATGTGGACCACAAGAATCTCATGCAGTGGGTACTGAGTTATGAATTTACGTCCAACTTCACAAAAGAAAGGTCATTTCAGAGTTCTTTCAAATCAATCTCTTGGCTTAGTACACAACAAAAGCAAACAACTGCCAGTAACATACCCAGACTTGCCAAATGCCTCTGATTTGCTAGTGACGTATAGAGCTGTACTGATTTGTTTCGATTAATTGACTCATACTATAACACAAAATAAACACAACCTAAAGCCAGGTATGGTTGGCTCTTATGACCTGTGGCCTGGAAATGGAACAGGCTGTTCTTCCAGCACTCTAGTCAACATGGGGCAACAACCACACAAACATGCCATAGCACTGGTCACCTTATCACGCAGTAGATTTTTGAAGGCTTCCACCGCATCTTTCTTGTTGGTGAAAATGTATTCCTTCTTGCCTGGCACTGGTGGTCCTGAGTCACTGTCAGAATCGCTGTACAACATGCCACAATTCACCACAGCAGTATTTACACAAACCGGCAACAGAACCATCACCAAATTCTCACTAACGTATCTGCTGTGCAAATGGTAAGTACGATACAATGACAATTACTCACTTCTTCAGTGGAATCCATCTCTACTGTTTGTATAGCAAATAATGATTTTTACGGATATCATTTCAGGAAAACTCTGGTGAGTTTACAACTCTGTATCAGATTCATCAGGAAAACCACTGCACTTGCATCACTGTCATTCTTGTTCTCTTTGTCAATCTCCATCTACTATGGAAGACTATCAGCCCAACGTATTAGTTACCGCAGTTACCTCCACACAAACTGAAAATTAAAATAATTTTTAATTCTGCATTACCACACAAGACGCTGCCGTTTAGAATTACCTGTCACTAAGAGCAACTACAGGACTGGATGCAGCTGCAGCAGATGCTGATGCAGAAGCAGACGCTGCCGGAGGCGGCAAAGCAATAGATGCCAGTGTTGCCTCCATTGCTTTCTGGATAGCATCAGACGGCTGCTGTGCAGTCTTTGCACCACTTGCTGGAGCAGCACTTGGCCTAGCAATAGTGAAACAAGAAGCTCTGCTATTGCAGACAGACTGCGCGACGCGACGTGTCAGTCAAATTCTTGTCAACTGCTGCATAACAGTGTAGGTACAACTTGTACGACAAGTCCAGAACAAATTGAAGTAATGGAGTTAGAGGGTTACAGTCGACCAACGTATAATAAACTTGTGCATTCAGCCACGACACTCTCGACCATCGTAGGTGTAAATCCACAAGCTGACCGTCGACGTTGATAACACCTGTACACCGACGACTTGCTGTGGCGAAATTTTCTAAGTCCAAAATGTAGAAATTACTCAAATGACCCTGACAACCAGTCATTACAAGGCTAATCCTTCACACGCCCAACCCGTATACAAAATCTGAAGTCTCTAGCCTCAGCTGTTCCGAAGATATGAGGTGTAAAATTCTAAAACGGGTCACCTGACCCCGACTATGCCCCTTTCAGGGAAGATTTTTCATTGGCAGGGTGGAACTTGCTATGGTAAACGAATGTACCAAACTTGAAGTCTCTAGGTTCACCCGTTATGAAGCTATGAATGGCGGTGCAAAATGCAGAAAATGGGGTGGTTTGGGGGCACTCAAGATCATGGGCAAATGGCAATGCCATCATTCGACAGAGCGCATACGACTTCCTATCTATTCAACTTTAATAGAAACTATGCGGCTACCTTGTACCGTTTTCGACATATAGCAAGCTATGCCAAAAGTCGCCGATTTTAACCTTCCCCACCTGCATTTGGCGACCCAACTGGTGGAATTTCTTGGAGATCTTTGGCACCAGAAAACTAGAGTCCCTGTGCTATCGCGTGGTTAGTTTGTGTGATCCTGTGTTTAGCCATTTTAGTAGAACACCGACTTGTGAGACAGACAGACACAGACACAAACAGAAACAGATGGACACAGAGCCATAGCATATACCACACTAGCATAGCATCGCAAGGTAAAAACACAACAACAATACAGTTTCATCTCAATTCTTTTTCAAACTTTTCTGACTACATGTGGCTATGTTCTGTGTGTTTAAAAAATTATAACAATAATACACTGTCGACAAGCCCCAAGAAAGCTGCCAGCGTCACCCCAGTGCTGAATGGCAAACTTAGCTTGAAATGCTACCAGGCTTTAATGATAATGGCTAGAATGCTGCTGTCTGCCTGGCTTTGTTCTAAACGAGTGGATGTAATATTCAATTTGTGTAAATACTGTTTAACAATAAAAAATCAGAATGTAAATAGTGCTGGCTCTCTTATCTTAAGTTTCTAACACTCTGACTTACTGTCTTACTTACTTTTGCTGTAAGCATAACTAACAACATTAGAACAACTTACGCTGACGTCTTTTCCTGCTGAGCAACGACAGCTGCAACACACAGTCAACATACATGACACCTACTACGAAACAAATGTCAAATAATGACACTTTAGCATTCAAAACTAAACATATAATACGCAGATATCAACTATTAAGCCACACAAAGTACACACTGTTATCTTCATAACACTCAAACGAATCTGCATAAAAACACTCAAATAAAATACCAAGTTTACTCATAAATTGTCACATACCTTGAAGATCTTCAAGTTCCTTCGGCTTGGTCCAACGGGATTCTTTTGTAACACTGTTGTGGTAATACACTTTCCCGGATTCTGCTTTGTGCTCTTTCCACGGACATTTAGACAGCAGCAACTGCAACATCCAACAGAGTCAGCATGTGCTCAAACAAATGAGAACGCAAGTTCAAGTTCGTATTTCACAAGTAGCTCAGTTTCTGCTACAATGGCCAACAAGAACCATTTACAGACAAGAAGCTCAGCTACCACAAACACGATGTGTCAGTCAAAATCTTGCCAACGGGTGCATAACAGTGTAGGAACAACTTGTACGACAAATCCAGAACAAATCGAAGCAATGGAGTTAGAGTGTCAACCAACGAATAATAAACTTGTGCATTCAGCCACGACACTCTCGGTCGTCGCAGGTGTAATCCACAAGCTAACTGTCGACAACGTGCAGTGACGAAATTTTCTAAGTCCAAAATGTAGAAATGAGTCACGTGACAACTCCACCACGACCACACCCACTCATAGGAATGGCTGGTCAATAAAAGACTAAATACTGTACATGGCCAATGCATGTACAAAATTTCCAGTATCTGGCCTTAGCCGTTCCAGAGATATTTCAACGGGGGTAAAATTCTAAAATGGGTCACATTACCTGACCACACCCCTTTCAGGGATGATTTTCACCGGTGGGTGGAACTAGCCATGGCCAACCCGTTGACCAAAATTTCAAGTCTCCAGGTGCACCCATTATAAAGCTATGAATGGCAGTGCAAAATGCAGACGTGGTGGTCTGGGGTGGTTAGGGGGCACTCAAGGTCATGGGCAATGTTACCATTCAATAGAGCGCACAGCAAGCTATTTGTTGAAAGCCTCTGATTTTAACCTACCCCACCAGCACTTGGTGCCCCTGCTGGGGGTCACCCTGGTGGAATTTTGCTAAGATCTTTGACAAGAAAACTAGAGTCCTTGTGTGGTGTTGTCTGCGTGATCCTACGTTTAGCCATTTTAGTAGAACACCGACTTGTGACAAACAGACAGAGAGACTGCCGAAAACTGTTCTCAATAGTGACTCTGTTGCAATTTAAATGTCATTCCTCTTTTCCCAGGCTTTCTCATCTTCCCCTGCTCACTAACATGCTGCCTGGCCCCAGTGCCTCTGAAGTTATGACCTTTATTGTGCTCTACAAATGTGTTTATTACTATTATAGCATATTCCATGCTAGCATAGCATCACGCGGTAAAATCTTATACTATTAAAATCGTAAGTGACATACATTTGTCCTCTCCCCGGACACAAGTCCCCGGAAAATCACCACTGCAGACATCTGCTCATACCTACCCTAACACAAACCAGGGGGTAGATGCCCATGATGATTGTTATAGGGAGAGGGGCAGGTGTCGGGGGGGGGGGGACAAATGTCAGCTCACACATGGTGTCTCGGCATACAACAAGTGTGCAGAAATCAGATAAGCTGTCCTCCGTGGCAGTGAGATTCAATGAGAGGGCCTAGTGCCACCACAGGCCCTAGTGTGTTATAACAATATTCATATTCGACACCATTGGTCAGAGGAGACAAAGAGCATCCAGTCTGAAAAAGTTCTGCTTCTGTGTCCCAAAGACTTCTTTTCAGGAAACATGACCTAATCTGAAGCAGCCCTAGAAAAGTAGACCAGACACACACACCCGTTTAACACACACCCGTTTAACGGCCCTTTGTCCGGGACCACCCGGGTGGGCCCGTACCAGAAAGGTAAAAACTATCTGGATTTTACTGAAGCAAGAGACAGTGAGTGGCAGTGGCATCAGCAGGGCCATATGCAAGTCTGCACCTAGCTCCAGACGAAAACTGGTTAGACGTTAGAAAAAGTATCTAGCTAGTCAAAATACTGTCCAAACAATGTCCAGAGGTTCGATAGGATAGCTATGACAGATGGTGGTAAATGCAGGCAGATCCTTATATGAAGCTCTTTAGACAACTATGTGGGTGTGCTGCTACAAGCAATCCAAGAAGTGAAATTGCCTGTATACACTGTAAACTGTACGTTATTTATTCATTATCATTAGTTCTGATTCTTGGGGCTGGTTGCATCAACCATACTTAAATTTAAGCAGTGATTAAATACAGACTTAATTGTCCATTAAATGTCTACTCTGCCTTCAGTCCTTTGTGCCTTCAGTGCTTTGACGCTGTTCGTTGGGCAGCAGGAAGGTCATCTGGCCTGTAAAAAACTGAGTGATGGGGGGCTGATGTGGTTATCTGTCTGAAGCGAGGTGCAGACTTGCATATAGCCCAGCTGATGCCACTGCCACTCACTGTCTCTTGCTTCAGTAAAATCCAGATCGGTTTTACCTTTCTGGTACTGGCTCACCCGGGTAGTCCTGGACAACACACACACACACACCCATTTAACGGCCCTTTTTCTGGGATGCCCTTCCTGCCGCCCAACCAACAGCATCACAGCACTGAAGGCAGAAAGGTAAAACCAATGTAGATTTTACTGTAGCAAGAGACAGTGAGTGGCAGTGGCATCAGCTGGGCCATATGCAAGTCTGCATATGGCCCAGATAACCACGCTAGCAACCCACCACTCAGTTTTTTTACAGGCCGGATGCCCTTCCTGCCGCCCAACCAACAGCATCAAAGCACTGAAGGAATACAATATATAAAATATACAACTGGAAACAATACTATAAAAGTTCAATATGTGCATTAGTTGATAACCAGTACCTCAGCAGGAGCTTTCAGATCATCAGGTTTTTCCCAAGATGACTGCTTTGTTTCAGAATTGTAGTAGTACAATCTACCATCAGGTGCTTTATGTTCAGTCCATGGTGTTTTCTAAACACATACATCAATGTCACAAAAAAATTCTTCCCCAAAATAAATTTGTTAATAGTGCTCATGATGACGATCATAATAACAATGATACACATCTCACACATGATTCCAAGGTGTTAAGTTGGCAGTCAGGTGCTGTGATGAAGTTGGGAATGTTTAGGTAAATAAATGCTAGTCTTTAGAAAAGTATAGGCAGGGTGCTCATCTCTCTTCCTTAGGCCACTGAGCCTGCAGACAGATATACCACAGAGTTTGTGATGCATGGCCCATGCAATGCCAGACCTACTGTTACCTCCTCACTGTTCAGCAGTCAGCACTGCCCCATAAGGCAGTCCTGCTAAGAGTAGGATGCTGAGCTGGCCTAAGTGGCTAGTTATACAGCAAGATGGTATAGTCATGAATGGTCACCCATCTCCGTACTAACTGGGCTCAATGGAGAGAAACTATGTTGATATAACCAATAATTGTTATCACTAGGTCAAGCCACCATAAGAGGATGTAGATATGGACAAATGTGTATCATCAGTACAGCGATAAAAGGAGGTTGCTAAAACCAGCCACAAAGTTGGTAACAGGTGACATAAAGCCACAAACGTGGGCAAGGACAGAGCACTAAGACACTCCACAGCGGCAAATGAAACTAGTGTTTGGTCTATAATGAAGAACATGCAGTTTGTTTAAACATCTTCAATTAAAACTAAAAATAATATTTCATTATTTAAATGACAGGAAAGAAAGCATATCTGTCAAACCATCAATGTGACTGACCAGTCATAAAGTTAACTCCACTATCTTGTTCAGCAATTACTAGAACAAAATTAACAAAGCAAATAAATAAAAACAGAACACAAATAGAAAAAAATCAGTACAAACTTGAGACCGTTGCTCTGCTAATTCTAACTTTAGCTAAATATTACAATTTCAAGTGTGTGCACTGTGCAGGCCTGCTTATTCCAATATTAAGAAAGACTTAATATATAAGAATGTCACAATCACTGAAACTACACAACCTTTTTTGGCACACTAGCATCAGAGGTATTAACAGTAGGTGCTGCAGCCACATTGGCCGAACCTGCAAGAACATGTGCATTAAGATAAACAATAAACATATAATCTACACCGAAATTACAATCCTATACAAGCAACTGCAAATTAATGGCATATTTAGTAAGCTGATGTGCTGTCAATTAATCAAACAGAACCAAGACCAGTTACCTAATTACTTAAAGTAAAGGATAAAGAAGAGACTGTAATTTTTACACTTCATGTTTGATGCTAATGTCTAAAGTATTTCGATACTGCATATTCTAACAAGGGATCACACAGTTTTACCTGTCACTCACAGCTTTAATCGACAAGTGGAATGAGCCATACCTGTCTTTATTTCCAAACTGCAGAGTATTACTGACCTTTGGTCAGTAATTGCTTTCCATCCCACCCATGTGTTTGTGGCTGATTAGTTAAACACAGATGGTCATCCGTCTCAACAGTAAATGGGATCCACATAGCATAACTACAAGGAGTGTTAAATCTAACATAGTGAAGAGTGTTTAAAACTACAGCATGCCAAAGACAATGTGGAATGAAGTATTTGATAACAAAGTGAAAAGTCTGCAGTAAAACAAGTTTTACGTAATGGTTTATGGTAACCAGCAAATAATGGTGGTTATAATTAGGGCTGTACTGTGCAGCAAAATAAGAAAAACCACTTGAAAGCATGCATGCTTACTGGATACTGGCACTGGCTGTGCTACAGCAGGAACAGGTTTAGCAACAGGAACAGTAGGCTGCACAGGTGCTCCGGGAATAGGCATGCCAGATGGTGGCCACACTGGATTCGGCAGCAATCCTGTTGACATGTAGGAAAACATAATAATATAATACAACATGGAAATTTCAATTTACAATGCCAAAACACACACTCGCTTGTATCGCAATAGAGAATAAACATATTTTACTGTTTAACAGAGGTATTCAATTCATTAATTAAGTACTAAGTTTTAATATCAAGCAACTAAACAAAAATCTGTCAATCATAAGATGAACAAGCTGAATAACCAACCAGCAGGCGGTCTCACAGCTGAAGGCAGTCCTGCTGGAGGCATACCAGTGGGTGGCATTCCCATAGGTGGCATCCTTGGTGGTCTCAGAGGCATACTGCCTGCAGGCGGCTTCCCCACCGATGGCATCTGAAACAACAAAATTCCTTCAACAATATCTGCATGTACGAAAACTTTATGGCTGTGTTGACTAGATGACACATGACACTTGACCACAAGCATCTCTGCATCAACATATCATGCTTTCACTTACATGAAAAATAAATCTAACAAGTTGTTATAGTAATGGCAGCAACAGACCACACTGCCATCGCTGCACAGATCATGTATTCACCAGTTGGCACCAATATGCACCATCATTAAATACATGGTTCCTTAGGCTGATACAACTCTGCTCCCTACATAGTATGCCCCACACAGACAGATACAATGTCAAGACATCCATCGGAATAGCTCACATCTAGACAGTGGTACACACACACACACGTTTAACGGCCCTTTGTCCAATCTGGATTTTACTGAAGCAAGAGACAGTGAGTGGCAGTGGCATCAGCTGGGCCATATGCAAGTCTGCACCTCGCTCCAGACAGATAACCATGCCAGCACCCCACTGCTCAGTTTTTTTA
>Ga0126332_10000681_pt1 | contig 11642 bp, 8 predicted proteins | sample InaspJWI42metaG_FD_94482 | JGI IMG/M metagenome (GOLD analysis project Ga0126332, IMG submission 94482) | Marine gutless worms symbiont microbial communities from Oahu, Hawaii - Inanidrilus sp. 2 OAHU.JWI-42 metaG | ecosystem: Host-associated > Annelida > Digestive system > Unclassified | place...
ACTGTAGAATCTTATATGGTCATTTATGCCCCTAACAGTTACACTTATTAGTTATTATTATTAGTTTTTCATCACCCACTCTCTCTTTCATTCCAGACTTAAAACCTTCTTTCTCTGCAAATCCTTCCCACTGCAGCCTTTCTTTTTCTTCTTCAGAACTGACTACATGATTCCCCAGACTTTTACTGTTATTTCTAACATATCTGCTTTTACTTTTTAGTTTTTCTGTTTTACAATTTTCAGTTGTCGTCTCCGTGCGGTAGATTAAGCCGACTCATGTCGCGGCTTTCGAGCGCACGTTAAAATACGATACGATACGATACGAGATGCTATCGTAGCTGAGGATGTTTAACGGCTGTGACTTGTCAAACTGTGAGTATAAGCAATGCATTGGAATTCCACTGCAGAAACACGATAGGCCCACGAGAAGAAACGAAATCGCGACGCCGCTTGTTCTTGCCTCATCGCTCTCGTATAGGCCTATGCATCCTGTATAACCGCAGCGGGTCGAGTGTAGCCTAATTGGCGCTATTGTATGGTCTGTATAGGTGGTAGTGTCAGTGACTTACAATTACCTGGGCTGCCGTGCGCAGTAATCTCGGCGGATTTGTGCCAATCGCGCGCACGACTACTGCGGCATGACAAGTGCCTGTAGATCAAGTCTCCGGCTTTGCCGAGCATTCGAACCAACACGACACTCAGCATTGGCGTAACGCGCAATAATTACTATTAGCCGGGTTGCTCCGAGCTGTCCAGTGCCACCGAGACTTCAAATTGTCCCGCTATCGCCGCCATATAATAGGCCTACCTATTGCCTCCGGGCGCTTGTATTAATGTATCCTACATGGTGTATATACCTGACCTGTTTACCCCATTACCCGGCTTATTTGTTGCAGTCTGCAGCTGGCAGTGTTCGCTGAAGCAGAAATAAAGGAAAATTATCGGCCTAATGGCATTCCATTGTCGACCGAAACAGAATCGCCAGTCGCTGTCCACATAGTAAGCCAATGTGCAACAATTGGACAGACAGACGACCGATGCTATCTGCAGTATACGGTAAAGAGGCTGATATTAAGGCAAAATTCGACAGAATTGATCGAAGCAGTAAACGTTAGACGAAATGGCAACGCTAGGTTCGGGCGTATTCAGCCGTGACGGTTGTCGTGAACGTCGCTGCAGTGACAGCGGTGCATTCGGACAAGTCGTCGGCGGTCACACTCGCTACGCCTCGATGCCGCTGTCACGTGGTGTTGAACCGGAAGTGATAGTTCCCGAGACGACTGCCTCGTTGTCAAGCGACGCGGACCATCTCCTAGCAACGACGCAGGTGCGCCAAGGTGCTGGCAGGGCGACGAGGCCTCCGTACTCGTACGTGGCGCTGATCGCGATGGCGATCGCGAGCGCACCTGGCGGCCGCGCCACGCTCGCCGACATCTACCGCTACATCTCCACCTGCTTCCCGTACTTCCGGCTGCGCGGCCCCGATCCCGCCGTGCGCCGCTGGCAGAACTCGATCCGTCATAACCTGTCGCTGAACGACTGCTTCGTCAGAGTCGATCGCCGCCGGGCGCCGAGCGTCGACGGCAAGACGAGTCGGGCGGCCGGAAACGGCGGCTTCTGGACGCTTCATCCGCTCTGTCGCAACATGTTCGCCGACGGCAGCCTGCTCAGGCGAGCGCGCAGATTTCGAGCACCCCGGACTTCCCAGCGAGTGTCGGACATTTCCTCCCGGACACTTCCCGCCCCGGACGTTTCTCCGTCCCGTTCTGGACGCCGCGGATATATCGCCTTCCCCGGCTATGTGACGCAACGTTTCCGTTCTGACGACTCTAATGCGAACACACACACGGAACATATTTATGCGATCGGTAACTGTCAGCAGCCGGTTGAGACGTGTAGATACTATTCCCACAACGATTGTCGCCAGGTCGCGTTTGCTGCAGACTCCGGGTTGGCGTTTCAAACGAGTGGAACGAGCTTTACGCCATTCTTCTGCCCTCCGTGGTGGCAGAATGGTGTACCAACTCCTGACAGACAGTTATGTTGCTGGATTCGCCATCCCGCACCAGCTAATTCGGTCGCTGCATTTGCATCCAACACTCATCAAACTTGCCTACAATATCAGAACTACTAACGGGCATCACGTATTGGTGAAGTACTATAGATCTTGCGCAACTATACTAAACAGTCATGACAATGAACATGTGTATAACTGTCAGCGTAAGCTATTGGCTAATGCATATGGTACATCAGCCATGTTGGCTGCAGCTCCGCGACCGGCAGAAAAGTGTCGTGGTCTTGGTGAAACTATTTTGCGCTGTCTCGAACACAGATCCGCAGGTGGGATGGGAGTAGTATTCACACTGTTCGAAGGAACTGAACACCGCTAATCTAGAGGTCTGTACATTTTTGAAAACTATTTTCAAAGGGCTTCGCGACTGGCCGCTAAAGGCACTCGCTTCACACTGGCGCTGATTAACTGTTTGACAATCTGCACTTCTGGAAAAGTCTGAAGAATTATGATGCCATGCAGTTCTTGCGATGCGCTAATTGTCATCCCAGCTTCTATAGTCTCCTCATATTTTGTTATTAAAGTTTCTTATCTCCAATGGTTAATTCACTTCAATCAGTGTGCTGTCTGAGTTTCCTTTTTTTAATCTTTTCCCCTTTGCCATTCTTCTCCAAGGCGAAGCTGCCCTTCCGAAAAATGACTTAAACGTTCCCAGTGTTTATTTCATCAATGACGAGGCCAAGCTGAAATCGATTTTTTGTGCATTTATGATTTATCTGGCGGCATAGCCCATATGGCGACGTCAGCAAATATGCAGTATACGGCGTGTGATACGTACCTTTTTAGCTGTAATGTCAGGCACTGTGGTCAGTTTTTAACGTAAATTCATTATCGCGTGCTGCTGCTCGTTATAAACTGCCTTCAGGCTACAGAAAGATACGACCGTCGACACGTTGAAGGGCTCTCGATCTAGCTGGCAGATTGAAGATATACACGCCCGTGCGTCGCTTTATTAGTTGACCGGGTTGGACGCAGTTTTAAAACCAAGACCGGGTTTTAGGCTAACTTATCAAGAAGCTGAGCTATCGCAGAGCGACCGCGCCATGCAACTCTTATAGATTTATCACTCCTGCTTGTCAATCGACATCATCGTCCGCGGTCGCTTCTATCGATATGCTTCATCTTCTGTTTGGAATCACCTCCCCGATTCTTACCGTCCGTCAGCCTTATCCCAGATTTTACACTGCTCGCATAGTATGCGGAGCAGGGTCCATGCAACGGCCGGGCGTCCGTCTATCTGTCGGTCTATCCCATCATTCGCCCGCCGCACTCCGCTGCTGCGCGTTTGCTGCTGTGCGCTCGGCTGGCACATCGATCGATCGATCGATTGCTGCACGGCTAGCACTCAGCAGCAGCGGCGCCACAGCACGGCGCTCAGCAGCAAATGCGCGTAGTATCACGTTGATAGCTGACATTGGATGCTGAACAAACAAACTTGCTTATATTTGACTTGCCTAATTGTCTTGCACACGTTTAAACGTCTCGCTCTTTCTTTCACCAGTTTGCAAATGCCATATTTTTTTCAAATTTAGAATTTAAGAACAGAGTTTATGTTTGTACTTACGTTTCACAGTTTCACTTACTACATGTATAATATTATCAGAAGCATCGCTTTTCTAGTTGTATCATGAACGGAACACAAAAATTAGTTAGATGCCAATCACTGACTTTAGAAACTAGTTGTAGCGCAGTGTGGGAAAGTTTTGGCCGATGTCGGTAACGACACTGTGTCGATTTTAATGTAGCGTTGTGGAGGTATGCCCTTATGTACAGTCTGCTTTTCTTTTTCATAGTTTTCTGTTCGTGCTTTTGCTCGGCAAACTGACTATCGGGCACCACGCACTAAACAGTTCTTATCCTGTCGTACGTAAGTTACTAGACGGCGGTAGCGCTTCCAGGAACGTGCGACAGACGGATGTTTATGATGACGTTAATTTTAGTTCGTCGCCAAAGCCTCGTTCACATCGCAAAAACTGAAGTGAGACCTGAACTAGTTGTCGTAGTAGTCGACCCAGTTACATCGGACGTTAGTTTGTCGTGCGCAAGGGTGTAGTGGGGCGGGGACGGCGTCTCCCCACTTTTTCGACAGGGGGCGAGTCGTCCACTCCCCCCCTTTTTGGACTGAAATTCGTGCAAACGTTAGTCCACTGTTGCAACTGGTTACTTACTGAAACGCAGTGTTAGATAATTTCAGTACAGCAGAATTAATATCGATCTGCTACAGACACTCAAACATGAGTAGGCTTAGCTGTATAGCAGGACAAGACCAAAGATCGGCTGTGGCAATTTTTCTGACGTGTATGAGTGTACGTGTATGTAGGCCTAAATTGTTTAAACATATTTGTCGAAGTCTTGTTTCAGGCGTCCCCCCCTACTTTTTTAGGACTACACCCCTGGTCGTGCGCACAGTCCCGCGTCACGGCGCATCGAACTACTTCGGACTGATTGGCTGCAGACACAGCGAACTAGGTTGCGTAATTTGCAAACTTCAGCTCCGGTGCTGTGAACACTCCCATTGGAATACACGTGTTCAGAATAATGTTGCCAGTTCAATTTATTGCATGTGATGTAGATGAGGCTTAAGGTCTGTTCACAACACATGAAACTGATCTGAACTTCAGTTCTGAACACGTGCATTCCAATGGCAGTGTTCACAGCGCACGAACTGATTGATCACCAGCCGTCCTATAGTTTCGCTGCAGCCAATCAAGTCGTGACCCTGACGCGCGCGACCGATAAACGCGTCGCGTAACTGGGTCGACTTCATGCAGGTCAGTTCAGTTCAGTTCACGTGACTTGAATGATGCTGAAGCTAGGGTTGCCACCCGTAGCCCGGATTTCCCGGGATGTCCCGGATTTGTGCCATGTGGTTCCGCGTCCCAGCAGGACCAGCCCCGGGACGCCAAATGTCCCGGATTTCAAGGCATGCTCGTTACTAAGCACAAGCAGCGGTAACACTGCAGTACAATCACGAGGACACTGTGATTGGTATATCGGTTCAATTTTTATTGCAAAGTTACGAATGTACCGGGTCCGGCAGCCTACATATAACTGCCACCAGATTTCGTCAAAATGCACCAAATCACATACAGAATTCCAAAAGTTTTCCCCCGGACACCCATCGGCTGAGGGCTCTGCCCCAGACCCGCGTCCCGGATTGGAAAAGTGAAAAGGTGGCAACCCTAGCTGAAGCTAATCACTGGCGACTGGCGACTGGCGCTGCGAGTCAGCGGCTGCAGTCGACGAGCCTCCAGAGTCTTCAGTCTAGTGCTCGTTCGTACACGCTGCGTGCGTGCGTGCGTGCGTGCTGTCCGCTGCACTGATTGTTGTCCGATGCTTCGTCCACGCACACCTGCGCGAATCGATGCCAAGAACATTACGTGGGTCTCATTGTGCCGTTGGCATCGAACTCACCTGTCGGCAGCGAGCGGACGGGCGGGCACTGTGTAGGTGAATAATTGATGGCCGCCAGAGCTAAAGACGCCCGCTGCTGAAACGGTTGGATGAGTCGGAGTCAACGGAGCGGTTGCAGAAGCTGGTTGTCGATCAGGATAGCAACAAAGGTAATAAACTCGGTCGTGTCCGTCTGTCTGTTTACGCTCGAACTTTTGAACCGACTGACCCTTGACCTTGATGTTTTGCACGTGTATGGGTAATGACCATGGCTCGCGAAGGATCGAAAATCAAGGTCATAGGCCAATAGTTAGGGTTGAGGTTTGCCAGGATGGTAACGCGGTCGGTTTGACATCGGTCTTCGATCTAGGGCAGTTTTAGGCCGCACTGTGATGCGTAGCATAAGATGTGGTCTATTGTTTGCGTTGTAGCGTGGTCTGTCTGCGTGTTCGTGATTTACGAGCATGAGCTGTGCTAAAACGGATTAACCGATCGAGATGCCATTAGGGGGCGTAAACTCTTGAGGATCAAAGAAACCATGTATTAGGTGGGGGCCGGATCCCGTTACGGGAAGGAGTATTTCTGGGGGTCGTATTTGGGCATGCCCAGATTTACCTGCGGTCGACACTGTTAGCCTTATTCGCTACGGGGCAGTAGGCTGTCAACGTACTGAACATTATGCGCAGCGCCGCAGCACGCGTTCACACGAGGTCGATAAACTCAACGCTATTCGCTAGGTGACAACAGCGATGCGGTCTACAGTAGCAGCATGTTCTAGTGTGTGGAATGACGCGGCGGCGGCGGCGGCGATGACGTCGGAGTCGTCAGAGCGCGAGACCGACTGCTCGCTGACGGCCCGCACATCGCTCTGGGTCTCGATCGACTCGGCTTCGCAGGTGCTCGCCGGCGCGAGGCCGAGGCTCGTGGCGGCGAGGCCGGCGCGGCTTGCGGTCGTCGACCGGTGCCGCACGGCCGCCCAGTGCGCGGTCGTCGCCAGCCTTGCGTCGTTCGTGATCGGCGTCTTCATGACGACGGCCGGCTACGGACCGGTGCTCAGCTCGCCTGCACGTCGGCCGCGCGTCATCATCGTCGTACTACAGGTAACTCTCCCGACTTCTACCTGCTTCTCTCACCTGTCAGTGTATAGTTGAGAATGAGCGAGTTATATCGCACAGCAGAAAATGATCCTTTACTTACTTGCACAACTTGTTTCGGTATCAGTCTCGTTTATATTGTCAACTGTACATTGTATGCAACCTGTAAGAGCGTTGTACAAGTTTTGTTGGCCATTTAATCCACACGGTTGTTTTATCTTTATTTTATTATTTTTTAAATTGTGCTTTTTTGTGAAATTGTGTACCGCCTTCTGGATGTAGATTGATGAATAAAATAAACAAACAAATCCACAACAAATCAAAACGTGTAGCAGATGAACTCGTGTGACGGAATCCTGCTGTAGACAGAAGTGGACGATGAACGGACGCCATATACTAGCTGTCAACCTTCGCAAGTATTGTCAACTTAGCTAAACGACGACGGTACAGTTTATCACACGTAAGCGTCCACCTTTGTCAAGCTAAGTTGACTACACGTTGTGACGATCGACGTGCCGCACATGGCAAAATTTTTGAGTCCAGTGTTTTAATTAGGACAAAGTTCCAGAGAGAAGTACCCTTATTTTGTAGATACCTGAATTAACTTATAACATAGTGTATGAGGTCGAAGGCCTTGGCGGACAGACGGACGGACATAACCATAGCTAAGACCGTGCTAGCATAGCGAGCGAGCAATAATGATTGAGCAAAAGTAAACAACCGTTCCAGCTACCGCAGACGGCCTCGTGCTGCGTTATGCCCATCGTACTGTACACACAGGTGACGCTCACTGTGATAAACTGTCGACGGTCGTCGGTCGAACTGAGTTGACAGTACTTGCGACGGTCGACGTTCGACCGACCAACTGGCCACACAGTTCATCACATTTAGCGCCCAGCTCTGTGATGGCAAGATTTGCGAGAGGCAGCGCGTCGCGCGGGTCGGTCTGCGCCTGCTGAGACTGTTCACTGGAGCCACAGCGGCAAAATGTCACGCATTATGGCGCAAATGTCATCAGCGGGCAGCGGCGGCGGCGGCGGCGGTGTTGCTGATGGGCAGGTGGTGGGGCCATTACTGCTGGGCGTCGGCGTGATGGTATGGCTGGTCGGCGGCGCGCTCGTCTACAAATGGCGGCAGCGCGTGCGGCGCCGCGAGCGTGACGCAAGGCGCCGCGAGCGTGCCGCAAGGCTCCGCAACCGCGTCCAGCTGCACGCGTTCGCCATCGACGTGCTGAAGCGTCGTCCGGCGCAGCCCGGCGACCCGCAGCTCGCACCTGCCGACCGACAACAGCTGCTCGAACACCTCCGACTGCTCGACGCATGGTGCGCTAGCTAACATCATCGTTTCTAATAATCAGAGCACGTTCTCAAACTCGGTTCAGTTAGTGACGATCAGCAACTATAATAAACATTATCGAACTGCATCGCATGCATAGCATAGAAGCAGTCCGTTGCTACAGTTGTCGCACGTTGCGTGGTCTGTCTGTGTGTTGGTCACGACCGTCAGCTCTGCAAAAACGATTAAGATGCCGTGGAATGCACTCAGATCACAGTCGGGTGGGCCCAAGAAACCATGTCTTTGATGGGGGTCCAGATCCCCCACGGCAATGGGCATTTTGAGTAACATGTGCGGAACTTTTGCCCGTTGAAAAATGTAGACAGATGCAGTGTGAAATGGGCACGAAGGTGTGGCCCACTATAATGGTCTATGCAGCAGCGGCGATACTGTAGCAACTTGTGAAGTGAGGCATGTTCTTTACTGGGGGCGCTCGGTAGCTATATCAAATATTTGTTAATAAACTGTAACAACGTGTGTTGCGTGTCAACAGCGAGAAGAAACGCGATTCACTGATGATGAAATCCAATTCGACGACTATGATTAGCGACGTTAAGCTATCGTCCTCGTTCGACACAAGCACCATGAAGAAATCCGTGTCGGACGTGACGTATCTGGCCGACGGAAAGAACGAAGACAGGGAAGAAGAAAAGGGCGGGAAAACGCCAACGCTGAGCAACCGCTCTCAGCGAGTTGATGCCGTGCAGCTTCCCGGAATCTTGATCAAACACAAACGCAGACAGATTTTAACGCCACGCCGCCTGACACAGATGATCTACTCGACAGCAGTGCTTATCTGACAGCTATAGACAGCGATCCTTTCGAATGCACGGTTACTACGAAACAGCGCAATCGTGCAGCTACCCGGAATCTTCGTCAGTCGGTACGATCCGTCAGATGTTGACGAGTGTGACGGGGGATCGTGCTTCGAGGAGGAGCCGGGTCGTGCCGGGCGACGCGAGAGCTACACTGCCGGCTGTACGCTGGTGGTGCGTGGCGCGGGATGCGGCGGCGGCGGCGGCAGCAGCTGCAGCAGCAGCGCCGGTCTGTTCGCCTCTCAGCGCTCGCTGCCGTGGTCGAGCAAGTGCTCGTCGCGGCTCGGCGTCTGCGACTCCGGCTGGGAGGCGGACGTGTCGCGCGACGGCTCCACGTCGACGGTCTCGCGTCGGGACTGGACAGGCGGACCCTGCGGCGGCGTCGAGCGACCTCATCTGGCATCTCGATCGTTTCAGCCGTGTTTGCAGAGCTCACGGTCACGCCCAGCAGACAGACACACAAGATACAACAACGGAACGCGTGGCGGCGTCGACAGATTCCATCGAATGTACATGATAGTATGGGTTTTCCGGAGTCTGTACCCAAACGGCACCTCGATCGGTTCAGCCGTTTTCGCGGTGGTCACGGTCGTATCCAATAGACATACACACAGAGAGACCACGGAAAGTGTGGCGGCGTCGAGCGATCGCTGACGACGTCCGCGTCGATGAACCTCAGCAGTGTAGAAATCGCGGAAGTAGTGACACAGAACCGCTATTTACATACGACTAACCTGTTTCCGCCGTTCAGCCTCGACCGGCGTCACTCGGCGTCAACCGCCGAGCAGCAGCCGCCGGAGCCACGGCGCGACGACGGGCGGACGACGCGCTGCATCCCGGTGAAGTCCGAGACTTCGGAGACTCGTTCCAAAGACGACGTCGACGACCAAGCCCAGCGTCAGTCGGTGCGCGTCCGCCGCGGTCAGCTGTCCGACGTTCACTTCAGCATCTCGTCGTCGCGGTCGCTGACCGGCATCGAGTCAGCGGCAGCACTGGAGGAGACCGTCGGCGGAGAGGACCCGAGGAACGATGGACATGACCCGTCGATCGACGGCGACGACCCAAGGGTTGACCATGACGACGCAGGGGTCGCCGGCGACAACCCGGGGGTCGACGGCAATGATCCGGAGATTGACCGTGACGACGCAGGGGTTGCTTGCGACGACCCGGAGGTCGACGGCAACGACTCAGGGGTCGACGGCGACAACTCGGGGGTCGACGACGAAGACCTGGCGGACGACGGCGAATTACCGAATTTACCCGGGTTTTTGACGACGACGACCCTGGGGTCAACGAGGAAGACCTAGAGGACGACGGCGGCCACACATCGAAATCTCGTGGGTCGACGGTGAGGACCCGGATGTCGATAGCGAGGACCTGGGAGGCGACGACGATGACCCGAGGGACGATGGACCTCGGCGCCGGGCGGTGACGTGCCCGGCGAGACAGCGTCGACCGCCTCCGCGACAGAGGCGGGCGACGGGGAGCAAGCAGCAGCAGCGTGGCGACACGACGGCGACGACGACGACGACGACGATCTGGATCAACGACGATCATCACCAGCACACCGACGACTCGGAGGTGGAGCGACGCGTCGCGCGGCTGCTCTACGAGATCGACCACAGCGTCACGGACAGCGTCGACGAGTCAAAGATACACTCGCAGGAGTTCGAAGTGATGTCCGACTAACGGTCCGTCCACGGGGCCGTGAACTGAGCACCCACGAACACGGGTAGTGTTAAGGGTCCATCTACACTATCCGTGTTTGGGCGGCAGAGGCCGTGAACGTGGGTGTCGTTTTTGGTCTGGGGCGTTAACGTCAGTGCTTTCTGGCAGCACGGGCCGTCAGCACGGGTGTTCAGTTCACACTACCCTTGTTCACGGGCCATGTTTACGAGTGTTCTATCCACACAACCCATGTCCACGGCCAGCGAACATGGCTAGTGTATATGACTTTGACTGATATGTCGTCGGTCTACCGTCAATCGTTGATCGACGTAATTTGACGACTTGAAAGATAGGCAATTTGGTGAGTCACGTTACGAAACGCGATAGGAAATAATAATTATTTACTTTGCGTTGAAAAGCTGACGGATAGCCGGTCACCGGCTTAATCAGACTGTAGTGTTTTCTACCAGAGTGATTGTTGGTGCCAACCTTCTAGCCTCACATACATTATATATTTTTCTCGAGCAGTATACGGTGGTTGAGTGAATGTGCTAGCTAACTGTGAACTATTTTGAGTAAAAGAAGAGTGAACCGTGTAGGCCTACTATTTCTTCCAGATATATCTTTAGAGGTGAGTTTCTCCCAAAATGAATATTATCCTACAAATCTGAGATGCAACTTATAATTTTCGCCCTAAATTGCTGTTTTGACTTCTCCAAAATCATTGAATGCTTGTAACAGAGGCTTTTTTCGAGGTTAGAAAGTTTCAAATTCACGACACACACTTATAGAATACAGAGTATTCAGACAGCAGGCACGCACTTGTCTGACAGAGCAGAGCCGCGTTGTTTATGTTTCGTTTATGTTGCCCACAATTTACAATTTCAACGTCGGCTGCTAGTATCTTCGACTAAAATCGCAAGAAAGGCATGCGCGTTAAGCCTGTAACGTAAGCCATGCATACAGAAATTACAATGACAGTCTGCGGTAAATCTAGAAATTAGCAGAACTTCCAATATTGTGGAGTAAGCGTTCGGTTTGTGTTTGGTTTAAAATACAAAACTTTCTCCATTTACTGGTCGTCAAGTATTGATAGTATTACTATTTGCAGCAATAAATCGAGCACCCTGAGTAGGTTCGGTAAGTCAGACCAATAATGACAACAGAAGCACGCACCAGTGGTTAAAGTGAGGGGGGGCTAGGGGGGGGCTCAGTCCCCCCTGCTTCGACTTTGGCGGAGTTTGCCCCCCCCCCCTGCTAGAATCT
>Ga0126332_10000682_pt1 | contig 11639 bp, 11 predicted proteins | sample InaspJWI42metaG_FD_94482 | JGI IMG/M metagenome (GOLD analysis project Ga0126332, IMG submission 94482) | Marine gutless worms symbiont microbial communities from Oahu, Hawaii - Inanidrilus sp. 2 OAHU.JWI-42 metaG | ecosystem: Host-associated > Annelida > Digestive system > Unclassified...
AGTGGCGTAACGATGGGGTGGCTGCTGCGTCTAGTGACGGGGGGCCCCACTGGTGGTAGGGGGCCCCCGACAGTTCTAGAGTTCTTAGTGATTAATTTTAGTGATGGTTTGGTGTTATTGAGTAATTGTTATATAATAATATATTGCATTTTATGGTTTCAAGTTCAGCCGTTGATGGTTGTATTTCAGTAGTCTTATTTTTACTTTAAATCTTTCCCCAACTGAAGTGAATGGCCCTGGTTACTTTACTTTAAATGAGAGACGATAGAATATTTCACTGATACAGAATACATTTAGCATTAGATTTGTTGTTTTGTTAGCGTCAGACAGACTAGCTCGTAGTTCTAAGTTCCTACTGATATCGGCTAGTTATTTGCTATTTTAACTGACATTATTTTAAATCAGAGGGGAGGGGCCCTGACCCAAGAAAGTGACGGGGGCCCCGGATGGTTGCGTTACGCCTCTGCCTACACTGCGAACATGAATATGATACCGGTACTGGCAGATAGCAGCTGCTTCTTAATCTATGGAAAAATTGCCTGCCAGTTACCGACGGATTTTCCACTTATGGATGACAGGATATGTGACACTCAATTAATACAACGTAAAATGTATACCAGCCACATAAAAATTATCGTGATATTATTATTATATAGTACAGCTGTATATACCATGTACTCGAAAAGCGGGTTATGTCGTGAAAGAGAATTCATGCCAACTTACGTCGTGATTTTCTTCTCTGTTAGTACGTATTTTTTTAAACGCTACTGATTTTCTGATTTAGTTTTTATTGACACTGCTCGCATGCGGCATAGAGTTTTTGTAACGGTCGGGTGTCCGTCCGTCTGTCTGTCCCATCTATCGACCGCTGCGGCAGCGTGCGGCAGATTTGCTGCTGGACGCGCCACAGGCAGGAGATATCGATCGACAGCGGCGGGCGCCCAGCAGCAAATGCGAGCAGTGTCACGTTTACAGTCAGCATAAAAGGCTGAGCGCAGACTTCTTTTCTTAATTTTTGTGACTTTTGCATTTAATTACTTACGTCTACTTTTATATTCATTGTAGAGGCAAGAACTTTCAAACGTGTACGATTCGTGTACCTCGCGCAGAGGAGCGATCAATGGTCACTGAGCGGAGCTGATGTATACGTATAGCTACGGGTACCACTTTAATATAATATGTCGACGGACTTAGAAATTAGGCAGCAATACGGATGCAGACAATTCGTGCTAATAAAATGATTCAAGGCGTGAATTCGGCATTTTCACCAGATCACTCTGTGTTAAACTTCGGCTCGCCTGCTGCCCAGCTGCAGTACCGCAGACGTCGTCGCCCCGCCTGCGCCGCCACCCTCCATCGTCCGGTGCACGAATCGCCCTTTCGGGCATCACAGGAAGTATACGAAACGGCTCGAAATCGCGTCGAGGCGCCGCTTAACGAGGTCCGCTGCGCCACCAACCGGTCCGCAGATGGTTCTGTAATCATCAGCGCATTGCCGATGATTACAGCGAATAATCGTTTGATGTTTTATTGCAATTTGAATTTTAATGCAATGTTTTCTGTGAACAAATAAGCCCGACGATGATAATGGTGATGAAGCAAGCTTAGCATACATATATTTTTTGGCGTGAAAAAGCGTGGAATAACTTAACAAAACCTGGTGAATCAAGCCACATGTGAAGCTCAGCGGAAGTCAGGTTGTCGGCGGAGGAATGTGATGCCTGAAAACCGTGAACTTCGTCGTCTGAAGACCGGGCGAGGACTGCTGATCCTTCAAAGTTGAACGCTGTCAGAGAATCTTCAGTGTAGGGGAACATCATCACCGCATGCGACAAAACACTGCAGACGCAGACACACAGGGCAAGAGTGACGTGAATGTAATTTAGTTCGTTCTGTATATGTCAATTAATTCGTTACTAGCCTATTTGAACTACACGATAACTCTTTGCCATTTAACTCCACACATTACGTCAAGCTTACTCACAACATGGTTTACGTACGTACTACAGATACAGGGTGGGCCAAAAAAAGTGAGTCCACAAACTCGTGGCCATAATTCTGTCAAATCTTAACCGATTTACATTTTTTTCACTAAAAGATTCCTTGTTAAATTTGTACTAAATTAGTTATTAAAAATCCCACCACTCCTTGCATATGTTGCCACACGACCTTGTGAAACATTAATGTCAGAAAACAAGCGACTAACGATAAATTACAATGTAGTGAGGCTGCATATTTACGGCGTGGTAGGGTTGTTAATAACCAAATTAAGAAAGGTATGTTGCTGAGTCTTTTGTCTGTGAATTTTTTTTGAATCGGTGAATATTTGGCAAAGTTACAAGCAAGAACGTTGTTTTCTCGTGCACTTTCTTCATCTTTTAGCAATGTGTTGACCAGGCGCACAAAGTGCACGTGACACCCTATGTGCAACCCCACCACGACTTAAATATGTAGGTACATTACCTTGTAATTTATCGTTCATCGCTTCCTTTCTGATATTAATGTTTCACAAGGTAGTGTGCAACATATGCAAGATATACGGTAGGATTTTTAATAAGCACTTTTCTGTAATTTTAGCAGGGAATCTTCCAGTGAAAAAAAATCCGAAAATCGGTTAAGATTTGACAGAATTATGGCCACGAGTTTGTGGCCTCATTTTTGGCCCATCCTGTATACTCGGGCTAAGCTTGTACCTGAAGAAATCGTTCACGTAAAAGAACGTCTCCGAGCTGTTCAGAAGAAGATCGGTGACGTTCCACAGGTGCTGAAGGTCTCGACTGAGCATTGGCGACGATTCTCGTTGTTTGCTCATTAAACAAAAAAACGTCCAGTGACGGTGGATTCTCATAAGTTGATTCAAGTCACTGGAAAACAGTGGAGTGTCGATGAAAGTCAACCTCGTAGTCATCAGATCGCCCAGTGCTTCCGCCACGCTATGGCACATTACGGTGGCATTCAGCCTCCTTGCTTCCTCGGAAAACTGCAAATATTTAAATACATAATTCGTTCATTACCGACCACCCGACCATATTAGTGGTCCACACAGAGCAATCGGTTCACTGTCTCTGTATGTAATAACTCTCGTTTGTCTTAAGCCCATAGGCGATAAACCACTTAATTTGCAGCACACGACCAGTGCGATGCCAGACCTACGGTTACCTTCCATATAGCCGTCACCGCTTATTGACCGGCAACAAATTATACTGTTCGGTGACAGAGGCATAAGGGTGTGAACAACTTGCCCAGAGTCCTAACACAGCCACGCCCCGACGGGAAGTCGAACTCACAATCGCAAGTCCTTGAAGTCCAACATTTGCACCACCACGCAACTTCGGATAACGTAGCCTACCACAAAAGTTATGAGACTGACACACGGAAAAAAGTTACCAACCATGAAATTGGCAAGTCTGTCAACGCCTTCGCTGAACGGAGGCCGAGGACACATGGTAACATTAGCTTCGGTCCATACCGGCGTCCGGTCAGTAATGACAGATAATACGCAGTCCCTGTACGCGTACAGTGGCCGATCGTACGCGTACGGACAACGTACGAAGCGCCTTGAACCGATCTGCGTAGCCGGCCACGCTATTTCAACGTCGATGTCGTCTTCGAGGTAATCCCTAGTTGTGTCTTCTACGCAATGTACATTGCCTGACAGGAAAAAACACAAAATGATAGGTTTCACTGCCGGCCACATCCGAGTTCTAACAGTACCAGTTTCGAAGAAATGCGATTGTAGACATATGTTTGAACGTTTTAAAAGTTTTAAAACTAAAAGTTGACGAAGAATGCCCTCGCCAAGCGAAGCACACACGCACAAATGGAAAACAACGCCGCCATGGACCATACCACGCCGGCGCCGGCGTAAAAATTAAAACCATGTTTTAGGCCTACATGCATAGGCGCCGACTTTCGGTTTGAGGTACCGGGGCAAAGTTCAGTTGGACTCATAAGCGGGCGGAAGGGGTCAGTGGTTGGGGGGGGCACCATGGCGAGTGCGGAGCACGAGCCTATAATCGGGGTCTGGCGGCAGAGCCCCAAGCGGGGTCCAGGGGCAGAGCCCCTGGTTAGGGAGGCAAAGCCTCCCTGAAGCTGAAAGCATTTTGGTCATTGGATGTCCAACGGAGAAGGCAAATTTAGCCCCTTTAGTCAAATTTAGCAAGTAGAGCTGCAACGTTCACTTAATAATCAGAGCACAGCCATGAAAGGTACCGGGGCAAAACGCAACGTTTGCCCCGGTTCTTGTGAGAGTACCTGGGCAAAGTTCCCGGTTGCCCCGGTGGAGTCGGCGCCTATGCCTACATGTAGGCCTACGTCACTTTCTTCGTTAATGTTTTAAAAGGTTTTTAAAATGTATATTTATGTAGAATCGTTTGACGTTTATCGCGTTAAATATTGATTTGCCATCAACTGATTTGATGGCATTTTTACGAATTATTACTTTACTATTTTCTTGAAATCAACAGACCAAACGCGGAACTTACATTGAAATCGTTGTTTGCTACATGTATGAAGTCGTCCGCACTTGTAACAGAAAATAAAACAAGTCTGTGTTGAGCCTCCTCCGTCGGCTCTTAACGTGACACTGCCCGCATTGGCTGCTGAGCGCCGGCGCACCTGCTGCACGGCGCCCGCAGCTATCGATCGATATCGGCAGCGACAATAAGTGCTGCCTGCAATCAGGGCCGGATTGATGGGCGTGGCAGAGGGCCCGCGGGCCCCAGGCCTCCCACCAAATCGTTCATATTTTATTTCTCGCTAATGATGGATGCCTACGAGACTACGACTTAGTTGTCGCGCATTGTTTTAGTTAGGCCCCACTATTATTCAGCTTGCCTCTCACCAGCTAAATCCGGCCCTGGCTGCAATGAATATTCGGTGCAACAGTTTACAAATTACAATAGCTTCATAGCAACTGTGAGAATGTCAACTGAGACACACGGACGCATAGGCCTAACTCGCATGATAACGGAGCCGTGATCGCGTGTGATTGAAGACCAGTATGCACGAATCACAGTGTCAAAACCATGACTATAAATTCCCTCTTTCTGTACACGGCTGAGTAATTTAGCCCACAGTACACATTAGTTGGTAGTTCTACGGTTATTGACACTGCTTGCCAGGGGTAAAAGTTGGCCGTGAGTCGTGCACCAATGCGAAGGCGAAGTATAGTAGTAGTGTAGTGCCACCTGATCCTTCGGTCCTCTTTTACCACTGCTGCTTGCACAGTATGCGATGCAGGGTCTATGTAACGGTCTCTCCTCCGTCCGTCCGTCTGTCTGTCTCAGCTATCGACCGCTGCAGCAGCGGGCGGCGGGTTTGCTGCTAGGCCCGGAGGCAGGAGATCTCAATCGATTGCAGCACGACCGGCGCCCAGCAGCAACGGCGCCGCAGCAGCACGGCTCACAGCAGCATCGCTCACAGCAGCAAAGGTGAGCAGTGTCGTTTCCAGCCGCCGTAGAAGGCTGAACGGAGACTTATTTGAAATGCACAATATCGTATACTATACTTACGTAGGCGACATCCGAGAGGAAAGTCTCGATATTTGTCCTTGAGTGAACTGATGATATCAGCTTCTGTATCATTGAGTGTAAGCTGTACAGTACACGTCTCTGGAGCTGATCTGGTCTCATATCCACTCATCTCTCTACAGTCTGTCTCTTCGCTCGCCGTCGGTGACATTCTTGCTACAAATATAAGCAAGACCACAGTACTCCGGAATGTTGCAGTGAACGTGAGAAAACTGTCTACTCCTGTACGTTCTGAAACCGACAACATTTTGCTCTGAGGGACCAGCCGTGAAACCGGTTTCCGATCTCTATCCACGACACTAAACTGTCGCTAAAGTATTTCCGTCAAGAACTGAAGACATTCTGCTTCTACAGAGCTTATCAACGTCGTCAGGCACACCGTAATATTCTTCAGCTATAACATCGCGCGAACATCAAATTTCCGAATTGAACTGAACTGAACGTTGCACACGACTCTGTTGCTAGGCGTCTGTTGAGCCGCCGTTAGAAACACGATAGCAAACACACGCGACGGTTAGGCCTTCGAATTCGACACGAGGCTATACGCCAGAGTCGGCATGCTGACGTTTTTGACTGCTGCCTGTTGCTAGATCATTGCTGCTCGAAACCAGTACTTAATGAGCGCTGCTCCTATGTCGATCATTGTGGTGACAACCTGACAACATTAAGTGAATGGGCCAAGTGTCCAAATGAGCTAACAGCATGTACGCAGAGCTCTGTTGGTTCAATGGGCTGCATGGGCGCGATCTTTATTTATCTCGTCGCTGCTACAGACCGTAAGGATGTCGATCTGTAGTCATATGTAAGAAAGTCGGTCTATTTATTTTGCAAATTTCAAATGTGCATGTATATGCAACAACTAAAATGAACTTATGCAGTCCACGCTACAAAAGAGCTATTCATATTATTTTTTCGGGGTATCCCGTACTCGGTTATACTATCTGCAGTAAATTTTACTACTTTGACCAGTCGTAAATAACAAATGTCTAGAAAATTTTTCTTAAGACATTTCTGAACCTATTTCTATTTCTGTACAAAAGAACAATAATTAATTATTATAATTTATAGTTATTTATGTTGACTTTTTGGGGGCCAGTACGTTGTAGGTATGTTCAACCCCGAAATCACAGAATTTGGGAACGCTCAATCCCGGGATTTTCCGGGCTAAAAATGCGGCCGGAATCCCGGGATTGCAATCCCCAGTCAAGATTTGACAATTATGGCCGTGAGTTTGGGCCTTTGGGGCCTCATTTTTTGCCCACCATGTTTTACCGTTTTAAATACGGTATATTTTAACTGTAATTTCAGTGAACGTTTTTGCAGTTTCTTGTGATTTAGTCGTTACCTTCGTTTTACTACTTTATTGCATTATTTAGCAATTCAGCCCTTTAAGGCTGCAAGTGTGTTCTAATAAAATCAGTTATCAGTTCTCATATTATCCAATCTGTAGAAAAAGAACGTGCCTAAAGTAGGCCCTATCTGTCCTTTTCATGCGCCAGTGAGCAACAGTAGCCTCAGTAGGCACTGTCGCATAACGTCGTATAGGCCTATGTAGTGGCATGGTAACCGGACACTTCAGACACGAGACAGATCGGCACTGAGACACTTCGCCACTGTTGGAGGTGGGTCCGAAGTGTCCGGACATTTCGGACCAGTACCAAAGTGTCCAAAAGACACTTCGGACCTAAGTACCGAACTCTCCAGCCCCACGGTCAGAACTATCCCGCCATATGGACCGTAAGTGTCGCACCCAAGTCTGCGGTAGGCCTACATATAGGCGCGCGAAGAAACATGCAGAAAAAAAATTTACTATCTCGTACGCACGAGATAGCAATTTTTTTCTGCATGTCCGTTCGCGGGCTCCGTACCTATAGTACCAGTCTTCACTAACAATACTACTGTCTGTCTAATTTATTACTAAGCAGAAACATCCATCGATGCAATTGCTCAGTCTGTTGTCGTAGTTTTAGTGCTTTTGTGTACATTACAGTGTGTTGTGTGCTGTTTTATTGTGCTACCTTGCTACCAACTAACTAATATCACGATGCTGTTGTATAATTTAACACAATTAAGCTCTTTGCTTGCGATGCGTAAAATTTAACGCAATTACCGCGCGTGCAATGCCACTTGTGTAAAGATTTTACGCAGCGGGGTCTACGCACGCATCGCAAGACGCCAGGACCTTGCGTGAAATTTAGCGCAACTCACGCAAGCATTTTTGCGAGTTGTCAGTAAGTAACCGAATTAACAAATATCCTACTTTGATTTTTAAAAGATTTTGAAGTGCAGCAAAGTAGGATATGGATCTGTTAACTGCGTTAAATTTTGCGCAATTCACGCATCGTAAGCAACGCAAGCAAATGTGTTGCTTGCGATGTGTGCGTTGCATAAAATCTGTAATGAGTGCACTGTCTCGGCAATGTTCCCACGTAGGCATAGTACAGAACACTTCGGCACTAGTGCCGAAATGTCCGGGCCCAAGGACCGAAGTGTCCGGGCTTCTTGTCCGAACTGTCTCGCCATTAGGACCGAACTCTCATAACACTGCGGCATAATAAAGGATAACTCTGTTCATATAAGAGTCACACTAAAGTTTCTCAGTGCTGGACTCCACAAGGCAGTGTGAAAAGCTGGCAAAATTGTGAAGATGTGGTAGTCAATTTCGAAAGCAGATACGTGGAATTTCATAAGAATTCTGTAAACCAAAAATCAATAAAATTGGCTGATGGCTGCTATTAAATGGAGTCTATATGACGTGCAGTGTACAGGGTGGGTCAAAAAAGTATGCTATTGATTTTAAGCGAATGTCAATAATACTGACAAGATAGGAGGAATGTGAACAAAAAAGAACAGCTACAGAGAAAATGATATTTTCACGTGAAATATTTTACATCACAATTTTTTTGTTTAAATAATCTGACTGAAAGCAGTCGATGAAATTACTGCTAGGCAAACACGAACTAGCTTATGCAAACATGACGTCATAAAAGTGTGTAGCATTATGGCATAGAATATTTAACCACACAAATAGTATTAATGTTGCCAACTTTCTTTCAACTCCTAGACCGTTCACAAAATTATAGAATATTTAACACTAGGGCTATTGTCTAGCCTTTGAAATATCTATCACACTACAACAGCTTACTTTTTCTGACCCACCCTGTATACTGTATGTCCCACCAAAAGTTTTAAATATTGATAAAATTAAGTTTGCTGTCAATGCCACATAATTCTACTAATGCACCAGATACAAAACTGTGAAGTTGTACATGACAGAAACAACTGGTCGCATACTGCAGACAGCACACAAGCTCTCACACACCACAACTATACAGTGAGTGAAGTATTTTGACAGTATTTGATGAAAATGTTTAAAATGTTCAATGCTCTTAATTTTCAATTATGAGCTGAGATCCAGCTATACAGTGTACAGTTTTGCAAGAGCTCAGTTTTCTTTTGTAAACAGTACAGCAATGGCAGTTAATTGGCAAAGAAACAAAGTGGCCGGTATTCCTTCCCACACGACAAATATCCATAATGGCTCGTTTTCATTTTTTTGCTAAAGCCTGCTTAGCTTCTATGTTCAACTGCAAGACATCACAGCTATTATAAACATAATACAAAGCATCTGTACTGAGAAAATGCAGAATGATTGCCGTACACAGCACATATTTGTCAATTAACATATCACTGACATAGCAATTAATAACAAGGCTACAAAATGCTGCAAGGCAAACAACTCAAGATGTTTCCAACTTCTTTGCCATTTCACGGATCTGCTGTGAAAAGTTCTGCAATACAGCACACATACAAAACAGCATATCTTTTACATTAAACTACGTCAGAATTCAAGCACCTCTGACCATACATTCAGGTCTCAGTGGTCTAGTGGAGTGAAGAGATTCGAGGACTGAATCCCACAAGCAACTGTGCTTAAAACATCAACCAGTGTGATATACACCCCTGGGTATTGGATACAGTGCTCATTGTTATGTTACTGCAGTGTTTATAGCAACCTAGCCTTCCATCCTCCACACCCTTCATAGGACGTGAAATGAGTATCGGCATTTAGACTAGGTAATAATTAGGGCTAGTACTGATTTTAAAAATTTTAATCGATTAATTTCAAACAATTTTTGTAGCCAATCAGAAAGGCCATAAAAGCTGCAGAATTTAAGTACTTGTTATCTTTTATACAAAACTGGAAACGTGTGAATCATGCAGTCCATTAGCACTCATTTCAGCTTTCAGCCAATCATGCAGACAAATAAGTGATGATAAATTTTCCAGCAAAACAGCAGAAATGCGCAAATTAATCAAACAATTTCTTTGGCGATTAATCGATTAATTAATCGATATTTTTGCTGCCCTAGTAATAATAATAATAAAAGGCAACAGTGGATGTAGACAACACCAGCCTGCAAATGGAACTCACAGTCCAAATTCATCGGCTTGGCTTGAAGGTCGGCTGCATATAGCACTGTCATTGCGATCATAGCCATTGTATTCCAATTCATTTGACGAAGGCAGACTCAGCGCAAAGTGGCAGCCAATCTTCAAACCAAGCCAACAAGGTGGACAAATCTACAAGCTGTTCATGTCAAATTTTATCAGGATTTAAAGTACCAAACAACATTAAAATCAGCTATCTTTGACAGAGTTATTCAAAAAATAAAAAGGTGGACTTGGGGGACAGTGTACTGTTGCTCACTTTGCAGCAACTTCAAAAAAGCAACAAAAACTGCTAGCAGCAGTAACTGGAATAGCTGGATTCATTTACATGTACTTGATGACTGTCATTTGGTATGCTAAGCCCACAGAGTCGAGGCAGTGAAAGTGACAAATAATATACATTAATGTGAAAGTTTCTGAAGCACTGAGGACTAGAAACAGACCTTAAATTCTGGTATGGTCATTTCAAATGAGCGTACAATGACACTGCCTGAGGGGTTGGCAACCTTGAGCAGAACGGCGACGAATGGCGAGTTTAAGTTGCGACAGTTTGACGATGCCATTGACATACCAAGTGACCACTGCATGTCAATCAACTGAAAGCAGTTTACACACAACCGACAACATACAGGGTGGGCCAAAAAAGTGGGCCACAGACTCGTGGCCAAAATTCTGTCAAATCTGAACCAATTTAAGAAAAAAAATTTCACTGGAAGATTCCATGGTAAATCTGTAGTTAATGGATATTAAAAATCCCACTGCACATTGCCCATGTTGCTACACTACCTTGCGAACATTAATGTCAGCAAAACAAGCCATTAACGACAAATTACAAGGTAGTGTAGCTACATATACAAGGTGCAGTGGGGTTGTTAATAACAAAATTAGGAAAGGTTTATTGCTGAGTATGTCAGTGAATTTTTTTAAATTGGTAAATATTTGGCAAAGTCACGAGCAAGAATGTGATTGTCTCATGCACTTTCTTCGACTTTTAGCAGTGTGTTGGCCAGTTGCACAAAGTGCATGAGACAACCACGCTTTTGCTTGTAACTTTACCAAATAACCATTTGACTACAAATTTACCAAGGAATTTTCCAGTAAAAAAAATTCAAATAGGTTCACATTTGATAGAATTATGGTCATCAGTCTGTGGCCAACTTTTTTGGCCCACCCTGTACATACATCTAGCAGAAATGCAATGCAATAATTCTACTATGGTGCTAATACTACTACACTGTGAGTCAAAAAAAACAAGACACGAAACTCTTGGCCATAACTTCACTAATTATTATGATTTTCAAAATTTTTTCACTAGCCGACTCTGTAGTAAATTTGCAACAAATTCCTGTTTAAATATTCCACCACGCTTGAAACATGTCGCTACACTACCTTGTGAAATATGAGTGCAGAAAAGCGGCATCATTCTGAAATACGTACTGCTATTAATGATGAATCACAAGGTAGTATAGCTAAGAATTTAAGGTGTGATGAGTTACTTTACTACATATTTATCATTCACTCTGCTGGTGAAAGAACTTTTAAGATTGGTGAACATTTGGCGAAGTTATGGGCAAAAATCATTGACTGTGTCATATACCCCATTCGCCATGTACTTTTGTCCTCAAAGATGCAGATCTCGCCAGATAAGTTGAATAA
>Ga0126332_10000683_pt1 | contig 11635 bp, 11 predicted proteins | sample InaspJWI42metaG_FD_94482 | JGI IMG/M metagenome (GOLD analysis project Ga0126332, IMG submission 94482) | Marine gutless worms symbiont microbial communities from Oahu, Hawaii - Inanidrilus sp. 2 OAHU.JWI-42 metaG | ecosystem: Host-associated > Annelida > Digestive system > Unclassified...
CTTCAGGCGCGGGTCGATCGCTCAACCTGTGCGGTCATTATCGAACCGATTCAAGGCGAGGGCGGCGTTTGCTGCCCGGATGACGGGTACTTTAAAGAAGTAAGGCGCATTTGTGACGATATAGGTGCGCTGCTCATATTCGACGAAATACAGACTGGCATGGGGCGCACCGGCAAGCTTTTTGCTTATGAACATTACGACGTTGAACCGGATATCATGACCCTTGCCAAAGCCCTGGCCAACGGCCTTCCCATGGGCGCCATGCTGGCCAGGGACAAAATTGCAAAAGCGTTTGGACCCGGTGCACATGCGAGTACCTTCGGCGGTACACCGCTCGTAACGTCGGCATCACGTGAAGTTCTGCAAGTGCTGCTCGAGGAAGGTGTTTTGCAGCAGGGCCTGGAGGTTGGCGGCTATTTCAAAAAAAAGCTGCAACAGCTGAAAGATAAACACGGCCTCATTCAGGACGTGCGTGGCAAGGGGCTGCTGCTGGGCATGAAGCTCGGTGTCGCTGGAGCACCGATCGTTCGTGCCTGTATGCAGAAGGGATATCTGATCAACTGCATTCAGGATAATGTACTGCGCTTTGTTCCACCGCTGATTATCTCAAAATCGCAAATAGATGAATTGATAGACTGTCTGGATGATATTTTTGCCGCTCAGTTATAGTGGTGGTCTAGATAAATTTCCCTGGAATGCTCCCCCGGAGAGATTTGTTTGATACTTCAGGTTAGCCGGTTGAGCCCGTTAAGCCGGTTTGCCGGTTCAAGCAGGTTGATATTCATTAACACATCAAACGATTTAACGGGCTCAACCGACTAAACGGGCTATACGGGCTAAACGGGCTCAACCGGCTAAACCGAAAAAGAGGACCATCATGTCAAATAAAATCTGGAATGGAAGATTTGCGCAAAAAACCGATCGCAGCGTAGAAAAATTTACGGCCTCAATCGATGTGGACAAACGCCTGTATCCTTACGATATTGAAGGCAGTATTGCCCACTGTCGCATGCTGGCCAACGCGATGATCATCACCGATGACGAGGCCTCAACTCTGATTCAGGGACTCGGAAAGATCAAGCGGGAACTGGATCACGGCGACTTCCAGTTCGATGAAAGCCTGGAGGATATCCATATGCACATCGAAACACGCCTGGTTGAGGAAGTGGGCAAAGTTGCATTGAAACTTCACACGGCCAGAAGCCGCAACGACCAGGTGGCATTGGATGTCCGGCTGTTTTTGCGCGATGAGACTTCGCAAACGATTTCCGGTTTGATGCGTCTTCAAAAAGTGCTGGTTGACCTGGCCGACACGCATATAGAAGTGATAATGCCGGGATACACCCATTTGCAAAGAGCTCAGCCGGTGCTGTTTTCGCATCACCTGTTGGCCTACTATGAAATGTTAAAAAGAGACGCGGCGCGATTCCGGGACTGTTGGGAGCGAATCAATGTTTTGCCGCTCGGCACCGCTGCCCTGGCCGGAACAACGTATCCGATCGACAGGCAGTACACGGCCGGGTTGCTTGGTTTTGCGCATATTTCAGCCAACAGCATCGACACGGTTTCCGACCGGGATTTCATCATCGAGTTTTTGTCCTGCGCCAGTCTGTGCATGGTGCATTTGAGCCGTTTAGCCGAAGAGCTCATTTTGTGGACCTCGAGTGAATTTCAATTTATCGAACTACCCGATGCGTTTGCGACGGGCAGCAGTATCATGCCGCAGAAGAAAAACCCGGATGTGCCGGAACTGGTTCGTGGAAAAAGCGGCCGAGTGATCGGAAACCTGATGGCAATGCTGTCAGTGATGAAATCCCTGCCGTTGTCCTACAACCGCGACTTGCAGGAAGATAAAGCACTATTGTTTGATGCGGTGGATACGTTGCAGGCCTGCATCGATATTTTTACCCGGATGCTGCCGAAAATAAAAATCAACGCCCGGGTTATGCAGCAGGCAACCGCAAAAGGATATTTAAATGCAACGGACGTGGCGGATTATCTAGCAAACAAGGGAATGCCCTTTCGAGAAGCGCACCATTGCGTGGGTCGGGCCGTGAGCTATGCTTTGCAAAACAATAAGGAATTGCATGAACTTTCGCTGGATGAACTCAAAGATTTCTCCAAACTGATTACCGAAGATATATTCGATATTCTTTCCACGCGGGCCATGATCGATCGCAGAAAATCAGTCGGTGGCACGGCCACTGAAAATGTTGTGGCGGCCATAACCTCGGCCAAGCAGGAATTGGCGGAATTTTAAACTATATGACGATATTTCCAGTGAAATCAAAACTATGTTTCGGCATCCTGTTTTTGATGACCGCGGCCCTGCTGGCAAAAGGGCTTATGCTTGGCTGCGGGATAAAAGGCGATCCTGCTCCGCCCCGACGCTTCAGGCCGGCGACCGTAACGGACCTGAGTTACAGCCTCGATGGAAATAGCCTCATCCTGACCTGGACGATTCCGCCTGAAACGGAGCAGATGAGAACCCGAACGGCCGGTTGCAATATTTTTAGATCCATGCGACCGCTGGATGATACCCAGTGCAAGAGCTGTCCTGTGCCGTTTGAAAATATCGCCGATATTCCGATCGCAAGGGACAGCTCCGGGAATTATCTTCAAAAAAAATTAAACTACAGCGAGACCCTTGTCGACGGTTTCGATTACACGTTTAAAGTTTTGTGCTATACCGATCAGGACATGGTGGCAGACGACTCGAATATCGTCAATTTGCAGTATTGATGGTTTAGTTGGTTTTATTGGTTAAATTGGTTTTATTGGTTTCATTGGTTTGATTGGTTTTATTGGTTTCATTGGTTTGATTGGTTCTATTGGTTTTATTGGTTTCATTGGTTAAATTGGTTAAATTGGTTTTATTGGTTTAAAGATCGGTATTGTATCGAAGTCAGCCTAAATCATTCAATTGTTGGCAAAATCCGAACAACCCCATTCACCACAGGTGAAACGGAGGAACATGCACCATTTTCATTATTACGAAAACGAACTGCATTGTGAACAGGTCCCTGTCGGAAAAATTGCCGACGCGGTGGGCACGCCGTTTTACATTTACAGTCATGCCACCTTGACGCGCCATTATCTGGCGTTCAATGGTGCGTTTGAGGGCGTGGATCGACTCGTTTGCTTTTCCGCCAAGGCCAATGCCAGCCTGGCAGTATTGAAATTGTTGAAAAGACTGGGCTGTGGGCTGGATATCGTATCCGGAGGCGAACTTTACCGGGGCCTGAAAGCCGGTATTTCTCCCGACCGGATTGTTTACTCGGGTGTCGGCAAACGCCTGGATGAGATCGATTATGCCCTTAAAACGGGTATTTTAATGTTTAACATCGAATCCCTGGAGGAGCTCGAGCTCATCAACCACAGAGCAGGCAGGTTGAATACGAAAGCTCCCATCGCGATTCGGGTGAATCCGGATGTCGATCCCAAAACCCATCCGTACATTTCAACCGGATTGAAGAAGAACAAGTTCGGCATCGATACGGCCAATGCTCTGAAAGGTTATCAGGTCGCCCAAAAGCTTGAAAACATCGATATCATCGGTATCGATTGCCACATTGGATCGCAGATTACCGAAGTACAGCCGTTCAAAGATGCACTGGAAAGTCTTAAACAACTGATGAAGGAATTAAAGGGACACGGGATAGATATCCAATATCTGGATATGGGCGGTGGTCTGGGTATTACCTACGGTGAGGAATCGCCGCCGCACCCGGATGAATATGCCCGGGCAATCGTCGACTCTTTGGCCGATACACCGGTCAAACTTATCCTTGAACCGGGACGGGTTATCGTCGGCAACGCCGGGGTGTTGATTACCCGGGCGCTTTATCGAAAATCAGGCAGCGTTAAGAATTTTATCATCGTGGATGCCGGTATGAACGATTTGCTGCGCCCCACTTTGTATAATGCCTTCCACGCCGTTCAACCGGTAGTACTTGCAGATCATCAGACCGTAAAAGCCGATATCGTCGGTCCCATATGCGAAACCGGAGATTTCTTGGCCCAGGACCGGGAGGTGGCCAATGTCGATAGCGGCGAACTGCTGGCCGTGATGAGCGCCGGCGCGTATGGTTTCATGATGTCTTCCAACTATTGTTCCAGACCGAGAGTTGCCGAAGTCATGGTAAAAGATAATCAGTTTGCCGTAATTCGAGAACGGCAGACATACGAAGACCTTGTGGCGGGTGAATCCCTGCCGTCGTTTTTTGATTAACAAATAACAATGAACAACAACCATTTAATACGCAACGGACTGCGGACAAACCATGGACAAAATAGAATTTTTCAAGATGAGCGGCAGCGGCAATGATTTCATCATCATCGACAATCGCCGATCGGTGATGGACGATGGTCGGCTGAAGAACTTGATCGTGAGCGTATGCCGACGGAAAATGTCGGTCGGGGCAGACGGATTTATCTTGATCGAAGATTCGGATAGCGTCGATTTTAAGTGGCGATTTTACAATTCGGACGGCAGCCGGCCCGAAATGTGCGGCAACGGCGCCAGGTGTGCGGCGCGCTTTGCATTTCTTAATAACATCACCCCCAAAACGCTTGCCTTTGAAACCGATGCCGGTGTCGTGGCTGCTGAAGTTATCGGCGACCGGGTCAAGGTTAAGATGCCCGAACCGTCCCAAATCAAGGCCGATTTTACCATCGAGTTGACCGATGGGCCCGGCATGCTCAGCAGCGTCAACACCGGTGTTCCCCACGTGATTCTTGAAACAGCAAAACTTGATGATGTTGATGTATTCAACAGGGGTCGTGAAATTCGCTATCATAAGCGCTTTGCTCCGGATGGCACCAATGTGAATTTTGCGGCTGTGCTTGAAGAAAACCGGATTGCCATCCGGACTTATGAAAGAGGTGTGGAAGACGAAACGCTGGCCTGCGGTACCGGATCTATTGCGACCGCACTGGTACTGGCTGCAAAGAATGGCTGGCAGTCACCTGTTAATGTCCGCACCCGCAGCGGCATCACGTTGACGATCCATTTCACCCATAGCGATAATGGCTTTCGGGATGTCTATCTGGAAGGGGACGCGCGCGTCATTTACAGGGGCGAGTTGTGGGAAGAAGCGTATAAGTGAAGTTCAGAGTTCCAAGTTTTAGGTCTAAGGTGGCAAGTATAAAAAGACATCATCATTCATGGACGTTCACACTGCATATATTTCCCTTGGGTCCAACCTGGGCAATAAGCTTGAAAATTGCAATCGGGCGATAACAGAATTGTCCCGAGTTGATGGAACCAGCGTTACGGACCGCTCGCATTTTTACAAAACACAACCCGTCGACTACACGGATCAGGATTGGTTTGTCAACGCCGCGGTCAAAATCAAAACCCATCTTGATCCGCTCCCACTGCTGGCAGCGTTAAAAAGTATTCAACATCGGGCCGGTCGCACTCATAACCCGATCCGTTTCGGTCCACGGATTATCGACCTGGATATCATCTTCTACGATGATGCCGTGATTCAATTTCCTGATCTGGTAGTGCCGCACCCAAGGATGCACAAAAGAGCCTTTGTCTTGGTACCGATTTGTGATATACATTCCAGAATTATCCATCCGGTTCTTAAAAAAGATATTCGCTGCCTGCTGGACACCTTGAATGACACGGCACAGGGTATAGAGCTTTATCAATGCTTCGAATAATCATCATCGCGGTAATCGTCTACATTTTTTACCGGGCGCTGAAGTCATGGATCGTTAATAATACGTCTTTCGGCGACCCGTCGCTAGACGGCCGCCAGGCTAGCGGCCAGATCGATGACGTAATGGTAAAAGATCCAAATTGCGATGCTTATTTCCCGATAAGAAATGGCGTTGCTTTGAGAATGGACGGTCAAGAACTGCTTTTCTGCAGTGAACAATGCCGCAATGAATATATCGCGGAGCGATCCAAATCGGAGAAGTAGTCTTCGATGAAGTTTTTTATCGGTATCGTCACCATTCCTTTCAAGGTGCTGAACAAACTGGCAGCGCGTCCGTTGACCGATAAAGGCGTGCAGTTCCTTGTGGATGACTGGAATCGATTACAGGAATAATGTAGCCAATTCAGGGGCCAAACGATGGGAGCAAACGGCAAACTTGGTAAAATACTGAGTCATCCCAATAGCCTGACTCTTTTCCGCATCGCCGCGGTGCCACTTGTCGTTATTCTCCTGCTGTATCCCAACCGATTCTTTTGCTTTCTTGCGGCGGTCTTGTTCAGCGCCGCGGCTATTACGGACTACCTGGATGGATATCTGGCAAGAGCCCGGGGGCTCGAATCGACCCTGGGCAAGGTGATGGATCCGGTCGCCGATAAACTGCTGGTCTCCTCGGCCTTCATTATGCTGACGTCCCACAGCTGGATCCCGGCCTGGATGGTGTGTGTCATCATCGGACGTGAACTGGCGGTGACGGGTTTGCGCAATATCATTGCCGGAAAAGGGGAGGATGTATCAGCTACATGGCTCGGCAAGTATAAAACCGGCTTTCAGATTGCGGCCATCATCCCTTTGATGATTCATTACCCGTATTTCGGGATCAATCTTCACGTCATCGGCTACTTCTTTTTAATCGGTGCACTGATTTTTACCATCTGGTCCGGTGCTGATTATTTTATCCGATTTCGGAAGCTTCTGAAAATTAAGGACTGGATTTAAACCACCCGATTTGTCCCAGCGATGCTATCGGACATCAGATGCAGCTTCGGGATGTTAGCTTTTTTGTTGACAAATCCCTAAATTATCGCTAAACACATATCCCATCATTGAGCGGGAATAACTCAGTGGTAGAGTGCGACCTTGCCAAGGTCGAAGTCGCGGGTTCAAATCCCGTTTCCCGCTCCATTTTTTTTGGCGGCATAGCCAAGTGGTAAGGCAGAGGTCTGCAAAACCTCCATTCACCAGTTCGAATCTGGTTGCCGCCTCCAGCCAAATGACAAGGGTTTGCAAGAATTTCAACAACTTGCAAATCCTTTTTTGTTGCCCTAACCATCATCGTCATACATCCAAATTGTCACTAAAAGTAGGTTATTCAGTCCCAAACTAGACACAAATCCTGCCACACTTAAACTCGATTCTGGTTTTACAATTCGAAAGTTAAAACGTAGCTATTTCAAGCCTTTTGAAGTTGAATAATCAACCACCACCGGTTCTACCGGTGGTGGTTGATTCCTGTCACAGGCATAGAATTGAAATAAAAATAAGGGTATCGTTTGATGACACTTAAACATTTGAGGAGTGAACAGCTACTATATCATCGTCTCCGCAACCTACGCTGAGAGATAATCGAAGAGCTAGATCTAATCCTGAGCGAATACGGATCCACACTCCCGCCCGCGCCAAGGCGGTCAAGAAAACAAAAGCCGCTGATAAAGCCGGTGACAGGAAAACCATTTATAAAAGGGAAAAGCAGTATTTTCAAAAACGAATCAGCTAATTAAAACTAAACAGCGATATCAAAAACAACTTGAAAATTCTTCCCATCGCGAAATGATATTGATTGGAAAAATTATAGAAATGAATGGTAATCTCAGGTGATTCGCATTCCCTCTTAAATTGCTTGACATATCAATGACTTTACCATAAATAGTCCTAAAGTATGAATCCACTCAATCGAAGCACCAAGAAAGTACCATCTCGCTGGAAGCAATCTTGTGTGAACACAGAATGCACTCTTCATCAACTTTCTCCATTCATAGGTAAATTAAAAAGTTCAATAGCCCGTGATCTTATCATGCGGTATTCTAAGCCGGAAGATCTCATCGCCGATCCATTTGCCGGTTCAGGTACAATTCCTTTAGAAGCTCTATTATCTGGACGTAAGGCGTTCGGTGCCGATATAAATCCCTATGCTAAAATCTTATGTAGGGCTAAGCTCGAGGCACCAGAGTCATACCAGGATGCCATAGATAAGGCGGAATTGGCGTTGGATCGCGCGGATAAACTTTCCAATCCTGACCTAAGGACTATTCCAGCATGGGTGAGACAGTTTTTTCACCCTCAAACGCTGAAAGAATCACTAAGGTTCGCCGAAATTTGCCGCAACTATACCGAGAATTTTTTATTTGCGTGTTTTCTAGGAATTTTACACCATCAAAGACCCGGCTTTCTTTCCTTTCCAAGCAGTCATTTGGTTCCGTATCTCAGGATAAAGAAATATCCATCTGATTTATATCCAGAGATGTATGATTACAGGGAATTACGTCCGCGACTATTGGCTAAAATAAAGCGCGTTTACGCCCGTCCTCCCTCTATTTTTGTTAAGGAATGTTCGACTTATAGACACTGTTCAATACAAAACCTTAAATTTCCTGATTCGGTTGACTGCGTGATTACGAGCCCACCATACATGAACGCTTTAGATTATAATCGAGATAATAGGTTGAGGGTGTGGTTCATAAATCCAGACTCAGCTCCGATCGATGACGAAGTTACAAGTCGTAAAGATATTTTCCTACAAGCTGTGACTTCATTGGCCAAAAAAGTCAATTGTTCACTGAAAACTAAAGGATATTGTGTGCTGATTGTTGGTGAGCGCGTGGCACGGAGTCCTAAAATATCTGTCTCTCAATTGATTTATAAGATAATGGTGAAATATGCCACTAGCTTAAGGCTGATTCGTGTTTTTGAGGATGAAATCCCAGATGTCAGAAGATCTAGGCGATATTGTCGGGGAACTAAAAAAGAACATTTCCTAATCTTTCAAAAGGCATAGTATGCGAAAACACTTGCCAAGAATAGAATATTTTATTGGAAAGGTTATTAAAGAACAACCAGGTGAATATGTAATCAAAGAACACTTAGGCTCAGGTGTTAATGCACGTGTATATCGAGCTCATTCGGAAGAGCTGAGGCATGATATTGCAGTCAAAGTTATACCGATATTGAATTTAAGGCATAACTGGAGGCAGGAGTTCCAAAAAGCAAATATCCTCAGATCTAGGATGGTAGTGAAGTTTTTTAGCTTTCTTGATTGGAAAGATCCTAAAAATGAAATAGATTGTGTAATGTTGCTGTCTGATTTCGTAGATGGCAAGACACTGGAAAGCTATATCCGAGGAAATAGAAATAAAGTCTTTGTTGACTTCATAGTTCGCTTTTTAGAGGAAATTTTAGAGCTTTTCAATGAACTAAATCAGCGAGGGTACCAACATGGAGATTTGCACTTTAGAAATATCTTGGTTGAAGATCAAACTGGATCGATGATTGGCCCTGAGTATGCATTTCGTGTTACTGACTTTGGTGTTACAAGTGCAACGGAGAGCACAAAGATCAGGGATGACTTTGAGAATGTAGCAATTGTACTTAAACAGCTATTAGAGGAAGTAGATTATCAGAAATCCGGTTCAAGAGAGCGTTTCACCTACAACATCTTAAATGACCATTTTCTTGCAAGACACTTCATTGAAACAGACACAACCCGGGATCCTTACGCTCGTAGACCTGATAAACTCTTTGAACGCCTCGGAGAAATAGATAATGAATTTGAACGCATCCAAGCTGGTACTGCCATTATACAGCTTACCGATCCTTTTGATTATCTAAGCTGTGAGCAACTTGGAGAATCCCATAGCTTACTTAATGTTCTTTATTCTAATAGGTTTCTTGGTCTTGAAGATATTGAACGGAGAAGTAACTTAGTACTCACAGGCCCGCGCGGTTGTGGTAAAAGTACTGTATTTAAAAGCCTGAGTCTAAAGCATCGAGCAAATGTCGAAAAGGATATCTCCAGCAGTGTTAAATATATTGGTATTTATTACCGTTGTGATGACTTGTATTTTGCTTTTCCACGATACAAGATTCCAGACCGCACAGAAGGCTACGATGTACCAGTTCATTTTATAACTTCAACTCTTTTGACAGTGATTTTAGATTCGATTCAGATCTGGACTGAGCGATACTTCAAGGAAGATTTCGAGAAAAAAGAGGAGCGAATTTCAAAGTGGATATGGGAAATTATAGAGATTAAAAAACCGCAAGTACCAGGCACAGATACTTTCCGAATGCTTGCAAGCAAACTCCAAAATGAAAGGATACGTGCCGCATATAAGCAACGTTTTATTAACGATCCTAAGCATGAATTTGGTCACTACTTTGGGCCTGATGTGCTAATGAAGGTATGTGATAAACTTATCGAAGAGCTTCCATTTCTTCGGAAACGACCGTTTTTTTTCTTTATTGATGATTATTCTTCTCCAAAAATTACAATAGACCTTCAGCGAAATCTAAATCGTCTTTTTATGCAACGTTCATCCGCTTGCTTTTTCAAACTTTCTACAGAAAGCCCTGTGTCTTACTCACGAAGCGATATTGATGAAAAGGCCTATGTGGAGGGTAGAGAATTCGATCTCTTAAATCTTGGTTTGGTTTATATTCACGCTAAACTAAAAGACAGACTATGGTTCATAGAAGATGTATTTAATAGAAGATTAAGCGCCATTAAAGATTATCCTGTTAGGCAACTAGAAGAGTTGGTCGGGGCTTATGACGGCCCTAAATATAATGAGGCTGCAAGGATTATTCGTAGTGGAAAGAGGCCGGACATATGGGGGAAAGAATCATTATGTGGCTTGTGTAGCGGTGATATCCATCATATCATTGACATAGTGAGGCTCATGGTAAACAGAGTTGGCGGAAAAGAAAAACTATTACAAGCTAAGTCACCACCGAGGATTCCACTTAAAGTACAAACTGCTTCGGTAAGGGAACAAGCCGGAAATTTTCTAAAAGGTATAAGAATTTTGCGAAATGGAGATCGTCTTGTAGATATCGTCACGGCTTTCGGAAATGTAGCAAATTCTTATCTTAAATTCAGGGATTCAAAGAACATTAAAGAAAAACCACCCTGGCAAGCTCATAGAATTGAACCGTATGAACAATTGGACCTGTCAGCGGATGCACAGGAAATATATGATGAATTTTTACGATACTCGGTATTCATTGAGGATGTGCGTGGTAAGAGCAGAAGGGGAAAGGTTGTTCCAAGGCTCTATTTGCGAAAGTTTCTTATACCTCATTTTAATCTTACTTTCAGCATGAGAGATTCTATTGAATTAGAGGTGGATGAAATAGAGGAACTTTTTTTGAATCCAAAAGATTTCGAAAAAAAACATAGGTTGAAAAAGAAAAAAAAGACCATTAGAGATCCTAATCAGTCACTCCTGCCAGGAATGGAACATGAGGAACGATAAATGCAAAAAGCATTAAGAATTGATCAAAAATTATCCCTTCTTGATATACCGTCCCTGGAAATTATAGATGATTTAGCATTCAAGAGGGAAGATGTTGTCATTTGTTGTGCTGGATTCGAAGATAGAGCTTTGAGCGTTTTAAACAGTGCAATTAGTTCAGGGGATAAATATTTTTTTCTTATCCTTATTTCTTACCTTCCCTTTGTACAGGAAAACAGAGATGAAGATATAAAGAAATTTTGTGAAGATAATAACATAAAAATGCACAATATTATTTACGATCGAGAGAACCCTTATAGCATTGGTGAAAATATATTACTCAAGTTTCGCACCCCTGAAATGGTGCAAGCTCCGTTAAATTCTCGGTTAAAGCATCCAAATAATGCTGAAAATCTTCGTTAATTTTAAAAATATCAAAAATGGTTGAAAATGAAA
>Ga0126332_10000685_pt1 | contig 11620 bp, 10 predicted proteins | sample InaspJWI42metaG_FD_94482 | JGI IMG/M metagenome (GOLD analysis project Ga0126332, IMG submission 94482) | Marine gutless worms symbiont microbial communities from Oahu, Hawaii - Inanidrilus sp. 2 OAHU.JWI-42 metaG | ecosystem: Host-associated > Annelida > Digestive system > Unclassified...
CAGACTGACTGCGTCCAGTTTGAATTCTTTCGAATATTTCTTTCTCGTTGTCATTAATCGTTACCTCAGTTAAGTTTCATTATCTCTTAACTGGGTGGTATCAATCTATTGGACCATGTCAAATTAGCGCATAACAATCGCACGCGGACTGCCAAACCGCTACGTGTTTTGTCGGCGGCCGATGCGAGGCGTTTGCCTACTCGAGTTGGATACCAGAGTAAATAGGGATCGAAAATATGCAGAACGCCCATTTGAGAAAAGCATTACCCATCTTATTGCCCGAAGTGCCATAGGGTTTACCGGCCGGCTCGCGTTTGTATTTAAGCAAGCGGCAGGAGGAGACGAAGTCCAGACCTCGGGGGAAACGATCGATATTCTCGATCTAATACGGGATCACCAGCGATCGTAAAGAACCGATAGGCGGTTCCGGCTTAAGCAGTTCCGCTAAATTAAGCGTTATGCGCTGCCAAGGCTTAGTTTCCCGGAAACCGTGTGAAATACTCGTCGTCCACCGGCGGTAAGACGCCCTGTTCCGATTCGCCCACCGCGATGAAATGCCGCTCGGCCGCGTCGCCGAGGCGGTGGTAAATGCGCCCGGTTAATCCCCGTGCCTGGTGACTCAATCCTTCGGCAGGCAATAGCTCGAGCGGTAACTCGGGTTCGTGCAGCAGGATGCGGCGGTAGTGGTGTATCAGCAAAGTACGCAGCAGGAAACAGAGTTCGTCGTCGCTCGCCTTTGGGCTGACCTCAGGGAGGCCGTTGAACAGGTCGATATATTCGCGATACCTGGCGTCGATCGCGTCAAACTTGAAAGCGTGGTGCAGCAGCTTGCGCGAAGCGCCGCGCGGATCGTCATTGCAGTTGCGCGCTTCCATCAACACGATCGAATCCTGCAACTTCATCTCGTTGACGACCTGGCGAACCTGTTCGATATCCACCGTCGGATGACCGTAGATTCCGTTCGAGAGGCGGCTGAAGCCGAGCCAGTTGAGTTCTTTTTTTAACGCTTCGCGACGCTTGTTCTTGATTTTGTCGAGGTTGGTGAACACCAGCCGCCACTCGCCGTCCCAGATGGAATTTTCATAGCGGTAGATGCGTTCCGCGGCGTGGCTGAATTGGCGGATACCCTTGTCGGTGAGCGAGTAAAAACTGCGCCGCCCCACCTGCCTGGACTGCAGGATTTCCTTTTCGCCGAGACGAAACACCGAGGTCCGTACCAGACGTTGGTTGATGCCGAGCGGTTTGACCAGGCTGATCAGGCTGCCGAGCCAGATAACGCCGCCGTGTGCATTGATCGAATCGCCGAAAATGGTCAGGATCAGGGAACGCGCATTGAGCGGCTGTGCCGCTAAGATGGCTTCGATCATCGCTTCGGCAGCGCCGCGAAAGCTGCTGTGGTTTGCTTTTGTCATCTGCTATTCAATCGCGGTGGGTGTTATTGTTTGTTTTTAACCTGAAACAGCGGCACCGAATCCGATACATCCAGGCGCGGCCGGTCCGCCTCGACTTCATCCAGGGCGGTGGTTTCCTGCAGCGATTCGAAACAGCGCGTCGCCAGGCGTTGGTAATCGCGCGTGCCGGATTCCTTCCAGGCGATTTCCTGGTCGCTGAGTTCGCGCAAAATCTTGGCCGGAATCCCAGCCGCCAGGCTGCGCGCCGGGACTTCGAAATCGGCCTTGACGAAACTCATCGCAGCGACGATTGCCGCTGCGCCGATCGAGGCGCCATCCATCACTACCGCGTTCATGCCGACTAGAGCGTTGGGGCCGACGCGACAACCATGTAACACTGCGCCGTGACCGATATGGCCGTCTTTTTCGATCAGGGTATCGGTGCCGGGAAAACCATGCATGACGCAGGTATCCTGAACATTGACTCCCGCTTCGAGAATCAAGCGGCCAAAATCGCCGCGCAACGATGCCCCCGGGCCGATGTAGCAACCGGGACCGACGATGACGTCGCCGATCAAGTCGGCGCTGGGGTGCACAAAGGCGGTAGGATCGACCACCGGCCTGATTCCGTCAATTGAATAACATGTCACGGGGGTCTCCTGGTTATAATGAATTGGATTCGTAATGAATTGTTAATATGATACACTTTTTAAATATTTTTATCTAATAATTGTATCTCTTTTTAGCAATTTCGTGTATATTGCAGCTTCTGTTTTTCGAGGGAATCGGTAAGTTCGAAGACATCGAACAATACAAAAATGACAGACTATGAAGACATTGTTGCGGACTTGCAAGGATCCGTCCTGACGCTTAGTTTGCAACGGCCGGAGGCGCTCAACGCGCTGCGTCAAAAGACGCTGGCGGAAATTGCCGCTGCGCTGGATACGGCCGCCGCCGGCGAGCAAGTCCGCTGTGCCATTGTTTACGGAAGTGAAAAGGTGTTCGCCGCCGGCGCCGACCTCAATGAAATGTCCGCCTACGACATGATCGACACGCTCAACGATCCGCGCCCCGGTTACTGGAAGCGCATCGCCGCCTTCCCGTTGCCGCTGATCGCCGCGGTCAACGGTTTCGCGCTCGGCGGCGGTTGCGAACTGGCGATGCACGCCGATATCGTTATTGCCGGCAGCAATGCCCGTTTCGGCCAGCCCGAAATAAACCTCGGCATCATCCCGGGAGCCGGCGGTACCCAGCGCTTGATCCGTGCGGTGGGCAAGTCGCTGGCATCGAAGATGGTGTTGTCGGGTGAATTTATTGATGCCGAAAGCGCGCTGGCGGCGGGCTTGGCAAGCGAAGTCGTACAGCCCGAGCTAACCCTGGAACGGGCACAGCAGCTTGCAGATACGATCGCCGCCAAGTCACCGCTGGCGTTACGCCAGGCCAAGCAGGCGCTGCAGCAGGCCTTCGAAGGTCCGCTTGGCAGCGGGCTCGAATTTGAACGCAAGGCCTTCGTTATGCTTGCCGGCAGCGAAGACCGGCGCGAGGGCATCGATGCCTTTTTCGAAAAACGTAAACCCGAATTTAAGGGCAGATAGTACCGGGCGGCTAATTATGACATTTGAAACCATCGAATTTATGGTCGACGAAGGCTTCGCCAGATTGACGCTCAATCGACCCGACAAGCTCAATAGTTTTAACGCAAAAATGCATGAAGAGGTACGCGCGGTTATGAAAACCGTGCAACGGGATGACAGCATTCGCTGCCTGTTGCTGGCCGCCAACGGCCGCGGCTTTTGCGCGGGTCAGGATTTGTCGGATCGCAATGTCGCTCCCGGCGACGAAGTCCCCGATCTTGGCGAGTCGCTCGAACGAAGATACAACCCGTTGATCCGCAGCCTGGTGAAGCTCGAAAAGCCGGTGATTTGCGCGGTCAACGGCGTGGCCGCCGGCGCAGGCGCCAATATCGCGCTGGCTTGCGATATCGTGCTTGCCGCCGAATCGGCTAAATTTATTCAGTCGTTCTGCAATATCGGACTGCTGCCCGATTCCGGCGGCACCTGGAGTTTGCCGCGCCTGGTCGGCCGCGCGCGCGCCATGGGCATGGCGCTGCTCGGTGACAAGATTTCCGCGCGCCAGGCCGAGGACTGGGGCCTGATCTGGAAATGTGTCGCCGATGACGAATTGGCCGCTATGGCCGAGCAACTGGCGCGCCATCTCGCCACCCGTCCCACCCGCGGGCTCGGCCTGATCAAGCGCGCCATGCTGGCGTCGAACGACAATTCGCTCGACGCTCAACTGGACCTGGAGCGCGATCTGCAGCGGCTCGCCGGGCGCAGCGATGACTACCGCGAGGGCGTGAGTGCGTTCATGGACAAGCGCGAACCGGAATTCAAGGGCCGCTGAGATGACGGCACTGGATAACAGCGCTCTGGTCGCCGTGATCGGCGCCGGCGCGATGGGCGCGGGCATCGCCCAGGTTGCGGCCGGCGCCGGCCATCCGGTTTTGTTATTTGATGTCGGTGACGGCGTCGCGCAACGGGGTCTGGAGCGGATCGGCGCGGAGCTCGCGAAACGCGTTGAACGCGGGCGCATGCCGGCGGCCGAACGAGATGCCTTATTGCAACGCATTTCAGTCGCCGAAAGCCTAGCACAGCTGGCGTCCGCGGCCCTGGTGATCGAGGCGATCGTCGAAAACCTCGAACTCAAGCGCGAATTGTTCGCCGAACTCGAATCCGTCTGCGGCGCCGAGGTGATTCTCGCGACTAATACCTCGTCGCTGTCGATCACCGCGATCGGCGCGGCGCTCGATCGTCCCGAACGCCTGCTCGGGATGCATTTTTTCAACCCGGCGCCGATAATGAAGTTGGTCGAGATTGTCAGCGGACTCGCCACCGAGCGGGCCGTTGCCGAAGCGGTTTTCGCCACCGCCGAAAACTGGGGCAAGCTGGCGGTGCATGCGCGTAGTACCCCCGGATTCATCGTCAATCGCGTGGCACGCCCGTTTTACGCCGAGGGCCTGCGCTTGTTGCAGGAGGGCGCCGCAGACATCGCCACCATCGACGCCGTCCTGCGCGATTGCGGCGGATTTCGCATGGGGCCTTTCGAACTCATGGACCTGATCGGCCATGACGTCAATTATGCCGTTACCGAATCGGTGTACGCCGCCTACTACGGCGACCCGCGTTTCACTCCGTCGCTGTTGCAAAAGGAATTGGTCGACGGCGGTTTCCTCGGCCGGAAGTCCGGCCGCGGTTTTTACGACTACGCCGACGGCGCCGACCAACCTCTACCCGCTAACTGTGATCATAAAGCGGGGCCTGCCAGCGTCATTCTGCAGGGTGAATCACCGTTCAAACAAATGCTGTCGGAATTGTGCCGCGCGGCGGATATCGTCGTCGAACAGCAGCCCGGCGCCGAGTTTACGATTATCTGCGGTGCGGCCACGCTGTGCCTGACCGATGGACGCATGGCGACGCTGCGCGCGGTACAGGACGATATCGATAATCTCGTGCTGTTCGACCTGGCGCTCGATTTCCAGGCGACGCCGCGTATCGCGCTCGGCAGCGCCGATTCGACCAGCCCCGAGGCGCTCGACGCCGCCATCGGATTTTGGCAAAGAATCGGCAAGCAGGTAAGCCTGTTGGACGATGTCGCCGGCCTTTGTCTGATGCGTACGGTTTGTATGCTCGCCAACGAAGCGGCCGATGCCGTCAATCAGGGGGTGTGCGACGTGAAAGCGGTCGATAGCGCAATGCAAGGCGGCCTGAATTATCCCCGCGGGCCGTTGGCCTGGGCCGATGCGGTCGGTGCCGAGTCGGTGCTTGCGGTGCTTGACAACCTGGTGCAAACCTACGGCGAGGATCGCTATCGTCCATCCCCGTTATTGCTGCGCGGCGTCGCCGCCGGGAGAAACTTTCATGACTGACGCAACCGCCCTGGCCAAGGCTTGCAGCGACGCGATGTACGGCAACGACAATGCCTCGCGCACGCTTGGCATCGAGCTCGTCGAAGTTACCCCAGGCTGCGCCCGGCTTAGCATGACGGTGCGTCACGAATTTACCAATGGGCACGAAATCTGTCACGGCGGTTATATCTTCATGCTGGCCGATTCGGCCTTTGCCTATGCCTGCAACAATTGCAACCGCAACACCGTGGCATCGGCCGCGAGTGTCGAATTCATCGCGCCGGCCAAAACCGGCGACCGCCTGACCGCGCTGGCGCACGAGCGCACCCGCGGCAGTAAAATCGGCGTCTACGACGTTGAAGTCTATAACCAGGATGACCAGCTTTTGGCTTTGTTCCGCGGCGATTCCTACCAGATCAGGGGAGAAGTAATCCCCGCGGGAGAATCCGCATGAAACAAGCCTTGATATGCGATCCGGTGCGCACCGCAATCGGTCGCTACGCCGGCGCTTTGGCGGCGGTACGCACCGACGATCTCGGCGCGGTACCGATTACCGCCTTGATGCAACGCAATCCCGGGGTCGACTGGGAACGGGTGGACGAGGTTTATTACGGCAATGCCAATCAGGCCGGTGAAGACAATCGCAACGTCGCCCGCATGTCGTCGCTGCTCGCCGGACTGCCTGCCGCGGTGCCCGGTGCGACCGTCAACCGCCTGTGCGGTTCGGGCATGGATGCCGTCGGCATCGCGGCTCGCGCGATTAAAAGCGGCGAGGCCGATCTGATTATCGCCGGCGGCGTCGAGTCCATGTCGCGCGCGCCGCTGGTCATGCCGAAACCCGAAGCCGCGTTCAGTCGCAATGCCGAGATTTACGATACCACCCTCGGCTGGCGCTTCGTCAACCGGACGATGCAAGAGAAGTACGGCATCGACTCGATGCCCGAAACCGCGGAAAACGTGGCCACGGAGTTTAATATCAGCCGTGAAGACCAGGACCTGTTCGCGTTGCGCTCGCAGCAGCGCGCCGAGCAGGCGCAACGGGGCGGCGTCTTCACGCAGGAAATCGTGCCGGTCAGCATTCCCCAGCACAAGGCCGATCCGCTCGAATTCACGGTCGATGAACACCCCCGCGCCGGTACCACGTTGGCGGCCCTGCAAAAACTGCGGGCACCGTTTCGTGAGGGCGGCAGCGTCACCGCGGGTAATGCATCGGGCATTAACGATGGCGCCTGCGCGATGCTGGTCGCCAGTGAAGCGGCGGCAAAATCGCACCAGCTGGAGCCGATTGCGCGTGTCTTGGCGATGGCGACCGCCGGGCTTGAACCGCGCATCATGGGGTTCGGGCCGGCGCCGGCGAGCCGTAAAACCCTGGATCTCGCCGGCTTGTCTATCGAGCAGATGGACGTGATCGAGCTCAACGAAGCCTTTGCGGCGCAGGCGCTGGCGGTCACGCGTAATCTCGGCCTGCCCGACGATGCCGCGCAGGTCAACCCGAACGGCGGGGCGATTGCGCTCGGTCACCCGCTCGGCATGAGCGGCGTGCGCCTGGTGACGACCGCGGCGCGCCAACTCGTGCGCGGCGGTGGACGTTATGCTTTATGCACCATGTGCATCGGCGTCGGCCAGGGCATCGCCGTCATAATCGAACGTCTGTAATTACCGGGGTAACTACCAGGAGCCAGCCATGAAAATTGAAGTCAATATCAGCGACGAGCTCGAGCCGATCGAAACCGCAAGCGTCGACGAACTGCGCGCGCTGCAGCTGGAGCGCATGCAATGGACCTTGCAGCATGCTTATACAAACGTGCCGATGTACCGCGAAAAATTCGACGCGGCCGGGGTCCATCCCGACGATTTGAAGTCGCTCGAGGATCTGGCCAAATTTCCTTACACCACGAAACAGGACTTGCGCGACAACTACCCGTTTGACACCTTCGCGGTACCGATGGATCAGGTGGTGCGGGTGCACGCTTCCAGCGGCACCACCGGCAAGCCGACCGTGGTGGGCTACACGCAACAGGATATCGACGTCTGGGCCGCTGCGATGGCGCGCTCGATTCGCGCCGCCGGCGGCCGGCGTGCGGACATCGTGCACGTTTCCTACGGATACGGATTGTTTACAGGCGGGCTGGGTGCGCATTACGGCGCCGAGCGGCTCGGCTGCACCGTGATTCCGTTCGGCGGCGGCCAGACCGAACGCCAGGTGCAGTTGATCGAGGATTTCAAACCGACCATCATCATGGTAACGCCGTCGTATTGCCTCGCAATGGCAGACGAGTTTGACCGCCAGGGCATCGATCCGGCGCAGACCACCCTTAAGGTCGGCCTGTTCGGCGCCGAACCCTGGACCAACTCGATGCGCGAGGAAATCGAAAAGCGTTACCGCATGGACGCGGTCGATATCTACGGCCTGTCCGAGGTTATCGGGCCCGGCTTGGCGCAGGAATGCGTCGACACCAAGGACGGACCGACCATCTGGGAAGATTATTTTTACCCGGAAATCGTCGACATCGATTCGATGGTCCCGGTCGATGACGGTACCGAGGGTGAATTGGTATTCACCTCGCTGATCAAACAGGCTATGCCAATCATCCGTTATCGTACGCGCGACCTGACCCGGTTATTGCCGGGCAGTGCGCGCACCATGCGGCGCATGGACAAGATTACCGGACGCAGCGACGACATGATGATCATTCGCGGCGTCAACGTGTTTCCGACCCAGATCGAGGAGCAGATTCTGAAGCTCGAGCAGCTATCGCCGCACTACCAGCTCGAAATCACCCGTGATCGACAACTCGACAACCTCGCGGTCTCGGTCGAGCTGCGCAGCGGCGATGTCGATGCCGCCGGCCGCGAGCAGCTGGCGGCCGAGCTCCAGCACCACATCAAGAGCGATATCGGCATCAGTACGCGCATCGACTTGCAAGACCCGGGCGCGGTGCCGCGCTCGATGAGCAAGGCGCAGCGCATCATCGACAAGCGTCAGCTGTAGCGGAGCTGCCATGAAACTTGCAAGTTACGCGGGCGGTGAATGGTACCGGGCGAGTACGGCGGGGAAGGTTTTAACCCACGCCGTCAACGGTGAAGCGATCGCCGAAATATCCAGCGACGGACTCGATTTTGCCGCCGTAGCCGATTATGCGCGCCGCGTCGGCGGCCCGGCGCTGCGCCAGCAAAGTTTCCACCAGCGCGCGCTGATGCTGAAAGAATTGGCGCAATACCTGATGGAGCGCAAGGAACTGTTTTACCGGTTGTCGAGCGCCACCGGCGCGACCCGTTCCGATTCATGGATCGATATCGAGGGCGGTATCGCCACGCTGTTTACCTATTCCGGCAAGGGGCGGCGCGAACTGCCCAACAGCAACATCTGTCTCGACGGTCCCCAGGAAATTATCGCGCGCGGCAATACTTTCACTGCGCAACACGTTTACACCCCGATCCAGGGAGTAGCGGTGCACATCAACGCGTTTAACTTTCCCTGCTGGGGCATGCTGGAAAAACTCGCCCCGACACTACTCGCCGGAGTGCCCGCAATCGTCAAACCCGCAAGCCAAACCGCCTACCTGACCGAGCTGATGTTCCGGCACGTCGTCGAGTCCGGAATCCTGCCGCCGGGAGCGGTACAGCTGATTTGCGGTTCCACCGGTAACCTGCTGGACCAGCTCGATTTCCAGGATGCGGTCAGCTTCACCGGTTCCGCCTCTACCGGCCTGATGTTGAAGAAGACCCCGGCGATCAGCGACAATTCGGTGCGTTTTTTCATGGAAGCCGATTCGTTAAACTGCTCGATTCTGGGCAGCGACGTCGAACCCGGCTCGGCCGAATTCGATTTATATATCAAGGAAGTCGCGCGCGAAGTCACCGCCAAGACCGGGCAGAAATGTACCGCGATCCGGCGCGCGATTATCCCCGTCGAGCGACTCGACGCGGTCGCAGCGGCGCTGTCGCAGCGGCTGGCAAAAACCGTGATAGGCAATCCCGAAAGCGAAGGCGTGCGCATGGGCGCGCTGGCCGGGATGGAGCAGCGTGCCGACGTACTGGCTCAGGTCGAAAAGCTGAGCGCGGAAAACGAAGTCTTGATCGGCCGCAGCGGCGACCTCGAACTCGTCGACGCCGACGCCGAGCGCGGTGCATTCATGGCGCCGGTCATCCTGCACGCCACCGACCCGTATCGCTCCAATGCGCACGATGTCGAAGCTTTCGGACCGGTGAGTACCTTGATGTGTTACCACGACGACGACGAAGCCGTCGCTTTGGCCGCCTGCGGCAAGGGCAGCCTGGTCGCGTCGGTGATCACCGCCGACGAGCAAGTAGCGACCCGGCTGACCACCGGCATCGGCGCCTGTCACGGGCGTGTGCTGGTGCTGAACCAGGCCTGTGCCGGGGAATCCACCGGACACGGGTCGCCGTTACCGCATCTGGTGCATGGCGGTCCCGGCCGCGCCGGCGGCAGCGAGGAAATGGGCGGTATCCGCGGCGTCAAGCACTATATGCAGCGCACCGCGCTACAGGGCTCGCCCGACATGTTGACCGCCATCACCGGCAGCTGGATGAGCGGCAGCGAACGCCGTCTCGCCGCAATCCATCCATTCAAAAAACGCTTCGATGAACTCGAAGTCGGGGACGCCGTGGTTACCGACAAGCGTGAAATCACGCTGGCGGATATCGAAGCTTTCGCCGAACTCTCGGGCGATAAGTTTTACGCGCACATGGATGCAGCCGCGGCCAAACGTAACCCGTTTTTCGAAGATCGCGTCGCGCACGGTTACTTCCTGGTGTCGATGGCCGCGGGGTTATTTGTCTGGCCCGGTGAAGGCCCGGTGTTGGCCAACTACGGGCTCGACCACTTGCGTTTCGCTGCGCCGGTTTACGCCGGTGATACCCTGCAAGTGCAGTTTACCTGCAAGCAAATGGACAACCGCGAAACCGAAGACTATGGCGAGGTGCGTTGGGATACTACTATCGTCAACCAGGAAGACCAGGTCGTCGCCAGCTACGACGTCTTGACCCTGGTTGCCAAGTGACATCGCCTCCCTGAAGTCTTCCCCGCGTAAGCGGGGATCTCGATACAATGGTGCCTTTACAAGATCCCCGTTAATAGTATTAAGGGTCTAAACGCGGGGATGACACGGTTTGGTGACGACGGATGGCGGCGGATGCACGACAAGCAGCATGAAACTTTCTGGCTTCGCCGGGTTCCAATTGGAATAACCGAGAGGCGCCCATGATTGTTCGAAGTCCCATCCTGATTTTATTACTCGTCGGCCTAATTTGCGGCAGCGGCAATTCCGAAGCACAAAGTCAGACGCAGCCGGTCGACATTTCCGAACGCATGGTGAAGCTGTTTTTCACTCCCGAGGAAAACTGGAACCAGGCTTTCGATGACGCGGTAAAGGATTGGCAAAGATCTTACACGCCGATGGCGATCGAAGTTTTGTCCCTGTCGCGGGGTCAAATGGCGCATCGGTTCCGGGATTTGCTGCAGCAGAAAACCGGGCAGGATTTCGGTTTCGATACCAACGAATGGTTTGACTGGTGGTGGCAACAGGCGCCGAGCGTCGACGATTCCTACGCCACATTCAAATCGAGGCTATACGGTTTGATCGACGAAAAATTCGCTCGCTACTTTTCGGTCGAACGCAGTACCCGCATCCGCCTCGACGAGGTGCGTTGGGGCGGCGTCAAACAGGATGGCATCCCACCATTGCGCCAACCGAAAATGATAGCCGCCGACGATGCCGCTTATCTCGGGGACGACAACGTGGTTTTCGGCATCGAAATCAACGGCGATGCACGGGCCTATCCGAAACGTATCCTCGCCTGGCATGAAATGTTTATCGATGAGATCGGCGGCACCGAGTTTGCCGGGGTTTACTGCACGCTTTGCGGTGCCGTTATCCTGTACAAAACCGAGCACGCCGGCATCCGCCACCGGCTCGGCACCAGTGGATTCCTGTACCGTTCCAACAAACTGATGTACGACCAGGATACGCAATCACTGTGGAACACCACCTGGGGCGAACCGGTGATCGGGCCGCTGGTCGGCAAGCAGATTCGGCTGGAACGTAGCTTTCTGGTCACCACGACATGGGGCGAGTGGAAACGCAGGCATCCGGCCACCACGGTGCTTTCCACGGAAACCGGTTATCGCCGCGATTACGGCGAGGGAGTCGCCTACAATGCATACTTTGCGACCGACGATCTGATGTGACATGGTCCAATAGATTGATACCACCCAGTTAAGAGATAATGAAACTTAACTGAGGTAACGATTAATGACAACGAGAAAGAAATATTCGAAAGAATTCAAACTGGACGCAGTCAG
>Ga0126332_10000686_pt1 | contig 11616 bp, 5 predicted proteins | sample InaspJWI42metaG_FD_94482 | JGI IMG/M metagenome (GOLD analysis project Ga0126332, IMG submission 94482) | Marine gutless worms symbiont microbial communities from Oahu, Hawaii - Inanidrilus sp. 2 OAHU.JWI-42 metaG | ecosystem: Host-associated > Annelida > Digestive system > Unclassified | place...
AGCTTTCGCGGGGATAATTAATGAATTGCGCTGCGTCACAGCGTGGAGAGGAGTGTCGGTGCGACGTGTGAAGTGCTCAGTGCGAAGTCACGCACTAAACGTTGTGGTTCTCTCGTGTTTCACGCGCGTAGCGGAAACGGCGGCGACAGTAATGGACGCGATGTCGATTTTACGACGGTGTTCACACGAAATCACGCAGTTGCGCGTTCCGGTCCCGCCGCTCTCTCGGCCCAGCTCGCCGTACGACGCTTTTGTATATCTACAGCGCATCACACCACACTCTGGGGTCCTTTCTGTCACCGACACACTTCACTGCACGCATTGGCATATTTAGAGGGCATTGCGACAGGCCCCTTTTGAAAAGACATTAGCTGGAAATTGGCACATTTATTTATTTATAAATCACACTTAGTGGACACACATGGCGTGAACTGTAATGTTTTAATTCTAAAAGGCCGCAGGCTGTCGTTACAAAATTATAAATAGGCCTATGCCTATAGTACAGAGAAAGCCTTATGAGTTCTTAAAATAATTTATTGGCATCATCGAGTGCCTTTGAACGCCATCTTGACGTTTTATACTTGTCAATTATATGACACACGGCATTAATGAAGATTTCTAAAGTGCTACGAAGCGTCGCGCGGTTTCTCCGCGGTAGCAGAGCGTCTTGTATTAGCATTTCGAGCACAGACTCATGTCCTGTCCGTGCATGTTGTGGACTTGGTTGCAGTTATAATTATTGACACTAGTCGCATAGTATGCGTAGCAAAGTCTAGAAACGTTCTAGCGTCCGTCCGTCTGTCTGTCCCATCATTCGAACGCAGCAGCAGCATGCGGCGGGTTTGCTACTGAGCGCCGTGCGGCAGGAGATATCGATCGACAGCGGCGGCCGCCGGGCGGCCAGCAGCAGCGCAGGATCGCAGTAAGGCGCTTAGCAGTAAATGCGTGCAGTGTCGCGTTGACGGCTGACGTAGGAAGCTGAACACAGACTTGTTATTGTTGCGTATAAAGCTTTGGCTCGCGCCTCCGTCTTGTTCATTGTTGTTGCTTTCGTGGTTCCTCTGTAGCGCCCGCACTGAATCGCTGCCATCGATCTACAGGCCAGCACGTTGACGCGGTTGAATACACAACGCCATGTATAGACCGACTCTCCGTCACAGACAATGGCGTTATGTCACATAACAGACGAGTGACTTTGATTACAGCCACAACTGCTGCTATGACCAAGACCATCACATCTGATGAATATCATTGGTTAACTAGCGCGAATGCGCTTTAAATCAAGACGCACAGCCAGAGACTATGCGTAGAGCATATGAATAGTCTGCATGTGCATTGGCTCGGTGGTGTACAGGTTACGGCGTTGGACTTGCGACTTAAAGATCGCGGGTTCGAGTCCCGGTAGTTGCGCTTTTAGGTAGCAACCTTGGGCAAGTTGTTCGCACATAAGTGTCTCTGAGAGATTGAGAGATGAGCTCCCCGCCTACACTACTCATGGTGTGTGGCACAGTTTACCTTACGTGTGCTGTGGTTCGATGTCCGTCCGTCTACTGTTCTCGTGTCTGTCACAGGCTGGTACTACACATCGATCAGCAAAACCATTGGATTGTGTCGAAGCTGCAGTTTATACATGTACTGAAATTCCATGGCGTCACGTATAGGCAGCGAAGAATTTGCGACTTTCCACGTATATTTCGCTATATTCCAGAAACAGTGCAAGATATGTAGTTGCCGTAGAACTCTGTGGAAGGCTAATAGGAAGTCGCAGCCTCTCATGTGATCTGACGGATGGTGAAGTTGCAGATGACCTTAAGTAGTTGAGCGACCAGCTGTTTTGTAAACTTTATTGCGAGTTTGGGATCCTTTTCCTGTATTCGGAACAAACGATTCTACTTATGCTCACTCGAAATTTTGTACATATTGATCATGGCAAGTAACACGTTCGGTGCGGGGGTGGGTGTGAGGCCCCAAAACTGAAACTTTTGCTAATTTCTTTTACCAAATTTCGGAATAAAGATACCTGACACTGGCGTATCCCATGCACGATTTTTACGAAATTTTCAGAGAGATTGTAGAGAGCTTTCTGCCTCCGCCAACAAAATTGGCGCGAATGAATTGGGCAAGACGATCAGGTGTGTTTATGCAGAGGAGGGAGACGCGGTTGTTTATGTGGCGTGTGACGATAATCCGTGATGAATCATAGACGGTGTTTGCGACGGAAGCAACGGAAGCGAGATTACAACCGTTTGACAGCCATAACCCCCGACCACATATGTCTTGTCACTCATTTCTTACGGGCGTCCTCTTTTTCCGCTTTTTCTGCATACTAGACTGCGCATAATAAAAGCCAACAGTCAATAACCGCTACTCGCACAGGAAGTCGAGGCGCAATTGTTTGTGAATGATCACGAACTATACGCGCGTTTGTTTCCGGTCGCTGTTTGTTGTCGCGGCGAACGCGCATGCGCAGTGAGAATAAGTACAGCTTCGCAACTAGTCGATCGACAAAAGGCGTCTACGAATAGTTACAGTATACACTTAGACTTGTATAGATAACCACACCCGTGGCGCATTCTTTTCATTGTAAGTTAAAACAAGAGAAATGGGCGAACGATGTATACCGCTTCCACGCAACAACACGCGGCTTTTATTTGTTATACCTCTGTTGCAGCAGTTTCTTCCAAGTATTATACATGTACTTATTGAAAACATACGTATAAGGAAGACAGAGAGGCACGGAAACTGGCACTGGCTAGCCGGGGTTTTCCCAGCAGCGTCTCCATAAATTCACAATTGGCCAAGCCATTCGCCTTATTTTTTTCAGCGGCGGCGGCTAGTCGATAAAAAGTTCGGCGGTGGCGGCGATGGCGGAGGCGTATGGCTCTAACTGGTAGGTCAAGTGCAAATGTCGTCGTTTTCACCGCACGCGTATCGGGCAAATGCCGGCGTCGTTAGTTTTATCACTTCATCGAAGCTGAACGATCATGCATAATGGACGATGTCAAGAACGGCCGCACAGACCGTACAATATGCCGCGGAGCGAAGCAACGAAAGTTTAAACCAGTAACCATACAGCATATGAAAGTTTCACAATATCTAACCAAAATACGAAACCCCAGAACATGAGCTTTAGCTCGAAGTTAAAACTGAATGAAGAATTTTTTTATGCTTTCGACTTGTCCGCCCATTTGTGCGTACGTATACATACACACAGCCCTACGTGCGAGCGTGCCAAGTGGAGGCAGTCTCCGACCGGCTTATCGTCGTCTTGTAGTTTAATATTAACATAAACTGCATATTGATATTATAGGCTAAAAGTCACGCTAATAATAGAGCAAAACAGCCGCCAAGCTTACTTTGCTGTAGGTAACTGCTGAATCGAGCGCGAAATGCCGTTTGTGCTGTGTTTTCAGGGCCTGAATTCTGGGGGCTGGTCAATCCTGAATGGAACCTGTGCAGTAAAGGCAAGCGACAATCTCCAATCAACATTGACCCCAAACAACTGCTGTTTGACCCGCACCTGGAGCCCGTCCGACTCGACAAACACCGCGTAAGTACGACGCACGTGCATATAGGACATTTGCCCCCTCCCCGACACCTCCCCTCCTCCCGAAAAGTATTATTAATTTCAAAATAATCTAGGAAAACTTCAGGTAATTTTTCTGGGTGATGAATGACTTTATGTACAAAGACTAGTAGCTGAAAATTATGTAATTTAGGAACAGTTAATGTGTTATACCCTAAGTACAATTTATCAGTAAGAAACTTTATAGGTTTATTCTGTAAAATACGTAGGAGTTTTTTTTATTTAATTTGACAAGTCTATCCAAATATGGTAAACATGTGTTGGCATATATTTTAATAGAATAAGCATATGATGGTGAACAAATGCATAGTATATATTTAAAAAAATCTTTCCAGCTAACCTGTCTCTTAATTTGTATAAAATACTAGTATATTTGACTAATTTATTACAGACACCTTCAGTATGTCTAGTCCATTTCAAGTCTCCATTAAAAACAATTCCAAGATACCCACAACTAGTAACTTTTTGTATCTCAACATTATTGACATAAACCTTGCTGGAGTTGGATGTATCTGGCGGAAACCATATAACAAGTTTTATCTGTATTTAGGCTTAGTTTATTTGCTAGAAACCAGTTATTTAATTTAAACATTGTGTTATTGGCCGCATCAGCCACAGATGAAGCTGTGTTGCGTGCTAAAAAATTATTTAAATGACAAAACAACAAAGTTGTGTGTCATACAGAAGAGGTTTTGCGCACTCGTTTGTGTCAGTGCGAATAACGACTGAACAGACAGCTGGAGAGCTATGACTGCAAATCCGCAGGCAATGTGACAGGCGTGTAGATAAATTAATATGAAGTGTGGTCGACACGTCAGATATCCGGGTGGGTCGACGGCGATGATGATGAATCGACGGACGTCGTGTGCCATGTGTCAGTCTCACTCTCCGCAGCGCCGCATCCTTGTAGGACATTCCCCCCATCTCCCCCGCCCGGACATCTGTTTCCGGGCCTAACCCTAGCTCATTACCTTCAACCTACTGTAAATTCTAGTCAGGGGACAGACGTCCACAATAGTAGTTTTCGGAGGGGGCAGGTGTCGGGGTTGGGGAGAGGCAAATGCCCGGTCTCGTGTGCCGCAAATCGGCTACAGTCGCCGATGAAGGACGCGTCCTTGCGTTGTGTCGTGGACGTCGACGGAACGCTGTAGCCCGTAGCCCGACATATGTCCCCCGGTCATCTGCCCCCTGCTAAAGTTAGGGTTTATGGTTAAGTTAGGGTTAGGGTCTAAAGCCAGATGTTTGAGTTGATGGTTTTATTGATCATTTTTATATACCGGTGGTTACTCATTATGCCAGAACTACTATTATCGCAAGAAGAACAGCGGAATATTTAAAGTGAAATGCGCAGCACAACTACGCGTCGCCGCTATGTGCTGAAGTGACACTGCGATGATGACGAGGTCGCGGCAGTGGCAACAGTGGCGCCGCTGATTGCTCGTTGTAGGTGAGTGGATCGCTGGTGAACACTGGACACGACATCCGTCTGTCCCTCGACGACGATTCCACCACCACGAGTCACCACCACGTCAACATCAGCGGCGGTCCTCTCTCCTACCACCACCACCACCACCACGAGTCACCACCACGTCAACATCAGCGGCGGCCCTCTCTCCTACCACCACCACCACCACCACGTCAATATCAGCGGCGGCCCTCTCTCGTACCACTATCGCGTCGCCGAGCTGGTTCTGCACTTCGGCAGCACCGACAGCCGCGGATCAGAACACACCATCGACTCGCTCCAGTTTCCCGCCGAGGTGCGTCTCGCTGACACGATACGATAAACTACATTTACGTGCGCTCTGACGTATGCCAGAAATTGCCAGCTGATCTTCAGCACGAAAACCAAAAACCCAATTAATTAAAATAACTAAAAGCAACAATGCACAGACCGCAGACTTCGCCCTGGTTTGCAATAGCCTACATCATAACGTTACGGACTTACATGTTCGGCTTGCTGCCTCAGCCACGACCTGCGGCCTATAGCCGCATGGCCGCACCATCAGGCTGGCTGGCTGGCTGTTCAAGACTTCAAGTGTACACCGGCACCCCTGCAAACAGCCCATTGTGTGCAAATATGATGTCACCCATAAAACCGGAAGTACATAGCATATCGCAACGCCGCTAGAGAAGGACCGAGCCACGAACATCGGTAACGAGCATAAAAATTTGGCGAAGATCGGACATGCAGTTCCGGAGATATGCTCCCGAACAGAAAAACGAACAGACAGACAAACACGGTCATCACAATACTTCGACTCCATTACCCGCGGCCGACGTAAAAATGGATATGCTCAAAAACGGTCCTGTCTGAGTTCGTGGAGTCAGTCTTGAGGGAGGAAAGGAAGTCTGCGCAAATTGTAACGATTATACGGAGAGTGGACGGTCTGGCATGATGACTTCGGCTGTTAACTGATTCTCATGCAATGTGCATTGTCGACGATGCAGCGACGTGCCAAATGCGACGCGTTCGAGCGTTCAGCGGCCGGCCGTGGAGAGATAGATGAACGACCTCGCAAACACTTGATCAATCCAATCGACGCCAATCCGCCGAACTTTAGCTAGCTCATCCGGCAGTATCAGATCGGTCGCTATGATTATCACCGTCGACTCCATTTATCAAACCGCCCATCCCGCTGCCCTATAGCGAAGCCACTTCCGTCTGACCTCTTGTATTAATTCAGTCAAACATGGTCTTCATTTTGATTTAACGGCTTTCCGCTACTTTTTGGCGAGAGTACTGTTTTGACCGCGATTCGTTTTTACTGCGCGACGCTATATCAGTGACGCCGGCGCCTATACTGCAGACACGACAAATGCCGTACTATTTTTACCGCGCGATGCTATGCATCCGCGGTACTAGCCATGGGCCTGTGTCCGTCTGTGTATGCCCATCTGTCACAAGTCGGTGTTCTATCGAAACGGCTGAACGAATCGAGCTGGTTTTTGGCATGTGAGCTTCCTTTCACCCGTCCTATATTGTATTAAAAGGAAATCGGTTATCTCCAAAAATAAGGGCACTTCCTTCTGGAACTTTGTCCTAAAGTGCGGTCTTAGAAAATATCGCCACAGCATATCGATCGTCGAAACGCGTTTTCAGCTTAGCTCGAGAAAGGTGGACGCTCAGAGCGTGATAAACTGGGCCGTCGTCGGTCAACTAAGTCGATAATACCTCTAAGATCCGACGCTCGACCACTATAGTTTATCACACAGATCGTCAAGCGCTGTCTACAGCACGATTTTGTCGCACGAGTCAATTAGCGAGAGCTGATACTTGGTTCAGGACTTGTCGTACAAGTAGTTTCTGCACTGTTGCGTGGCAGTTGACAAGATTTCAACTGACACGACGCATCGCGCGGTCCCTTGGCGATAGCTGAGCTTCTTTTTGTAGCTGGTACGGCACATAGGGCATTTTGCCCTGTATGCCGTCTTCTTGTCTGTCACAAGTCGGTGTTCTACTAAAACGGCTAAACACAGGATCACGCAAACAAAACACACGATAGCCCAGGGAGTCTAGTTTTCTGACGCCAAAGATCTTAGCGAAATTCCACCGGGGTCACCCTCAGCGGGGGCGCCAAATGCAGGCGGGGTAGGTTAAAATCGGCGACTTTCTTTATTTGTTATTTACCAATAAGGTAGCACAATTTAAATTATATGAGTAAAAAGACAAATAGCTCGCTATATCTCGAAAAAAGATACGATATAACCGCATAGTTTCTATTAAAGTTGAATAGGAAGTCGTACGCACTCTATCGAATGGTGACATTGCCCGTGACCTTGATTGCCCCCTAACCATCCCAAACCACCCCATTTTTCTGCATTTTGTACCACAGTTCATAGCTTCGTAACGGGTGCACCTGGATAATTCAAATTTGGCATATAGGTTGACCATAGCAAGTCCCACTATGCCGATGAAAAATCTTTAATGATAGTCTCTTCCACTAACCGCATGATGTGAATAGCGGCAAGTAAAGAAGATGGGCAAACCAGTTAGGCCGTACGGTGCAGTGCACGGGAAATATCGGTTTACCAGTTGGTGCAGAACAGCGATAATTTAAAGAAGACTAATGGACGACGAGAATGTCACAGTGAAAAATGGATGGTTGGATTTGAAAACAAAATACGTTCAATAAACGTTTAAACTAAAAACGGAGAGAGTGCAAAGTACTTTTGGTGAGATTTTCGTGAAAACATGAGATAGTTGCTCGACCTTCCACTACGTCAGCGTATTTTGTTCCGTTCGGGGTCGTGTAGTACATGTTAGGGACAGTCTTTCGAGAGACCAGGTCAATTATTACAATCGATGTGGTCGCTGTTGGGTGGTCCGAGTTGAAGCTAATGAAAGGAAATCACTTGGTCGGCTGGTCAATACGTGGCTCGGTCACCGTCGAGTAATAGCACATCGCTTCCCACGTACTGTAATTGGCGCACTCCGGGCACTGCCGAGCAGTAGCGTCGACTATGAGACGTTTCATATACCCCTTTGATGTTCAAAATGACGATTCGTTTACCGACTGCGGGAGGGTGGTGGCATAGTCGCAACTTACGTCTGAGGCGCTGCGACCGTGCAACAGTTTTAAAATTCGGATCTGGCGAGAATCGTTGTATTAGTACGAAGCGCGAATTGTGTGCCGCTGCCTAATTTCCTCGTTCATCGACACATTACAGTTCATACATTAGCTCCGCTCGGCGGCCCGCATCCCTCCTCACGAAGTATATGAATCGTCTCAACCCAGGGAACAATATAGACGTGCGAAACGTCCCACTGCCGTAGCATCGATTAGGCGTCGTCGGCGACCGTTTATCGACCGATAATTGCCGATGAAGGACCGTCGCCGAGCGCTGGCGGGACTCTACACCCGCGCGCAAATATCCTTTTCATCTGCCGATAATGGCCGATAAATAACGCGGACGTGGCGGGCGCGGTCGGTGACATATCGGTCGCAGTGGATAGTCACCAGCACTTAGATGAACGACGCACTGCGCCAAGAGGCCAACACCTCATTACGCATTCATGCCAGCGCTCTGTCGCTGACTGCAAGACCAGACCGCACCTCAGCTCGAGAACGCATTCTGTAATGCACTTATGCACAACCTCGCCGTACAGAGGCACGCGCCACTAAAAACCGACCGGACAATGCTCAATAAATGACGTGTAAACAGAAAATAAAAGCAAGAACTTATTGCAAAAATAAAGAAAAAGACGTTTACCTCAAGTAAAGAATGTGGAGAAAAATTAAAGTATCTAATTGATGCGTATCACCAAATTTACAATATTAGCTGCATTTACGTAACCGCAAACCACGAACGACATGTGCCCGTTGTTGTTCACATGTACAGAATAGTTCAAAATGTGAACACGTTTCTTTGCCAGAAAACTGACAGAATTAAACTGTATTCTATATGGTAAATGTTTAGGGAGTTGTTTACGTGTTTTGCTAGATTCAGATCGTCGGCTACAACACAGAGCTGTATGGGAACATGTCCCAAGCAGTCCACGCCAGCAATGGTCTCGCCGGCATCAGTCTTCTTGCTCAAGTGCGTATTAAGCTTATACACGTGGCGTAAATCTAACGTAGTGGCCTACAGCGTAACTCTGCACGGTAGTCTATTGTTGGTGAAACTGCTATAGTTCCGTCAATCAATTAATCAGTCATTTTTTCGCCTGTAAAAACAGTGAAAAAAGTGTACGCATACAATAGAAATTCAAGTAGTTCCAAAGTTCATTGTAGAATTTAAATATTCCGCCCATTTTCACACGGTCGCTAACATTTTGCAACTTTGTCAGTGCCGCTTAACGTTGTCGAGCGTGTTGATAACTCAATGCTAATCTCTTGAGGCGGTTACGTGGACGACAAGGCACAGCGACCAAATCGAATTCTCGATTTGAGCGCTTACGGTATAGGCCGTAGCGAGCGACGGAGGAGAGGAAATGCGGCGTGCTTACGACGGGCGGCCTACTGATGCAATAAATTATCTGGCGCGGAGCACGCGACAATACGCCCGATTATCCGTTTATCGGTAGCCGCAGCCATCACAGCAGCAGCAGCAGCAGCAGCAGCGGCTCAGCAGTAGCGGTTATCAGTCAAAACGGCCCCCGGCCAAAACGACCGCAAGACAAAACGGCCGCGAAAATGCTAGAAACGGCCCAAAACTTACCAATAGCACGTCTTCATTTTAATGACAACTTTTATTTCACTACACTAAACAGCAAAATATATGATACTCTTCTTCATTGCCAGCCGATGTTAATGCTGTATGTATGAGTCGGTATTCATACGATTACTACGTGTGAGTTCCAGAGCCTAAAAACGTGCCTGGAGGCACGGACGTGCTTGGAAAATGAAAATCCGTGCCTGGAAAAATCAGGATCCGTGCTTCAATTTTTACAAGCATATTTATACTCTTTTACATAAATATCCCGTTTAAGTTGATCGTGAGTGACGCATTAAGAATTGCAATAAAACATGAGTGTATTTTTAAAAACTATTTCATTGTTTTATTTGGCTGTCCCATTAATTTAATTTAATCTTACGTTTTTATTAATAAAATCAAGATTTTTCTGTAGGCCTATACATGCACGTGCTTCGAAATTTCAGAGTTTTTTTAGGCCCTGGTGAGTTCTGTTCGTGATTGAACTGATAATGTTGCGGAGTGGTAATATTTGTGATGATATAAGCTCACAAGATGCACCTTTTATGCTTATGTGTGAACGGTGTAATTTTTATTGACTGTAACTAGTAGTTTTTTGTTTTTCGTTTTGTTTTTTTTTCTTGTATACTACGTGCACGATGTTGATTTTAATATGTAAATAAATGGTACCATAACCATAATGGTAAAATGAAACTTATCCAAATCTTAACTAGAGCTTACCTACATTCTATACAGACATATTTAATAGCAGCAAGTATCGTAATATATAATACTGGTATGGTCATTACTGTGAGGCCCAGAAAGGACAGTTGAAAGTTGCACTGTATGAGGGCCGTTTTGACTGGACACCACAGTAGCAACGGCACGTCATCACTGCTAAACGATGCTCCTTTCTCTGTCTGTCCGTACGTCAGTGCATACAGTGCGATGCACCGGGTAGCTCTTTTGTTCAGTTTGACAGTTAGACGTCATTGCTCACCGCCTGGCTTTACACGCAGCACGAATGTCCATCCGCATTCACTTTTGTGAAGTTCACGTTCAGTAAGAAAATATGGATTAACACCATCTTGCTGTTTTTGGCGCAACGTTGTAGCCATTGAATGGTCGACAAAATAACGAAATATCGTTGGCTGACTGTGCTTTGTTTTATATGGCACGCAATTTATAGATTGCCTCGGAGTGATCAGACTTTCTTCTCGTGTGATGACGTAAACAGAGAGACGGGCGGGCAGACGGACGGACTGACACTCGACCGTTACATAGACGCTTACCACATAGTATGCGACCAGCGTCAACAAAACTTGTTTAATTAATGAAACTTATTTGAAAGTAGCATATTTCGGCATTCTAACAGCACATTTCGTACTTCATAAAGTACCGATATTCGAGATAAAACTGCTCCGTCTGGGTTTCGGTCGTGGTCTTGACAAAAGCTCTATGTTTAACTATGAATGTCACAACCGTGTGTGGTTATTGTACAGATCGGAGAGACGTCGAATGCCGAATTAGATTCCATTATCCAACAAATAAAAGAGATCAAATATAAAGGTAATGTTCATTCTGCAAACGTGCTATAGGAATCGCTGAACAGGCGTGCTGCAGTACTGAAAGCAAATATCGTGAGACCTGCTTCACCAGTTAATAGTAGATAGCAAGCAAAGTAGGTATTTTAGTGCGGACCATTATAACACTTATACCAGTACAGAAGCGGGAATGTTCAGATGTCCCGTTTTCCGCTGCTCCCAGCAGTCAACAAGAAGCTCAGCTATCGCCGAGGGACCGCGCGATGCGTCGTGTCAATTGAAATCTTGCCAATTGCCACGCAACAGTGCACAAACTACTTATACGACAAGTCCTGACCAAATCGATGGTAT
>Ga0126332_10000687_pt1 | contig 11606 bp, 12 predicted proteins | sample InaspJWI42metaG_FD_94482 | JGI IMG/M metagenome (GOLD analysis project Ga0126332, IMG submission 94482) | Marine gutless worms symbiont microbial communities from Oahu, Hawaii - Inanidrilus sp. 2 OAHU.JWI-42 metaG | ecosystem: Host-associated > Annelida > Digestive system > Unclassified...
CGTGAATAGGCCTAGTCTGCCGCCGTGGGTTGTTCACGCTTGGCTGGATGTGTGCACTCAAGCGTGAACAAGCCAGGCGCGAATGGGAGAGTGAGTTACAACACGTTAACTCACTCCAGACTCCACTGTAGAGATAGGGAGAAAAAGTAGGTCATGAATTAAGAACTGTTACTAGCCTACTGTTACCTGCGGTACTGTTATCACCCATTGTGCTCATGTTGTTTACTATTTTAGACAGGTTTATTTTTTTATCTATTTCATTACTGCTATGTATGTACATCATTTAGGCTTATGTTGTATTTTATTTCGTAGATTTTTAATCTCCAAAATTAATGTAGCTTTGCAGTTGACAAAGTTGTTATTTAAAAAATTTACTACTACTACTACTACTGCTGCTACATATTTAAGGTGTAGTTGGATTGTTAATCAAATTAAAAAAGGTTTATTGCTGAGTTTGTCGGTATTTTTTTAAATCTGTGAATATTTGGCAAAGTTACAAGCAAGAAGGTGATTGTCTCGTGCACATTCTTCGTCTTTTAGCACTGTGGTGGCCGGGCACACTAAGTGCACAAGACAACCGTCCATACATTGGTTGAAACTTTGCCAAATATTCACCGATTTAAAAAAATCACTGATAGACTCAGCAATAAACAATTTTCTCTTAATTTGGTTTTTAACGACCCCACCACACCTTAAATGTGTAGCTACACTACCTTGTAGTTTATCGTTAATCGCTTGTTTTCTTACATTAATGTTTCACAAGGTAGCGTAGCAACATATACAAGGTGCGATGAGATTTTTAATAACCTCTTTGCTGCAAATTTACCAAGGAATCTTTAAGTGAAAATTTTTTTTAAATCAGTTCAGATATGACAGAATTATGGTCACACCATGTAGGCCTCGTTAGCTCAGCCCGGCGGTCCGCACGAGAAACACGGATCTTTTCGAGTATCAGGGAACAACAGAGATGTGTGAAACGTCCCGTTACCATCGTAGCTGATGAGTCCGTCATGGTCGTGGTCGGCCTCGGCAATCATCTCGTCGATCTCTTCCTCGGTCATCTGCGAGCCGATGTTGCGCATGACGAAGCGGAACTCGTCGGCGCTGATGTGCCCGTGACCGTCCTTGTCGAAGACGCGGAACGCCTCCTTGATCTCGTCCTCCACCGAGTCCGTGTTCTGGATCTTCTTCGCCATCATGTTCAGGAACTCCGGAAAGTCCACCGTCCCGCTGCCTGAATGCCACAATATCACAGTGTTGAGTATAAACTGTGTCGGCGACCCGCGTCAGTGAGGATAAAGGTAAAGGTAGCCCATACTCGATTACCGAGCGTAGGGTTCCGGAGCTGATCCAGGTTCTTGGCAGTCAGCCTGCAGGTGACGTGAGAGTCATAAAACCGGCGGTAAGCTGCCATTACTTTCCGCCAGGCCCGCAGTTACCCTTGCAACCCTTAAGAGCGCTGCTACCAGTTTCGCTGCTTGGTGAACAGAGGCACGATGGGTGTGAACGGTTTGCCTAAGACTGTTACCCGATAGCGTTGCGGCTACAATTTGTACCCAGGCCCTACTGCACCTGAGTCCAGCAAACTAACCACTCAGCTACCTAGCCACCCCAGTGAGGATAGTTTTGAGATAATCCAGAAAAGTCTGAAACAGTAAAAAGTAAACACTCATATCTACCGCCTCCCGACTGAATAGCACACAAAATTTTACTTTGGATAAGCTTCTACTGCATTTGCTATGGAATTGGAAACGGTCGCCGAACTACGTCGACAGAAAATTTGAAAACTGAACATCACGTTTGAAGTAATTGTACACTTCACACTCGTCGCGACTCGTCGCGTCGTGGTGTGAATCGAGCATCACAGAGCTGCAGACAGACAGCTGGTGAAATAAGCATGGTTGCACAGCGAACGGAACAAATTTCTTTCTAGTTGTTGTTTATATGCAAATGAATAACGTACAAAAATGTGTAGCTTAAAAATAACTATCATTCAGTTTGCGGATTAGCCTAATGTTGTTAAAGAATGTCTTAGAAAATGATGGCCACTACATGTAATTTAAAAGGAAGCAACCGTCCGGTGCTGCCCCTGGTGAGTCAATTTGAGTATACAGTACGCTACGGTATCAAATCCGGCTTGCTGCCCCCTTTTAAGTCACTGAGTATACAGGGTGAGCCAGAAAAACGGGGCCACAGACTCATGACCATAATTCTGTCAATTCTTAACCGCTTTACAAATTTTTTTCATTGACAAATTCCTTGGTAAATTTTAAGTTAAATGGATATTAAAAATCTTTCCGCACCTTGCGTGTGTTGCTACACTACCTTGTGATACGTTAATATCAGCAAAACAAACCGTTAACGACAAATTACAAGGTAGTGTAGCTGCATATTTAAGGTGTGGTGGGGTTGTTAATAACCAAATCAAGAAAGGTTTGTTGCAGAGTTTGTGAGTGATTTTTTTTAATCGGTGAACATTTGGCAAAGTTACGAGCAAGAGAGTGGTTGTCTCATGCACTGTACGCGCCTGCCAACACAATGCTAAAAGACGTAGAAAGTGCACGAGACAGTCACGTTTTTGATTGTAACTTTGCCAAATATTCACCGATTTTATTTTTTTCACTGACAGACTCAGCAATAAACATTTCTTAAATTGGTTATTAAAAACCTCACCTCACCTTAAATATGTAGCTACGTACATTGTAATTTGTCGTTAGGGGTTTGTTTTGCTGACATTAATGTTTCACAAGGTAGTGTAGCAACATACGTAAGGTGCGGTGGGACTTTTAATATCCATTTAACTGCAAATTTCCTGTGATTTTTTAAAAAATCGGTTAAGGTTTGACAGAATTATGGCTATGAGTCTGTGGCCCTGTTTTGGCCCACCTTGTATGCGTTATCGCGTCGCCCATTTCTGGCCATTGTATGAAAGCATGACGTCATTCATAAAACCGGAAGTTCATAACGTACCTTAACGCCGCCAAAGAAGAACCGAGCCACGGCCACGTGTAACAATTGCAGAAGATTTGGGAAAATTCCGACGAGTGGTTCCGGAGATATGCTTACGGGCGGACACGCAGACAGACAGACACAGACGCTCATCGCCATATTCCGCTTGAGAGACTGCAATTTTGATGGTCGCATAAGCATACTGCATCTGCAAACACACGTTGCGTGCCGTGTTGCAATTCGACTTGAAGCAGCAGCGATTAATTCAGTCCCGTTGCTCATTTACGCCATGTATGAGAGCGCGCTGAGCGCGGCCGTTTCACTCGTGACGTGAATATGCGAGTCAGACGCCAGCTCGTTGGCACATTGATACGCTAATGCGGCCAGGCGAGGTCGATTGCGTCGGTAACCGGAACACATCAATAGCGCGCGATTGATCGACCGGCAGAGCGCACGATCGCTTGCTTACTTACATACGGCGAGGCGGGCGGTAGCAGTGATTGATGACGTCATGGCCAGTGCGCGTGACGTCACGCTGCGGCGAGGCAGCAGCCGGGTCACTGTAACTCGCATCAGTCATCGCTAGCTGTACTCATACAGTCCGTGTCCGCTTCACGCCATCGCTAGCGGGATGTATATTACCACAGTCGGTGTAGCGCGAGAATGGACAGCAGAAATGCGAACGTCTGTGTCAATAGCAAGCGCCCCGCCCCCTCCCTCCCACAGACAGTGTGACGACTGTCTGGATTGGCTGTGTTGTGTACGACAGTCTGCTGTGTACAGTGATAGCGTACGCACAAAATGTGAGCAGTTCTTCAGTTTGCACGTTAGTCGGATTTGGATTTCTCACGGTGTGTTTATTTTAGGCTAGACATCCGGCGGCGGCGACTGTCCGGGGGAATGTCCTACATTCAGACAGTGTGCATGCAATTAGCTGGTAATCTACTGCGCATATTACCAGCGCGCGTGAAACCGCGACCTCCTCATTCAGAGAGATGAGCCACCGCAATATGCTTATTTATTTTATTTATAGCAGCGAGAAATGTGCGTAAATGTGGCATACTTCCGCTGTGCACCACTGTGACCAAGACGAAACGATACATTCTGATGTCATTTGTCACTGCCGGGAAACTGGCGCGCTTTTATAAAGCCTTTGTAATAACAGACCGCATACAGCTACTGCTGCGATACGGCCTACTAATAGTATGTGAGTATTATATAGAATATTTTACATAAACGCGGCAGAATGGACAACAGATATACAAGGCCGGTAAGATGCAGCAGTGCCGCGGTACCTTTTGTTTAGGGGCTAATAGCGTTGTTAAAATTCAATCATTTTGGCACGTGTACTACACTACATAAAACAAATGGCACGGTGATTATTATCGTAATTAACTTATTATTACGATGTAAATGAAATATTCTCTTTGGAGGCCTACTTAAGAACGTTACAATTTCAACATAAGCTTACCGTGTTACGTGTTTATTTCTACAGTCGCATTCAAGTAGGATACTGAATATCGTAAACAGTATGCTCCAAAACCTTTAAGCAGTAGGCCTAACCTAAAGTATTACAACAATCTTCAAAAAGCTGCAGCCGTTGTTTCATTCTTCTGCACATACACGTGGCGGCTTGATTTTGGCACACCGCTTTCCTCTATCTCTACTCTTCCATTATCTCCGCTCCCTTCCCGCCCCCGTTCGTGGCTACCACCATTTACGTTACCTTAGCTTCCTTACACTTCCTTTCTTTCCCCTTTTTCTCCCATTCCTTTTCCGTCCTTCCTTCCCCCTTTCTTCCCACTCCTCTTATGCTTATAATATACCCATACATTTGTTATATAGGCCTGTACTGCACTATATCCAGCTATACAGGCTTTGCTACCCGCGACGACGTCTATGATGTAATCGCTAATCATAATCATAATCATAATCCATGCCTACACAGCTGTCACACATGACGCAATAATAACAGTGTCGAGTTGATACGTTATCGCCACCGGCGCCCCACTTATCTGTTAGTTGAATGGAGTCGCTATGCGACCTCTTTCTCCCCGTTATCCAATCACAGGCCGACTGGGAACACAGCTGGCACTGGCAACACGAATTTTCAGAGACAGACGTCTTTTCGTAAAATCTGTAAAACTGTAACTTCCGGGATATTTTGTTATTCTGTCCCGCATACAACAGAATGCGTAATGAGGCCTTGTGCAGCTATGGTTGACAATGGTCGCGTATATGGGGGGCATTGTCAGCTAATGCTGTGTCGACGTTATTGCGTTACTGACACAACAAATGGATGCGCGGTACGACATTATGCATGAGCTGCGGACAGACAGACTGTCAATCTGCTACATATCCTACACTTCGTCTCTGCTGCCACAAGAAGAGCCAACCATTCCGAACAGCACAGTGGCGTAACTATAATTTTTGCCCCCCCCCCGGCAAACATTCGCTACGGGCTAACAGTCTTGACACATAATTCGGGTCACTTTGGGCCCCCTTTACCGTTTTGGGCCCCTGGGCCCCCGGCATTACCGGGGCTGCCGATGGCTAGTTACGCCACTGGCACAGCACTGTTGTTATTCTGAAGAAACGCCGACGCTGCCTTAGAATACTACAGGCATTCGTGCTATTATGTAACATGGGAGGCGAAGCTCCCATTGGCAACGGACCGAATAGATCCGCGTTAACTAGTGTGAGGTAGGCCTCCCGCGAAAATATAAATTTGTCCGACTGGGTTCTTTTCAATTCATCTCAACAGGCGAATCGAGGAGCATTTTGGAAATGTTTACATAAGCTGATATGAACAGTTCGAAAAAGCTCATCGGTTCGCCTGTTGTTCTGCATCTGCACAGACTGCATTTCAGTCAAAACTTGTACACTTGGTTCTCAGCCTACTAGCTGCAGTCAAGCGGTACCATCTACTCGGTCCTGCTGAGCTATAGTCTTCATCATGGAGACGACCGAGCGGTCTTAGAGCCGGACGACGTCATTCATCGTGCAGCTGTAAGACGCAACGCGTCACTGAACCGATAAGCTTCAGCTTCGACGCAGCGCAGCCATAACGCACCACCACCAGCAGCAGCTTTATGCCTTGATCATCGTAGTAGGTTGGTTGATCGCCCGCCCGTCCGCCGCGACGATCAAGATGATTACGCAGCTATGTCCGGCCCCGAGATGCTATATAACACGCGCTTGGCTGGCGACGCAACGGCATTCTTGCCGCGCTTCGTTGCCGATATCCACCTCCTGTAACGGCTCAGCTCCCCCGAAAGCAGAAGACATTTTTCATGCATGTAATTGCCCGAAGCGAAGTTCTCGATGAGAAATTCGCATCTAATAGTTTTTTAAAGGGCTTAAACTCTCTGCGTGACTGGAGGATAAATTACGCCGTGAAAACTAATGCATTGCTTTAACACAACTTATTCAAATAACGAAAAAGAAATGGGAAAATATGACAAGTTCTCTACCGAAATATGTGCAGTATATGGGCTAAGCGTGTGTTTAGGCATGCAATTTTCCAACAGTATACAAAACAGTCAACAATACGAAACGTTAGGTTATGCTGGAGTAGTACTAATGCAAAAATCCATACACTGTGATTTCAAAACCTGCCATAATACTAATTACGTAATGCATTCGATAAATATTATGCGGTACGGTAACAGTGCATGTGATATAGCGGACTGACGACACGAATTTCGAATTAAGCAGGTCAACTGACAAGCGAAAATTACGTTGTCATAACTTATTATCGTGCAAGTTGTCAGAAGTTTCTGTGTGAAAACAACTGCCCAGTAGGGTAGTGGAAATTTGACATTTTACCTTGTAATTTGGTTTGTCTGTGACATGCAATACTACATGTGGTTTACTGTGCCTCTGTTTTGCAGCACCTTCATTAACCCCTGATCTGCTATGTTTACTGTAGAGCTTCATCATCTCACTGTGACGGTCGATCCTGTAAATGTTCAAGACCTGTAATTTCACTTTCAGAGTACTGTATTCAGTATTGTGTTGCACTGTCCGAGCTGAATTGAATGTATCCGCGGTCACTGTCGATCGCTCGAGCTGCCGCCTGCCTGCGTCACGCGGTCTTTACGGCCTACACAGCACAGCCTCCGTTGGATGCGGCGGTCGTGGTCTGTCGAGTGGTCGAGTTACCGAGAAGATCTTATTTCGAGCACAAGCGTCTCGTCGATAGCTCCGTCGGTGAATTGAGTTCGTCGGGTCTATTTGTCGCGTGTGCCGAGTCTCTGTGTGTACGAGCGGTGACGGCAGATTGCGTTTGCGGCCCGTCAGCCCACATGCATGCATGCATGGTCGAGATTAATGTCGTCTAATGCATTCTGGTCGCGTGACTTGGGACAACGCCAGAGCGCGGCGGGCGGCGGCGCCCAGCGCTCGCGTGGCGCCGCCGCTGTTGTCTGTACGGCGCTTAACGGTCTTTGCGTCATCGTTACGTCGCTAGATGTATTGTCGCCGGCCAGCAGCAGCAGCAGCAGCAGCAAGGCGTGGCGTGATCCGGGTTAATGGCCATCAGTCGACCGGCGCACGCAGATACATGACGACAGTGACACCGTTCACAGCTGCAGCAACCGCGCCCTACTCTTATCACACGGACACACATCAGTCGCAGTGTCCGTGCGCCGCAGCTTCGTCCGTGGGCGTAGCCGCGTACGGCAACGTAACGTACGCATATCGTACGCGTACGTCGCCGCCATCAGACGGCACGCGTAGTCGCCTTGCGCTCGAGCCTCGAATGTCATGCCGAATTATGTAAATATGCCTATCTCCAGTCCATGCAGGCGAACAAAGTGATATCAGTATGAACACGTGTGTTCGCCAGAAACCTGAGAGAAAAGAGTACATATGGGGTCACGTGTTGCATAAACTTTCAACAGTTTCTTACGATTCACCAATTTCACCAGGATAAATCGCACGCGACCGCCAGCGCAATCAGTGCGAAATGTTAATACAACGATGAAGGTTACTGTTTCCAGTGTTTCTTCTCATTATGAACGCAGCATCGCTTAGTTTGAAGCACTGAATAGTCAGCACAAAACTGCGACATGGTCTCACCGTTTCTCATTTTCATTCATTGACTGTTAAAAACATATAGCAAATGTATATGCGCAATTAAAGCAAAAAGTAGAGTGAATAGCAAACAGAGAAACACAAGCAAGAACGAAAACGAAGTCGTGTTGCTTTATGTACCATCTTTGTTTTTTGTCGCCGAGTGATTGACATATAGCAGAAAAATACGAAACCGGGGGATCATGGTACATGTAAGTAATGATCACGATGGATGATAGGTCCACAGCGAACGGGGTTTGGGCAGGTAAAACTACAACAGACTTGATTGGGCGTCGTTATTAACAACGCCTGTCTTGTCTTACCTTGTATTGTCGCCAACACGACAAGACGCGCAGTGATTACTTGATTACTCTGTATGTCAGCGACTCAGTGCAATACAGCTGAAAACTGTCGCTGTTGATTAGATGATTGATCGAAGAGGGTTAAGGGAGCACGGGCGGTGGAGGCACGTGTGTGCCCCGGTGAGAGAGAGATGTCTGACACTTTCTCATGAGTCCGCTGACGACAGCAGTTCCGACAGCTCAAAGTAGTGTCGGCCGGCGCGGCGGCGAAGCCGTGTCACCTGCCGCCGTCGCCGCGACTGTCACGTCGGCATTACACGTACGCTTCCGTCTTAAATCACACTGCTCGAGATCGCTGGCTTGTCGTCGACGTTTTTATCGCGCCGTCGCAAAGCACAGCTATGCAGAGAACGGCACTGCTGTATGGCAATCCGTCCGACCGTCTGTCACAAGCCAGCATTGCGTTAAAATGATTAGACCTATCAAGCAATCAAGGCCTGCGTGCTGTCGCAGGCCTATGGACTCACGTGTCCTCGTTACAACAATCTCAACGATTCCCATGGAATCCAAGTCGCCAAATATAGGCCTACTGATGGACTAAGAAAAATCGTTAAAGTTAACATTGCGGAAACCATTGTAGGAAAGGAACAATGCGATGCAGTTATTACTACGATCAGTTACTAGCACCATTTAGGATAACCCTGAATTGACCTTCAAGGTTATTTTACCTAGCATAGTTATAGATGAGAGGTCACAACTAGCATATTAAGCCCACGTAACTGTGCCACTGACCGAATCTATCACAAATTTATTTGTTCATTTGCTGAACTGAAAAGTTATGTACAGTTGATAGGTGCAGTTGAGCGAACTACACGAACGAATTTCTGATAGGTGCAGTGTGCCGAACTGCACCTATAATCATCGTTTCACCTATATTGCAAACCTTTTACAGTGCAATTTCTCGTAGCGGCTCTTGTGCATTGCTGTTTCGTGCTGCTGCCTATGGCGTGTGTTTGCTGTATTCGCGACAGCGAGCTTTGTTTCTGTCAATATCATCATCAGTCAAGTTCGTCATCAATCATTATTCGTTTTAGTTCAGAGATTCCAGCGTTTTCGGAAGATATCGTTCATCCACTATTCATTATCGTCCCAAAATATACACGGACAGATATGAATAAAAGATGGCAGACCAGACGACACTGTTGTGAACGAGCTATAGGTATAATAAATCATCTTGATAGCGGTACATTTAAATAGACAGATGTTATCTCATTTCTGCCGCATCAGTAGAGTAGCCCAAGTAGTCCTATAATACTAATATATAGGAGTATTTGAGTAGCGTAATGGTTGTTCGTTCACATCTTCACAAACGACGCGCGACCAGCGGACTGGTAGAGTGCAATGTATTACATGCAAACAGCGCTTGGTGATTGCGTCATTTTGCCGTTGCGGCGTAGACACGGCCGTTTCCACATCTGATCGCCCTATCGCTACGTACTTTCGTAATTACATTCATTCATTATGAAGCAGACGCAAAGCCCGGAACGTTGGCATTACGCCCGCCGCTTGCCGTTTGCTTTCTGCCGTGCCACATGGCAAATATAACATGGCTATAGTGACAGACGTAACCCAGGTGCTTCCGGCACTTCCACCAAAGATACTTTCATCAGTATTTCCAGTACTTCCAGGGTACTTCCTATCGGTTTTCATTAAGACTCGAAATATACACGGTAGGCCAAAAAAGCGGGGCCACAGAATCATGACCATAATTCTGACAAATCTTAACCCATTAAAAAAATTCGATGGAAGATTCCTTGGTAAATCTGCCTGAAAATGCATACTAAAAATCCCACCGCATCTTGCATATGTTGCTACACTAAACTGTGAAACATTAATGTCAGCAAAACAAGCCATTAAAGACAAATTACAAGGTACTGTAGCTACATATTTCAGGTGTGGTGGGGTTGTTAATACCGCAAATTAAGAAAGGTTTATTGCTAAGTGTGTGAGTGAAAACAATCTTAAAAATCGGTGAATAATTGGCAAAGTTACAAGCAAGAGCGTGGTTGTCTCATGCACTTTGCGCGCCTGGCCAATACACTGCTAAAAGACGAAGAAAGTTCAAAGTGACCTTGATTACTCTGTGTATGTCAGCGACTCAGTGCATGCGATACGGCTGAAAAACTGTCGCTGTCGATTAAATGATTGACCGAAGAGGGTTAAGGGAGCATGAAGGCTTGTTTTGCTGACATTAATGTTTCACAAGGTAGTGTAGCAACATATCTAAGGTACAGTGGGATTTTTAATACGCATTTAACTGCAAATATACCAAGATTTGACAGAATTATGGTCACGAGTCTGTGGCCCGCTTTTTTGGCCCACCCTCTATGTTAAACTATTAGACTACAAATAATATTACAGACTTGACAACAATATAAAATGATAGAAAATTAGAAAGCTAGAAATCGAAATTCATAATACTAATAATAATTATAATTAAAATGACAACACGGTCGACTTCGGGTGGAATTTTTCTGTGTCTAGAGTTTGGGACAAAGTTCCAGAGAAATATACCATTATTTTTGGAGAAACCCGAATTTTCTTATAACACAGTGTCAGCAGGTGGAAGGAAGACTCCCTGCAAAAACCTGATCGATTTTGTCCAGTCGTTTCGATATACCATACCGGTTTGTGACGGACAGACAGCACACACCGCGCTAACATAGCGTCGCGCGGTAAGATAATGATCCGATTTGTCGCGTGCGAAGTTGACTCCGAAGAAGACTGATTGGAATGAAACTGATAAAGTACATCAGGGAACTGATTGCAGAGGCAAGATGATGCATATCAAAAGGAGCGATATTGATTTGTACTAAGAAAGGAATTTAGATGGTCGAGTTCGAGCAAAGTTAATGTTCAATTCACATCAACAACGTCGACGCGACGCGACAGTCTATAGGTCGCGAATTCACGACTACTGCAGACTGCCGTTAACAGAAATTTGAACTGAACATGTCCGGAATATATGAAGACAGATACGACGCGTCTTGAGCCGACAACAAACTGACGCATGCAGATTCTAATTGTGTAGACAATAGGGTATGATTTAATATCAGTTTCAATGACAAATTGTCCAGAGTGTTCATTACCGCACACTGGTTGGCGGCGTGGCGTAGTGGTTAGCAGAGTTCGTCAATGAACGAAGTTAACGCACGTCGGGCCCGGTTACAACTGGGATGGGTGACCGTCTTCGGGCGGGTATACCATCTCGGGCTGTAA
>Ga0126332_10000688_pt1 | contig 11601 bp, 9 predicted proteins | sample InaspJWI42metaG_FD_94482 | JGI IMG/M metagenome (GOLD analysis project Ga0126332, IMG submission 94482) | Marine gutless worms symbiont microbial communities from Oahu, Hawaii - Inanidrilus sp. 2 OAHU.JWI-42 metaG | ecosystem: Host-associated > Annelida > Digestive system > Unclassified | place...
AAAATGATTTTTGCAGTTTTAGACGTGTGATTTGGCTTCTAACACCATGTTTAAACTGTTAAGTTTTTTTTTACATTTATTGACTTATAACGTGCTGAAATTTATATTAGGAATACCGCAAGCTAATTTACGAACACTATCTCAAACGATCTTACGGTTATGCAAGCGAATCGTGCCTAAGTAAAGCCTTGCGTTCTTGGTAGGCTAAAATGTTTGATAAATTGGATGTCCGCCGTAAGTCGATCGTAACTTTGGCATTATCGTAAGATAATCGTAAGGTTTGAATGAATGAATGAATGAATGAATATATTTAATGGAAGATCCACAGGACAAGAAGGGCCATAACACCACTTACACTTGCCCTCATACAGCACAACATATATACAGGTAAATATAGGCCTAGTAATTTAACACATACAGTAGTTAAAAGACAAACATTTAGCAGTTCCGTACAACTAACGTAGCCTATGTCTATACAATATCTAGTTAAGTCAACATGGTCCAACAGTCGTTTGAAAACAGTCAAGCTGGATGCTTCAACTACTGATCTCGGTAATGCATTCCAGGTATCACAAATACGGTTTGTGGAGAAATATTTGTGAGTGTTAACCTGCGAGTAACCCTTGTATAGTTTATAACTGTACAAGGTTTTTTTTCCAGATTTTTTTCGCGCTTTCGCTGTTTTTCAGGTTTTTCATCTGCAGTTTTTATCTGCATAACCTGAGATTCGTTCCAGCTTTACTGCATTTACTGTGGTAACTCAGTTAGTACTGACTGGAAGTTATTACTTTTGTCTTTTCCATATTCACTATTTTATGCTATCGACGTGGATTGCACCCGGAGTATACTAGGAGAAAACGATGGCGAAAACGTGACGTCGACCTAGTACGTCAGAAGGTGACACATGATGATGATGATGATGATGATGACGGAAAGACGGGCGGAATGGAGCGGAAACCGGGCTGCAGGATGTGATCGGGCGCTGCCGAGGTGTCGCGAGACGGTAATGTACAAAGAACACTGCTAGGCAACAAAGTGATTGATGGCCAGCTACAGCAGCTGCTGCTGTCCGTCGACGACCTACAAATGTCGTCAGTCTAATGTATAGCATTTTTCTTCTGACGTCGCCGTCGCGACTGAGCGAGCAGTCATAGATGACGTGTCGTCAGTCGGTCATCTGAACTTTCGGTGTGCGGTCGCCTGGAACACTGCCTCATGACGTACGATCACCCACTGACGCCGTCGGCACGACGCAACAACGCAGACGTTAGCGATAAGCCTGACCGCCAATGAAACTGATGTTACAGTTGACTGAATGACACAATCTTTCTCAGTGATTGATATGATAGGCTCTACACTGGGCGAGATTTTACTGTATACTGCATAAATCCTACGTATTGAAATTTTGCGAGGTAATAATAATAATAATGTCACAGCAGGTAAATATTGCACCGGCGTACAGCACCAAAAGAACATTGACGTCGCTGTCAAAGAGAGTACGAGAAAGATGATGTCTATCATCGTGCTTATTCAACTTCATCCTATAAATAAAGTACAATTTTGTCGTCCAACAAGGACATTAATTTAGTAGTAATTGGTGGTCTGTGTATTAATAAAGAATTTATTGTACCTAGACTACCTACTATAATAGGTATAAATCAACGTGGACCCTGTTATTGAAATAGGTTCATATAGGCCTACGTCACTTATTCACACATTGCATACGAACGTCGTCTCAGAGTTGACCACGGGTCGGGTCGGGTCGGGCCGGGTCGGGTCGGGTCATGTCGTTCTAGATCTTAAAATTTGTACACTTCCTACTTAACTTTGAAGGAATCACCGCTGCTGCTCATACAGTCGTTGTTGCCGCAAGGTGGTATAGGCAAGCGACATATAGTGCGACGAGCCGGCTGTGTCATTAGTTTTCGATCAAAGTCGCTTTTCGCGGCCGCCAATTGAGTACAGTGAGAATCGGTATCTGTGCATTTATTGGCTGGTCTGCAGCACAGTATGTTCCAGCGATTATAGACACCAGTGCCAGCCGTTCACGCAGTTTACGACATCTTGCTATAAATGTCTAGTCTTCTATACCGAAGCGTCGATATCTCTGCCGAACAGACAGTTCACACAAGAGTTCCTGCTGTGCTGCTGGTGCCGGTGTCAACGGCGCCGCGTTGCAAATTTGACGGACTTCAAATACTGCCAGGAACGCCGAACAATGGACATCTTTCTTCGTCAGGTTGCAATTAGCTGCAAGAGTCGCACAGTTCGTCAGAGGCATTCGCACATTCGTCGATAGGAATGCGCATATGCGTGGTTGTTTGTACTGTATACTACGTGTAGAAACACTATTGGCTATATAAAGGAAAGATAGACAAAATGACTAGTGCTGGCGAGATCGAGAAACGTTTTAGAAATAACCCTATTTTAGTTAAAGAAACACGAAGCTGCGAAATCAGACGCGTGGAAATATTTTTCGTTGTTGTTTCGCTAACCGAAGTTAAGTACTTATGTGTTTGTAATGCATGCACGCGTGTATATGCATACAAGGCGCCTGACGGAAGCGGTTTCGGTGACATGCAATTTGCGACCGATTACAACAACGGCATCACTTATGTAATGAATGTGTTATCAATGTGGTCGAGTCGGGTCCACAAAAGAGTGACCCGAGGTCAACTCTGCACGATCGTCTACGTGCAGCAACAGAGAGATTTAGCCATTCTGTATGGTATGATGCTGGCAATATAATCGTAGATATGATTATTTCATTTTCAGTTTATAGCATTCGAAAAATTCGTCCGTGGGGCGATTTCTTACCATAAAAAGTCCGCCATGGAAGACTTTTTTTCGGGCCACTGCAGCTAGGGCCTATACATAAGGTGAAATGACGTCACAAAATGTATGGTCACGATACGTTTGCCGTTTTGTGGGTATAACTTGGCATAATGAGTGGAGTTAATCGCTGAAGATTGCCATGTTATTCAAAGAAATTTTAACTAATTAGTTTTAAGAAAGTGTCCACGTGATCATTAGCCTACCGACAAAACATGTTTAAGTGACAGCAGAGTAACAAACACTTCTAAAAGTTTTACCCACAAGATGGCGGCAAAAACCAGCTGGCATAGATATGGAACGAAATTACGTCGCTGTCACCCTATGTATACCGGAACACCAGCGACGAAGGATCTTTCTACAGTATATGGCCTAATTCGCCGTTCTCTGACCGTGGATACAGCATCGAGCATCTTCAGCGGGTGAGCAGAAAGTACCGCAGTGCCCATATCGCCGGACAGCTGTGCAGCAACCACGTTCATCACGAGCATTGTGTCACGCTCGGAATTCCTTCGCGAGATAACTGTAAAAAATCGATGCAGTTGCTCGGTTGTGTCGTGCATCTGCATGGCAGAGCTAGGCATATTGAGCACAATACTCCTAGAGGCTTTCTGTTGGAGACGCTGAAACTGCGAGACACGAAGACATTACATCGCATCGTGTCGTATTGCAGATTTTGTGCTTTCTACCAAATATTTAACATCTGTGTAAAAACACAAAGCAGGGAATTGACACGGAATCAGAACGTTGCCCGTCAACTGCTGATTCTACTGGACACGTCTAAATATTTATGAAGGCGGCTTTATTTTGCATCGTTTTCTTTTTCTATTCAGAGTCGGTAGAACGGCAGATTAATTGGCTTTAATGATGGCTGTTACTGACGGCAGTCTGCGAGAAGCTCATGGAAAAGATTAAGTTGCACAAACTGCGCAATCGCACCTGTCACCCGTTGACTGCATCCGCATATCGTAAGCCATCTTTATTTGATGAGCGAACATCAACAGTCCACTCCTCAGTGACTGATTATCTGACGTTTGGGAGCAAGCATGTCAACGCTGACGACATCACTTCAGCCCGATTGTTTCATTGCTGGATTGTGAATATCTATGCCGTTTTATGGAACGCGGTCGCTCGCAACAAGTGAGCGTTTTATAATGGGTCGTATGTCACTCAAAGAACTCCATAAGAATTTTCTTCAAAACGTAGTAGGTTCTGTTCTGACTATCGCACGGCGCAGCGTGATGGCAATATCAAAGCCAACATACGTAATAAAACGTAATATGATTACCGGTGACTTGGAAGCAATCATATTAGGGCGGAGTTTCTTGTTCCGCTGTTCAAAGGCCCTCGTCGTCACATGACAATGCTGTTAGACTATAGAGGCGAAATGACGACATAAATGAGGCTGTTAGCCGACACTGGTGCCTCTGCTTGACAAAAACCGCGGGAAAACTGCAGTTGTGGTTAATTATAGAAATTTGACGCTCTTACTGTACCTCATTTTCTTATCAGAGCCAAAATTGGCATGCGAGAATAGGCCTTAGGTGTAAGTTTGCTCTATCATGCCGAGTTACAGTTACACCTGGACGTGAGAAAAATCGCCGAAATACCGCAATTTTGATCAAATTTTGAACCCACACCTTCACTAATAGTGATAACATCAAAGAACGTACAGGCGGCAAAGCCGCGATAAAAATGTGTACGTGAGAGCAGACGCGCGGTCAACGACTGTGTGCTAAGTTTCATACACATCGTCTTCAATTTCACCGTATTTTAAAAGTAAATATTCTGTAGATGCGAGTGCACAATAAGAAACTTCCACTATCCAAATATATCAAAATTATTGCTGAATTCAGACGGCTTATTGGCGATCTTGCGTTCACGAACTTTATCGCTCAAAAGCGTAGGCCTAATTGACAAAAAACAAACTGAACTTTTTCGCTCCGCCTCCGCGGGGCGACGTCCCAGTCCTACCAAACTTGGCATTGTAACAGAACCATTTTTGTGTCTTTTAAAGTATTTCGTAGTTTCTAGTTGAAGACAAGGAAGACTTAAGGGTTTATAATATCTGGCAGCCGACAGCCGGATTTCGGATTAGTAGGCCTACGTGTAACATAGAATAAAGGACATAAAATAAGGACATTTCCTTATGATCACTAACTTAAAACTTGAACTTTTGAACTGAACTGAAATGGCATTTACGAACTCCCGTTCGCAAACTAGACTTCAGTTCAGTTCACGTGCTGTGAACAACAAACCGTAAGTCAACGATCGCGGCGGTCTGCACTCAGCGCAACCACGCAGCAGCAGCAGCAGCAGCAGCAGCAGCAGCGGCGGCGGCGGCAGCGGCAGCGGTGTATGTAATCGCGTAGCATCGCGGTTCGACGCACCAGCACCAGCAGACTGGCTGCTGGTCATCAGTGGCACGCTACGTGAAGAGTGAACGAGCGTCGTTGACGATCGAACGTGCTTTGTCTGCTCGTGACATGCGTGCACATCACAGCAGTCGCCTCAATTCACAAACTCGTACACGCCTTCTTACCGACTGACGTTTCTTCTACGCGGAAAGAGACGACCAGTCGTCAGTCGCGGCGCAAGGCGGGCTTTCATTGAGCGAGCGCTGCATCCGCCGACCAGGCAGCACGGTTATACGCAGGCTGACAGTGACGTACATTCATTCTCGTAGCCATGTTGTCGTGGAACTACCAGAAATGTTTGCTACTGTGATATCGCTTTGTTAGTAAGTTAGCGCATTGTTTTAAACAAACTGACTGCGTCTCGTTCGAATAACGCCATAAACCTTCGCCACTCAACTGTACACATTACGCGGTGTTCCCCGCACAACACGCGGTGCTCGTATCGTGACCACAGATCGCAGTGACGCCGCTGCTCTCTGCAGTGCGTGAGTGACGCGGTGATGTCGGCGGACGTGGAGCTGTACGCGCTCGTCTGCATGTTGACCGTGTTCGCGGTGCTCGGCACCGCCGGCAACCTGATCGTCCTGTACGTGTTCTCACGGCCGGCGTCCAGGCGAGCGCCTGCAGGTGCGCCGGCCGCCGTCTGTCCCAGCGCGTCGGCGACCGTCTACATCATGTCACTCGCCGCCGCCGACCTCGTCACCTGCACCACGTGAGTCCGTGATCAGATGTGACCACGTGACCTCGTCGTCACGTGACCTGGTGACCACGTGACCACCTCGTCACCTGCATCCTCGGCATGCCGTCGACCGCCTACATGGAGTCGGTCGTCTTCCGCACACGCCTCGACCTCTTCTGCAAGTTCTACCAGGTGCTCCCGCACGCTTTTAGGCCGCATCGCATGCACGCTACTTACTGTTACAGAATGTAGCGTGCGTCTGTTGACCACAACCATGAACTGTGCTAAAACGGATGAACCAATTAGGTGTGAACTCGTGAGGTATATTGAACCGTGTATTCGTTAGGCCCGCATCCGGATAGTAGTAACCGTATTTCGTGCAGCGCTTTGTCGTGAACTACTCATCTCCAACGCGTTCGGGTGTGGCGCTCGTTAACAAGGGATCACACATTTTTACCTGCCACATCATGTTTATTCACAAGGGCTCCGTCACTGGACGATAATGCGGGCGTAGTTACAGGCTCACTATGACACCAGTGGAAGGTCGAGATCACACCGTCGGCGTTACCACGCCCACGCGCTGAACTCCACCGCTGCCGCTGGCGTCGGACGAGCCACGCCGCACTCCTCGCCGCGCTGGCACGCAGCTGGTGACGTCACATTAAAAACTACGGCCATCAATCAATACTCATAGGACGCCGAAGTAGATACTGGTGTAACACTGGCATTGTTGCTTTGTCCTTTGACCTTGGCTACGACCTTGAATTTCGATCCCCGGCGAGATCTTTTCACGCCTCATACACACGCAAAAATCACGGATAAGGTCATTTGGTTCAATGGACAGTGGAGACAGACGAACGGATGGACGGACACGACCGATTGCAGTACCAGTGTGCGGTGTGGTGGTAGTTTCTGATAACGTCGAACATTCCGTTCTCGGCGCTGATCATCGTCATGATCGCGGTCGACCGCTACGTCGCCATCTGTCACCCGCTGCGCTACTCGCAGCTGGCGACGGCCGCGCGCGCTCGCGCCCTCGTCGTCCTCCTCGCCTCACTCACGCTCGTCCTCGGCCTGCTCGGCGCCGCCGGATTCTCCGTCTATCACAGCCTGCCCGTCACCAGCACCGCCGCCACTCCGCACTCGCCGCCGACTCATGTCGTCACAAGCACGTCGTCGGTCGACGCCGAGCGTGACGCGTGCACGCCCGCAACCAACCAGACCGTCTGCAGCACGACCAGCTACGCGCTCGTCAACACGGGTCTGTGTGGCCGCAGCGACCTGCTGCTGAGTGCTGGGTTCCTGCGCGGCTACCTGGTCGTCCACTCTCTCATCTACCCGCTCTGTCTGCTCGCCGTGCTCGTCCTCTACAGCCTCATCTACCGGGCGGTGCTGGTGAGGCGCGCTCGTCGCCTGCGCATGAGAGGAGCAGGCCCGGCCGCCGCCATCGCACTTGCCGAGCGACCCACACCCGCCGCCGCCGCCGCCTCGCTGCTGCCCACCAACCTCTCGGCCGCCGCAGGTACTCACTGACTGCAGGTGTACTGCACAGATAGAATCGTGGTCCAATATAGACCCGTCATTGTATCTCGCGCTCGGCTGTAGCTGTGCGCGGTCAGCGTAGGCCTCTGTCCAAGGCAGTCTGTATGCACCCACCATTAAGCTGCCGCGGAGGACAGCTTATCTTATCTTTTCACACGCGTATGCCGAGACACCACGTGTGATCTGACATTTTCCCCCTCCCCGCTAACAATCGTCGCGCACATCTACTCCCTGGTTTGTGTTAGGGTAGCTACGGCGGGCAGATGTCCGCGGTGGTGATTTTCGGGGGACATGTGTCCGGGGAGGGAACAAATGCCCAGCACGCGTTACGTATAAACGTCACTTGCGATTTTAATAGTATAAGATGGGTGATCATACGGACATGGTCTTCAACTAAGTAATTCAAGGCATCAAACGAATAGCATGAAAGGCAGCCTGGCCATACATACATAATTTATTTCAGCAAGCCAGTGTAAACATATAAAATGCGCGCATATAAGAATAATAAAAAGAATTGGTGCTATGGCTAAACGAAGGGCAGTGCCTCTTACACGCAGTAAAATTACTAAATACATATATACACTTACTGATGTAGATTTAGAAATATAAAAACAAAACACATAAAAGCATATAAAGTTTGCCGATCAAAAACTGATTTAATTTTACTCGTACCAAACGACTAGGCCTAATGAACAACGACAAATGAGCAGCCGAAACAACATCTTCGGGTAGCGAATTCCAGATTCTCAGCACACGAAAAGCGAAAAATGATGTCTGCAATTAACCCCTTGAATACGGTAAAAACAACTTAAACGAATGACCACGTATTCCTGAAATGCAAATAAACGTGGCGTGGTGGCTCGGCGTTCGACGGCTGACGAAGTTACCCTGCGTCGAGCCCGGTTAGTACTGCGATGGGTGACCGTCTTCGGGCGGGTATACCATATCGGGCTGTAACCAGCCAACTAGGTGAACTCAGCTTCGCATCCCTCCGGGGTTGCTAAATCGAGTACCAGCTTTTCCGGGTAAAGGCGGGAATATCACCTCTGCCAGGTGGTAGGCTGTGTGATCCCATATATCATGTGAGTTCCCGTATTTGTATGGCGACTTAGCGAACTGCCATATCCGTGTTACTAACTTACTTTACTTTGCTAATACAAAATATAATTAAATAAATCATATCATATCATATGAAATTAATATCACAATACCCTGTGTCCCAAAAACGTCCACCTTTTTATTTTTTGAATAACTCTCAAAAATTAACCGATTTTAATAATTTTTGGTACGTTAAATCCTGAGAAAATGTGACATGAACACTGAACATATTACAGATTTGTCCACCTCACCTGCCAGATGTAGCCACTTTACCTTCGGAAATCCAAGTCATTTTTTCGACATTGTTATTACATATACTTCAGATTATTTACGTTAGCTGAGAAGAAAACGAGCAGCAACTGTTGTTCTGCAGCTTTAGCTGTTTACTTATCTGTTGTTTAATGCTTCCTATTACCTGCATAGCCCTAGTACTGCGTCTGGGGCATGCTACAGAAGGAGCGCGTCTATTGATACGGACATGTTGAGGCTTGCGACAGCGGCTTGTTGCGACATGGGCTGAATTTCAGCACAGCGTGGTGTACTACGCGATGGAACAGTGTCGAAAAAGACTGGAAGCATGTATTAATGCAGAAGGTGGTCACTTTGAACACCTGCTATAACACTGCTTGCCTGACATTTCAGTTGCCAGGCATCACAACCGGTTCTTTTTAGAGCCACCGACGACAACCCACAACTGGCCCTTTTCAAAGCCTCCAACGTTTGAAAGAACGCAACAAACCTTCAGTCAGATGAAAAGGTTTTGCAGTTCACAAGTTAGTGTGGTCACATTTTCAGGTGGAGTGGGCAAGTGGATTACAGATTGTTTTCTTGTGAGATAGCGTAAATAATCAGAAGTTTGTATGAATAATACTGTTGAAATGACTTTTTTGGATTTCCCAAGGTACAGTGGCTACATTTAGCAGGTGAGGTGGAAAATGTGCAAGATTTTTATGTCAAATTTTCTCCGGATTTCACGTGCCAAAAATCATGAAAATCGGTTAATTTTGACAGGGTTATTCCAAAAGTACAAGGTGGACGTTTTATGGGACTGCATTGTAAGAGGTGGCGCAGGTATGTTGTGTACGACAGTACTATTGTAGGCCTACTGTCGTACACAACACACAAACGTCAGCAGTTCTTAAACTTAGGTTTTCACTTTTGTGTGTTTTATTTAGGTTTAGCTTGCATTTTGTTTTTGTGTAAGCTTAGACCACTTTGTTTTTATGTTGTTTCATTTTGTTTGTGTTGCGTTTAGCTTCTTTAATACCAGGCCGAGAGATTGGCTGGGAAGAACTGCGTTCGCTCCTACGTCTCCAAAATGACAAATTTGGTGTCGGCGCAGTGACGGTTTCACGCTGGGGCGGGGGGAGAGGCCCCCAAATCGTAGCTAGGCCCCAATTTAGCCGCCCCCTAAATTGTAGCTAGGCCCCAAATTTAGCCGCACTCTTGACACACTGTGGTCAATTGATTCTCAGAAAACTTAGTACATTCGTTGACAACATACGTAAGATTTTAAGGCTTGAATGCACAAAATTCGGTTTCCGCTGGGGCTCCGCCGCAGACCCCGCCGGGAGATCGAGTTTACAGCGTTCCCCAGACCCCATAGCTGTATTTAAGGGGGACTACTTCTAAGGGAAGGGTAGGGGAAGAGGAAGGGAAGGGGAGGGGGAAGTAAGGGCAGGGGAGCCAGACCCTCAAATATTTTGGCCTAGAACCGCCCCTGTGTCGACGGGGAGGAAAACCTTAGCTTAATCCAAGTAACTCGATCGAAAGAACGCAGCATCTATAATGACGACCGTGTGCACAGCTGTTTTAGTAAAAGCACATTTGCGCGTCGTAGTTTAATCATATTTGCCAAATGCCGCCAGCATTGTACACATTCACAGCGCCGACTGCACACTGCCGTTGTTTTGTCGTGTGACGTTTTAACTGTGACCTATGATCTTTACATTCGCTGTTCCAAAAATTATAAAAATCGGTTTCTCTTTACTGACTTACTATTTAATTTATTAATAAGTGGTGTAGTGCTTTATAGACTTATAGTGTTTATAGATTATTGAGAATAATGATTTTTGCGTGTCAGCCAAGATGTGCTAGTAGACGGCAAGTAGGCTGAGCGTCGCCTATGCGTGTGGGTGGGTGCAGGTGCAGACGAAGTGACGGTTGAGTGTGGCGTCAAGGAAGTGAGAGTGACGGCGGCGGCGGATGGCCGGCGGCACGGCAGCACGGCCGAGCGCCAGCGTCAGTCGGCCGCGCACGTTCGCACCGCCGCCATGCTCTTCGTCGTCACTGTCGTGTTCCTGCTGACCTTTGCCCCCGCCTTCCTCATGTCGCTCGAAGTCGTGCCGTACGTCCGTCTCGTCTTCTACGCGTACTTCTTCAATAACATCGCCAACCCGGTCATCTACTCCTTCATGAACGTCTACTTCCGCCGAGAAATGGAATCCATGTTCTGCCACTTGGCAACGAACGCGATCTCGCGGTGAAGTCGCGCAAATGACATTGACAATCTCATTGCATGATGTTGATTAGTTGACATTTCATTGACAGTGGCACAGTACTGCAGCGACCCCGACACCGAAGGATCACGTTCCGAAGCATATCGAACAACATACGTGTCTCGAGAATCTGTCAGAGGAATGATTCAAATGTACACTGATTTTTTTTCTAAATTGCAACTCAATATTTCGTATTTTAGCTTTTTCGAGACACAACCATATTGGCCAGTTAAATAACATTGTTTTATTCTGTTGTTGCGGTGTAAACAAGCGTGGAAACAGGCGAGTCAACACATTACGTCCGACCCGACATGACCCGACCCGACGGTCTAGTCACGTCGGGCTGTGTGAATTGATCATTTGAAGTTAGCTATACGCAGTTATGATCTGATCTTTAGCCGTCCTCTATCCAAGGGTTGGCCACACTATGGACGTACTTTCTCCATTTATCCCTGTCCTCTGTCATTCTGATTGACTCTTCCACGGAGAGTCCTGTCCACGTCTTGATGTTGTCCATCCAGGCCGTGCGTGGCCT
>Ga0126332_10000689_pt1 | contig 11597 bp, 7 predicted proteins | sample InaspJWI42metaG_FD_94482 | JGI IMG/M metagenome (GOLD analysis project Ga0126332, IMG submission 94482) | Marine gutless worms symbiont microbial communities from Oahu, Hawaii - Inanidrilus sp. 2 OAHU.JWI-42 metaG | ecosystem: Host-associated > Annelida > Digestive system > Unclassified | place...
ACAGGAATGTCTTTAGCTGCCGGCGAAAGGAAGAAAGAGATGGTGCAGATCGAATGTCGTTGGGTAGAATGTTCCAGAAGGTGGAGGCTGCAACAGAAAACGAGCGACGGCCGACTGTTGACAGACGGTACGGCGGGACGAGCAGCTGTTGTGTGAATGAAATTAAAGGTTACAGTTACAGTCTGTCACACAGCCGAACACTATGGTGAAGAGTACGATGACTGAAACAGTGCCGTCTTGAGGTCGCGGCGGAACTGCAGCAATGATGGCGCAGAACGTGTGATGGCGTGTGACGTGGTGCAGGACTGAAAATACACGACCGGAACATGACCGACCACAAACTGTGGCATGAACGACGCACGGATGTATCCAGAAAATTGCAGCTAAAGACATTCCTTGGCATGAATATCAAAGAATTAATAACAGTGAACATTTGACGTATAAACGGTTTGCAAATTATGCAGTCTGTCTGTTACCTAAGATGTCAGCGACTTCGTGCATGCGAAGACATCTTACGCTAATAATACAGATTAGCAAATAACTAAAGTTAGACAACATACATATTAGACGACATACGCTGCTTATTAGTAATCCAACAAATATTAATTTTGCCGGTCACAGCCAGTTTGCACCTTTTTACAGCGATAGCAAACCGTTTGAATTTCTTAAAATTCGTATGTCGATGCAAGAACATAGTTGTACAACTGTTTATTGTTGTCAGCTTTTTTCTGGTCAATTTTTTATTGTACATTTTAATTGCTTTGTGACGGTTTGGATCACGATTGAGAAGACGGCGTTGTTGCTTGTAAAATGACGTGTGTACGGAAGCCGAAAAGGGCACTGTACAAACAAAAATGTACGAGATACAGTAGTTACAGTAATTTATGAGGATGAAAGTTCGGCTCAGTAGCAGAACTTTTCATACTAACACAGTTCTGCAGAATATGATCCCCACAGCGTTGCAAATTCCCAAGACCAGCCCCAGATTGCCCCTTCCACCGTGTGCTTCGTAGTCCCCAAGCTGTACGTTCCCGATGTTCTACTTCCCTGACACCGATCCAGTATCAATTAATAAATTGTTGCCGGCAATTTATGGAACGCTGGTTGCATCACTCCGCGCCGACGCGCGCGCCATACGTGTTGCAGCGATTTGTGGTCCATTTCTGTCTTTTTAGCACGTCCACTTTTAGTACCATCCACGCTCATAACCACGAGGTCACGGTAGAAACGTCAGCGTACGTATACACGTAAGTTTCAGTCAGCAGAGGTTGCCTCACGCGTGGTCGTGCGACTTTCGCTCAAGCCTCGGTTCTCACGCATACATAGGGTGACAATGACGTAATTTCGTTCCATATCTATGCCAGCTGGTTTTCGCCGCCATCTTGTGGGCAAAACTCTTAGAAATGTTTTTACTGTGATATCACTTAAATATGCTTTGCTAGTAAGTTAATCATCATATACCGGTAAACATGTTATTAAACCAACAGATTCAATTTTATTTGAATAACACGCTAAATCTTCGCCCCTTAACTTCACACATTATACCGTGTTATACCCACAAAATGGCGATCGTATCGTGACCATAGATTATGTGACGTCACTTCACCCTATGTATTTATCCGCAATCCACACAAGCGAACAGTGACGCTAATTACGCTTTTACTGGAGACGCGGTCGCATGTCATACTCATTATAGGCTCGAAGAAGCCTATTGTTTTGCTCTGGGGACCGCGAAAGGGTTTTTCCATCATAATTTCCCCAAACCTGAACGGATTTGGATAAAACATGGAATGTAATTTTGGGACCACAGAGCGCATTCGCACAAAAATTCGAGGAAGTCGCCTCAGAGGTTCACAGAGTGTTTTGTTTTTTTGTCACCAGTACAACGCGGCCTTCGGGACACTTATTCTGCGCCGATTTCGACCGTGTTTGAAACAACAGACGTGAATCGATGTGCCGGACCGTACACCCATGAGAAATTTCCAAATTTCTGCATAGGGGTTTTGCAAGCCCCAAAAACTGCCCCGGGCGCGGTATTTTGGGTGGGGTGCTTGTTATCAGCGTACAGCTCAAGCAGCACAATTTCGGGCGATAGAAATCATTTCGGGGGCTGTCGACAATTCCCAAGGATGTGCCTTTTGTATCCCATATACATCACAATTTCGGGCGATAGAAATCATTTCGGGGCTGTCGACAATTCCCAAGGATGTGCCTTTTGTACATATAGCACAATTTCGGGCGATAGAAATCATTTCTGGGGCTGTCGACAATTGCCAAGGATGTGCCTTTTGTATGTGAGTTTTGATGGAGGATGTACACAGTGGTGTAGCAATGGGGTGGGCAGGGTGGTCAAAGTCCAGGGGCCCCCGAGTGCAGGGGCCCCAAGTTCCAGACCAAAAATTTAAAAGAAATAATTTAAGAGATTTGCAGATTTTGGGCTGTGAATTGCACAAAAATGCGTTTGGCGGCTGGGCTCCACCCGGATTTGCTGGGGGAGCTATAGCGCTCCCCCAGGCCCCTTAGCTATTATAAGGAGGAGGGGAGGGAGAAAAGGGGAAGGAAAGGGTTGGGAATATGGGAAGGATGGGGAGGGAAAAGAAGGACTTAAGGGGGTTGGGAGCGATGGGAAGGGGAAGGGAGGGGTGGGAACGGGAGGGAGGGTAAGGGAGATGGTAGGAAAAGTGGAGGGAGGGCTCGACTTTGATATTTGTCAAGCCCCCCCCCCAGTTCCTAGTTGCGCCACTGGATGTACAGCTTGAGCGCTATGACCCACAGAAGACGTGCCAGTCCGAAGCAATGTAAGCCATTCCATTACTCCTGATCATATTGACCACTTTCCGCAATTTTCATACAGCATTATTATGCCCGTCTTAAATTAGGGGGGGGGGGCGGGTATTAAGCAATGCCGCAATCCGTCCATCTGTCCGTGTGACTGTGCCATGCTCAAAAACGGCGCATTTTGGGATGTGTGACAGCTGGAAGTCGAAACCACAGGTCAGCGAGGTCGTACAGCCACCCGGAAGTGGCCAAACGGCAACGAAGCTGTCGCTGGCGCCACGCATGACCATATTTTCAACAGCGTTCGCTAGGGCTCGCAACCACTGCGTGCGTGCAGTCGCGCAACCAGTGCGTGCACTGATTATTTCAGAAGCATTCACAAGGCGGCTGCGCCGTCAACATAGCCACTGTGACTGGATGAAACTACCGTTTTCCGCCAACGCACGATATCGACTTGTAATTTAACTCGGCTTCATACTATTGTTGAGTCGCAGGCGTTCTGCTGTGGCGTGGTTGTAGGGTACGTGTGCGGAATGCGGTCGAAAGTGAAGCAGCTGGTCGACAGCGAGTATTTTCAACGCGGAATTCTCTTCGCCATTCTGGTCAACACGCTCAGCATGGGCATCGAGTACCACAACCAGGTTCAGTGATTGATTGAGTTGTGGTTTTACGTCCCTCTCGATACAAAGCAGGTCATTTCGGAGACGTTTCCCCAAGCCAGTCTCTTGGCTTGGTATGGAAAAAAACTAAACCCAACACAACAAAAACACGCATCCGCCAATGAAAAAATGTCCTACAACACAAAATCAATACAAAAATAAAGCCAGGTTTAGTCGCGTTTTACGACATCCGGCCTGGAAACGGAGCGGGTCCATTATCAGAGGAAAAGATAAGTAAGGGAGGAGATAAGTAAGGAAAAATTGAAGAAAAACGGATAAGCGGGGAAGCATACGATATAAACAAGCAAACTATAGACATAGGGGCGAAATCAAAATGGCGCATTACGCCCCGGAGCCCGCACGGGGACCACGACCAGGTGAAACACTGCATTCTGACGTCTTTATGCGCACACATCCAGTCAGCTGCGAGCGTCCTGTGAACAACTTGCTTCATTGGTCCGCAGCCGTGGTATACATAGGGTGACAGCGACGTATCTATGCTGGCTGGTTTTTGCCGCCATGTTGTGGGTAACATAATCTGAGAAATGTTTGTTACTGTGATGTTACTGTGAGGGTTTGTCTGTTATTAGGGATGGTCATGTTTTGTGCAGAAAGTGCAGTTGTAGTCTTTCTTTCTTTACTGTGTTTTATATTAGTTTTAGTTTAGTCATTTTATTGGTTTATATGTTCACTGTAGCCTATATTTGTACTCATGTGCTGCACACTGTGCGTATTCAATAAATGAATTACTTAAATACGTTTTTTGCTAAGTTAATGACATTTTCTTACCAACTGATTTAATTCCATTTGAATAAAAAGATAAACCCCCCTTAACTCCACACATTATGCCATGTTATGCCCACAAAATGGCAATCGTATGGTGACCACAGATTGCTGTGACGTCACTTCACCACACCCGTCCGGCCGGGTCATGAGAATTGCCGAAATCCGAGGAAAAATTGGGGGTGGGGTGGGGGTTAACGGATCATCTTGGACGAACATCGTGGTGAATAATTATGCCTGAACTCTGAACTAGGCTTAGTCTCAGTCTGCTTCTGTGTGGGGGTACCGGATCATCTTGTTTACCAGCGGATCATGCATTTTGGCTAAATACACACAATTGTGCATGGTTTGGCAGCTAATATCCGTAATACGCTGTGAGCTTTCGGGGGCTTCGCCTCCCAAACCCCCACTTGGGGCTCTGCCCCTGGACCCCGCTGGGAGAGTCCCCCCAGACCTCCTGTGCCCCCTACCTCCAAATCCTGATTACACCGCTGATGATATCAGTTTGTTGTATAGCCTGTCGACGATGGTTGTGCAGCCGCAGCAGCTGACGCAGATCCTCGAGTACAGCAACCTGTTCTTCAGCGGGTTCTTCGCTGTCGAGATGTTGCTCAAGGTGGTCGCTGACGGCCTGTGTGGCTACATCCGCGTCGGCTTCAACGTCTTCGACGGATTCATCGTCATTCTCAGGCATGCATGCACGTCTCTGCCGGGCACCCGCGTTCAGTATTCGCACCCGCTCATGCTGTGTCATGTGTTAGAAAAAAAACTTATGTCAACACCTTTTAATCGACCGCGGAGTATACATAGGGTGAAGTGACGTCGCAGCGTCTATTTCACGATAGGTTCGCCATTTTGTGGGTGAAACTTGACATAATGTGTGGAGTTAATGGGTGAAGATTTACCATGTTATTTAAACGAAATTTAACTAACTACACCATGAGTCAAAAAAGACACTAAACTTTTCCCATAACTTCCCCAAATGTTAACCGATTTCACAATTCTTTCACTGGCAGACTCATTGGTAAATTTGCAACAAACTCACATTCAAATATCCCACCACACCTTAACTGTGTCGCTCATTGGTAAATTTGCAACAAACTCACATTCAAATATCCCACCACACCTTAACTGTGTCGCTACACTACCTTGTGAAATATCTGTGTTCAAAAAATCGCCATGCTCAAGAAGTAATTGAAGCAAACTGCCATGTAAGACTTAGTCACTCATAAAAATCTTTAAAAATAATTTTCCGGTAAATATATGTATCAGTTAATTCAGTAACAAAAAGACGTTCACATCGGCCATATAAAAATCTCATTATAGACTTTACACAACTGCTGTAACAAACAAAGAGATGTTGCAGCAAAATGTCTCACATGATTAGCAGTCGGTCAGTTACTGACGGCGTCAGTCTGTCGGTCATTAAATCAAAACTGGTCTGCAGCAGTTAGATATTTGTTGATAATAAACTCGCATTAATCTGTCTATTAACGTAGCACAATTAGCAACAGTTTCTGTCCGTTACACACAAGCTATTTTGCTTATCTGGCGAGTTCTGCATCTTTGAAGACAAGCGTTTAAGGCAAATGGGGTGTGTGACACAATCAACCATTTTGCCTGTAAACTTTGCCAAATGTTCATCGACTTTAAAAATTCTTTCACCAGTAAATTAAATAATATATTTGCAATGAAGTGACGCATCACAACTTAAATGCTTCCCTATATTACTTTGTGATTTATCATTAATCGCAATACATATTTCAGATTGCCGCCAGTTTTCTGACATTCATATTTCACAAGGTAGTGTAGCGACACATTTCAGGTTTTGTAGAATATTTAAACACTATTCTGTTGCAAATGTAGGCCTATCACTGAGTCTGCCAGCGAAAAAAATGTGAAGATCGGTTAATATTTGTGGAAGTTATGGGCAGGAGTTTATTGTCTTGTTTTTTTTTGACTCACGGTGTAGTTTAAGAAAATGTCCACGTGATCATTAACCTGGCGACAAAGTGTATTTAAGTGACAGCAGAGTAACAAACATTTCTAACAGTTTTACCCACAAGATGGCGGTGAAAACCAGTTGGCATAGATATGGAACGAAATTACGTCACTGTCATGCAACAAGTCCCGAATACGGGCAGTAGTCGAGTCGAGTCGAATGCCGAAGTCAAGCGGTATAAAAACACGATTTGGGGCACTTCCGGTCATCTCAGCAGCACGCGGATGGCACCAGTCATAAACTCTTGTCAAAAATTGGTAATATTTAGGAAACACTACAAACATGCGGTCACGTATGATTATGATCAGTATAGTTGTTTTTTATTGTTAAGCCACATCGCATGCACGCAGTGCATAGATGCGGTCTATTGTTACAGATGTGGCGTGGTCGCTGTGTCTGTCTGTGTGTGTGCCTATTGGACACAACCGTGAGTTGTGCTAAAACGGATGAACCGATCGAGGTGCCGTTTGGGGAATGACTTGAGTGAGCCCAAAGAACCACGTGTCAGGTGGGGCCCGGATCCCCGGACGGGTAGGGGTACTCCTTAGGGGGCACTGTGGTACGCCCTTGGTTTGCGGCGGCAATATGCTTGTTTTCTATTATTCGGGGTTTTGTTGATATTGACTGTAATAGCCTTTTCAATGTCATTGATTGTGAATCCGTTTACATGCGTGGTCGTAATCTTAGACTTTATAAGGAGTAATGTTAATTGCCGGTTGAATGCTTTTGTCTACCAGCGCATGTCGTGAACAGTGACAGTGTCGCAGTATTTAATTATAGACTGGCCTGTGTAAACTTGGCTAATTTCTGCTCCTAGGGCACTTATAAGTGTTGTTTAAAGGCAGCATCTGTGTCCTGCATGTTTGTTTTAATTTTTATGCGAATAAATGATGATGATATAGTCAACGTTTTTCGCAAGGCAACAGCACGTACTTGCCGCCGGTTGATAAATTTAACGTTATTCGCAAGAGGACAGCAGCGATGCGATGCGGCCACTGTCTCTGTTTGTTGTTTAGTTATAACTGTTACCGAGTGGCTTGTTTAACGCGGCGTAGTCTCGTGGAGTTGCTACAAGGTGGCGCCAGCGGTCTGTCCGTACTACGGACGTTCCGTCTGCTGCGCATACTGAAGGTCGTGCGCTTCCTGCCCGCTCTGCGCTATCAACTCCTTGTCATGCTGCGGACGATGGATAACGTCGCCACCTTCTTTGCACTTCTCATCCTTTTCATCTTCATCTTCAGGTTTCTGCCTCCAGCTTGTCATCTCTTGCAGTGGCGTCGCCACGGGGTGGACTGGGGTGGACATGTCCACCCCACTTTTGCTACAGGTCGCTCCTGAAATTGATACAAATCCGACGAGTTTTTACACGGGAAGGGGGAGGATGGTCGCTCTGCGACGCCCCTGAACTCTTGTGACAGCCGGTTTACTGTAGAGTTGACAAGAAGCCCAGCTATACCGCAGACGGACCGCGCGACGCTCTATGTCACAATCTTGTCAACTGTAGAAACAAGCTGTACAACAAATCCACAAACAAATCAAAGTAATGGAGTTAGCGGGTTACGTGTAACACAGTGTGGGATAGGTGGAAGGAAGCCTTCATGCCATAACCCAGCTCGATTCGTTCAGTCGTTTCGATACAATACCGGCTTGTGACGGCAAACGGACTGACACACGACGACACCATGTACCGCGCTAGCATAGCGTCACGCGGTAATAAACGCACAGTAAAGCTAGCTGATACAAGCGAGTATTTCTGATTTTTAGTTTATTCGATACTATGTTTGGATGTATCTGTCTCAGTGTCTGTGATTCTATTAGTGGACTGTAGTAGCATATTAGGCCTATGTTTCAGTGTGTTTGCTTGTATGTGACTTTTGCTGCTTCGTGAATAATAAATAAACAAATAAATACATAAGTAACTAAGTAAGTAAACAAATAAATAAATAAACTCACTAATGAGTTATGAACTACATTATTGGAAGACAGAGAAGGCATTTGTCTCCTGGCGATATGCTGCACAAGCGTACATCCAACCCAAATGAGTTAATAAGTCAGTGCACTTATATAGCAATGGGCAATGGCACAAGACAAGGTGGAGTTTTGTCTCCCCTTCTTTTCTCTATTTACATTAGAGATTTACTAGGTGCTGTTACTAGCTCTGGTGTTGGCTGCTTTATTGGAGATCAGTGTGTAAATATTTTAGCCTATGCTGATGATTTCGTGCTCTTGGCACCTTCCTGGCATGCTCTACAATTGCTGTTGAATATTTTACATGTACAGTATTCTTCAGTTGATTTAACTTGTAATGTTAAAAAATCTGTATATATGTGCTTTTTGCCGAAGAATCGGCACCGTATATTTAGTACTACCTTTCCATTGTTTAAAGTTGGCAATAGTGATTTACAGTTTGTTCCACAGTTCAAATATTTGGGTCATATTATAACCAGTAATTTGTCTGACAATGAAGATATTCAACGTGAAATTCGTTCAATGTTCGTCCGTTGTAATTTATTAATTCGCAAATTTTATAACTGCTCCAGATTAGTTAAACTGAAACTTTTCCAGTCTTTTTGTCTGTATTTTTATGACATTGCATTATGGTCTTTTTTCCACAAGAGTATGTTACACAAATTCTGATCTTGCTATAAAAAATGCATAAAGTTATTCTTTGGGTACAGCAAGTATGCAAGTGTTACTCAGGCTCTATTTGAAACTGGTGTGCCTTCGTTTGACACGGTAGTGCATAATGCACAATCTGTGTTTTGTTCCAAGTGGACTTCATGTCATAATTCGTTAGTTCGTTCAGTGTGTTGTGTTATATCTGCCTAGACAGTGTGGGGCGTGCATTATATAAACTTATTGTTGGAGTCACTAGGCCCGTATCCTGTTTTCCTGTTCATATGGGCCATGTTGACTGCATTAAAACGTTCGTTCGTTCGTTAGATCTCGGTCTTCCGAGCGTCAGTACTATTCTTGTGATTGGACTCAAAACATAATTGTTTTTAATAACTTGCAAATGCATTTGTTGCTATCACTCTTATTGTAAACATGAAGTCTTTGCAGCTGTAATATCACTCTTAACGTCTTTTTATTGGTCGTAAATGACTAAATTGTCTGAACTGTTATTTAACTACTTAGGCCTAGTTACCTTTTTTGTGTAAGTTAGTAGTTTGTAGTTGTGCGTGTGTGTGTGTGTGTGCCTTTCTTCTTTGTTTTTTGTGTGTTTTTATGGGCCATGCTGCCTGCAATAAAAGCTTGATTGATTGATTGATAGCCCATAAAACAATAAAATATTATTGTCTCTAGCTAGTAAGAAGTGGATCAAAAATCTTATAATACTGTCGTTTAACTATGTGATAAGGTTAATAATGAAAGTAGTAATGTCTAGGGAGATAAATAAATAAACCAGGAAAGTTTGTTTCTGTGTGGTTTGTAGCATCCTAGGTATGAACCTGTTCGGCTGTAAGTTCTGCGAAGTACTGCCCGACGGCGGTCACAAGTGTTGGCGAAAGAACTTTGATTCGTTGCTGTGGGCCATCATCACCGTCTTTCAGGTGACTTTTCGATGGCCTTCTGCATCATACTGTTTGACAGCAAAGCTTATCTGCTACAATAGGGAACGAAAGTGTGCCGATACAATTGGCACAGTTCTAGTTCCCTGGGCTGGCCGTTTCCAATGCTAAAATATAAATATATTTTTCAATATACGGAAGCAATTTTATCAAACAGCACTCGGAAATTGTTATGGTTTGAAATTAGCAAAATGCTGATTGTAGTTTAAAAATAAGTTTATTGTGTTATTTATTATAATTTTCGGCACACTTTCGTATCTTCCAGAGCCGCTGTCGGTTTACGATAGTCAAGTGACTGGCCAGAAATATATCCGCTAAGGCTTTCTTAGGAAAATGAGGCGATTTCATCAGAAGGTCATGTTGTGGTTACTTATGGTTTAGTCTACGCACCTTAACTTTTGGGATTGTTGAAAGTTTGTGGAGGCACTGAGGGAAGGGGCATAACAAGAGGTATCTCGTCCTCATCCGACTAAGGTTCCTGGAGAAACATCTCGAATTTGCTCTGTAGGGTCTGGAGCGTAAGCTCACCCAAACATATTTGGAGCCTTCTGGCCTTGAAATATAGCCCCTTGTGTCCTTACTCGAGGAGTCGAGGTCTCGCTGAAGAATCTAGTAACATTTGTGTTCCCCTGACAGTAAATTTGATCAATAAACTCAACCTTTAAATCGGAGCTGGAGAGTATCAAGTTGAACAGCACGCCAAATATCTAAGTCGCAACAGGTCTTCGCAGGTTCTGTAGTTCAAAACGTTCATGTGCACGCACGCACATACACACACCGGACCGATTTCTCTACCTGAACCATTGTAATGATCGATAAACACTGACATCACAGTGCGTGATTTTGTGTGGTAGACTAAGCTGTCGGTTTTCGAGCGCACGTTGAAATGGCACCTCATATCGTATCCTACGAGCAGGTGCGTTGATGTTGGCAGATTCTGACGCAGGAAGACTGGAACGAGGTGCTCTACACGGGCATGGCCAGGACGTCGCCGTGGGCCGCTCTCTACTTCATCTTTCTCATGACGTTCGGCAACTATGTCCTCTTCAACCTCCTCGTCGCCATTCTCGTCGAAGGATTCTCCAGCGAAGTCAGATTCTCTGTAGTTATTGACCAGTAGTAATAGCAGTTTAATAAACAAGTGGTTGCTATAGTAGCGGTATAGCCAGAGGCAGCATCGCTGCTGTTCCTTGCCAATAACGCTGATTATATCGAATATATCGCCGCGTACAAGTTACAGCATGCCTTTACCTGTCCCACAGTCTGTTATAAGGAAACTTGGGCATCTCCGAAAATTAGGGCACTTCCCTCTGGAACTTTGTCCCAAACTTCGGACTTAGAAAATTTGGCCGTGGCAAGTCGATCGCGTTGTCAACAACTCGTCGTCGTCGACGTCGACGGTCGAGCTTGTTGACGACACCTATACGACAATCGACGAGTCGTGGCTGTTTACTACAAGTCGATCAACTGTAACCCTCGAACTCCATTCGATTTGTAGTGGATTTGTCGTACAGTTTAGTTTCGTTTAGTTTGGCTAATGCCGTAGCCTGTTTTATGCGATTGTGGAGTTCATATGTAATAATCACATAGTTACTTATTTGCAACAGCTAAATTTTTAGATGTATCTTTGACGTCTTCTCTTCGTTTATTTCTGTAGCTCTTTTTGTTTTTTTGTATATGTACAGGGTGGGCCAAAAAAACCGGACTGTTTTCAGACTTGATAACTTTGTGACGGTTAGTCCTAGAAAGGCGTGCAGTATGTCAAAATTTTCGCAATTTTATCGAGAAAAAAGGTACAAAACT
>Ga0126332_10000690_pt1 | contig 11581 bp, 8 predicted proteins | sample InaspJWI42metaG_FD_94482 | JGI IMG/M metagenome (GOLD analysis project Ga0126332, IMG submission 94482) | Marine gutless worms symbiont microbial communities from Oahu, Hawaii - Inanidrilus sp. 2 OAHU.JWI-42 metaG | ecosystem: Host-associated > Annelida > Digestive system > Unclassified | place...
AGGGAGCGATACTAATTCGTATTATTATGTGATTACTATATCATTCACCTGGGGTGTGGGGCAGAGCCCCGGCCGCCCACGCATTTCTGCGCAATTTCAGCTCAGAAGATGGCCTCTTGTAGCGCTTAAAAGTTGGGGTCGATTTTGTGTGCTGCTATTAATTTTGATTTTATATTAATTTTAATTAATTTTGATTTTATATTGCGTAATGCTAATTTTGATTTTATATTGTACTACTATGTTTTATTCAACTGGTGACGCATGCACGTTTGATATGTGCCATTAAATTCTACTTACTTACTTACTTACTAACTTACACCTAAAAAAGCCTAAAAGATACGAAAAGAGATGCTATTCTGATGTGCGATCAAAAGCCTATATGAGTCAGATTAATCTACCGCACGGAACAACAACAGTGGAGAACAGGAAGACTAGGCCTAAAGAGTAAAAACGGATATGCTCAGAAGTATCGGTAAACAGTCCGGGGAATCCGTGGAGTCAGTCCTGATTCCTGAACAAGAAAAAGGTAGGCTACGGTGGGAAGGATTTGCAGAAAAGGAAAGTTTTAAGCCTGGAGTGAAAGAGTGAAGGGGTAATGGATGATGAAAGTAGTGCGTTGATGGAACTGATGGAGGAAGTGCCACTCAAAGAACTGGGTGATGCAGAATTGGAGAGATTAGTGCGTGGTTGACGGAGGGAAGTCCGATGGTTATGACGGAGCTCACCGGGTAGCGTCACGCAATAGCCTATGAGCATATCAGCAGTTGCGCAGAAAAAACACGAGCAGGACTAGATTATTCGGATCATCGCGTCCAATCCCATCGCAGAGCATTCTCGAATAAGCTCATCACAGCAGTAGCATCACTAACGGGGAGGTCCGGGGGGGGGCAGGTGCCCTCGGGAGCAGCAGCCAAGGGGGCGCAAAAACCCCGTCACCAAAATATAGTATGGTTAACAACCACAAAATGAATGCGACAGAGTTCGCTGAATGAGACAAAAGTGGCGTAACGCGACAAACTTTTGCTGCTTTGGATGCCAGCTTGTTTAGACATTATTTACTCAATTGCCTAGCACTTTACGTTCGGGCCCTGCAGGGGTGAGCGGTGAACGTAAAATGACAGCCATTTGTCACATTCATTTGTGGTTGTTAACCATAGAATATTTTGGTGAGGTGAAATTTGGGAGCACACTTTATTGCTTTTTCCCCGGGCACGAAAACCATCTTTACGCCACTGCATCACATTGTCCGACAGTATCACTCTATTTTTACACAATGTTTACACTTTAAACCCGTTGTACAACCGCATTTACAACCGGTTGCAGACAACAGGTTGCAGTGTATACGGACCTTTATAAAAATCGGGCAATAGTCGGCAAAAACGACAAAATGATACGGTTGCAAATCGACGCGGTTATGTCGAGAGTTGGCGGACTCGGGGATGGCGGAGGGGACAACAGGCTGGCCGCCGCCCAGTGTGCCACTGGTTGAGTTACGATACAGCTATTTCTCATATATATGCAAAACTGCTCCAGTCTGCTATATATCGTGTGATTTGGCGACCACCCTGGACAACATGCGCCGAAATTACAAGATATGTGCACTCGTGATATTCATAGTAATTTCTTCTGTGATAGTTATTAATATGTGGAACACTTTCTTTGCCTGCATCTGTTAACTTCGCAAGTCTTACGTTAGTCAGATCTTTTAAACGTGTGGATTTGTCAGCCTATTAGATTGCACAGTGATATTGCCATGTGTAGCCTAGGTCTTTGCATTTTTAAAGCTCAGCTATTAGTGCTTTCTAGTCCTGCTGTTCCTGCTTGTCTGGTGCACTGAAATTTGACTGTTCTCTTGTTCTGAGCAGAATATAAATAAATAAATAAATAATAATTGCACGTAACGCTGAATATCAGAAAAATTAAACTGTTAAGTTTTAGTAGCTCTTATCCACGATAAACGGTTGTCGGCAGCTTTCGTCGTAGGAAACGAAAGTGTGCCGAAAATTGCAATAAATGACACACTAAATTTATTTTTTTAACTGCAATCAGCATTTTGGTAATTTCAAACCATAACAGTTTCCGAGTGCTGTTTGATAAAATTGCTTCCGTATATTTTATTTGAAAAATATATTAATATTTTAGCATTGGAAATGGCCAGCTCAGGGAACCAGCACTGTGCCAATTGTATCGGCACACTTTCATTCCCTATGGTTCGCGCCAAAGGATCTTTCTCGGACCTGGCAGAGATTAGCCTGTGCCATATAATGCGCCCTTCCCTTTTTCAAAATCAATGCTCAGCTATACCGGTGTTCACAAATAAGGCCTACAGCAGCTCAGTCGGACGCTAGCTAATGGCCACCCACAGCGACGCCAGAGCAGGTGTTTCAGACTGATCCTAATGCAGCTAGATAGCATTTCTGCCTCTTTGGTAAGTAAGTTAAGTAGGTGACACCGTAGCACTAAGTTTGATCCGGCATCTGATTTGAGATATCCGACACTTTACGAACCCCAGTAGACTAGTTGCTGCCATCAGAATGTCTACTGTTCGGAATGCTCCATAATCGATTTCGGCTGTATAGACTTTGCCCGAGCCCAACTAATTGGGTTCACGGTGCTTCCAGCTAGTTCAAATAGGGAACGAAAATGCACTGATACAATGGGCGCAGTGCCCTTTTCACTGGGCTGGCCAATTCCAATGCTAAAATATTAATACATTTTTCAAATAAAATACGCGGAAGCAATTTTATCAAACAACACTGGAAATTGTTATGGTTGGAAATTACCGAAATGCTGATTGCAGTTTAAGGGGAAAATTACCGTGTCATTTATTATAATTCTCGGAACACTTTCGTTCCCTATTGGCTGATTCATGGCGAGTGGGTGGGAAAAGCGGCCACTTCCGTGAAGTTTCCGGCAATTTCTCACGTTACTTCCTTTGGGTTATTTCAGCTTATGTATTTTCGCTATAATTCTGCGAAATGTGAAGCAAACTCGTTCACTCTGCCACTACTGCGATCAAGAATCAGCAGTACATTTACCAACTGAAACACTTCCCACCACACAGTGACTATATTGTCAGTTTACCATGGTAGTCAGCTTCGGCTCCCTGGCTCACTTACCCTAGGCCCTATTAGTTTTCTCGGATAAGGTGACAACATAGTGAAGGTGTTGTGGAACAGGGTTTATTCCATGCATCTTTTTCTTTGGGGGGCAATTTCCCACCCCCAAACTTACAATCCCCCCCCAAACGGCTGCCAAACTGTATGCTCTAAGTCTTTTTTTCGGCCGGGACAATGAATTACAAATACGTCACGGAAACTTTCTTTTAACGGACAATAAACACAGAAAATTATTCGTCATTAAGCAATCAAAAGGGTGCAAAATTATGCCTAAAATGAACCAAAATACGTTTGGCTTATGCGCTCCCCAGACCCCCTAGCCGCAATAAAAGCCTACTTTTAAGGGGAGGAAGGGCAGGGGACGGAGGGAAGGGAAGGGCGAAAAGAGTGGACGGAAAGAGAGGGAAAGGAATCTCCCCAAAGTCAAGGTAAGTAGAATAAACACTGATTGCGGGGACATTTTTGTAGGTTTAACGGTAATCATTCCTGATCACCAACATTGAAAGAATGACTGAAATTGCCGAAAATTTCACGGAGTTATCACCAATATAGCATTAGCTGAAGTGGTTTAAGCTATGTTTTGGGGTATATATAATATCGCTGAGCTAACTACAAAACATTTAACCGCAACTCAGAACTAAAACCTATCTTTTGTAATCTCTGAGCATTTTGGTGAAAACCATTTCATCTTAAATGCATGTGTCCAGATATCCTCATACATCTATATTGAAAATATGCAGTTTCTGGCCTATTCCATATGTCCTATGCGTCAACTCGTTAGCAATAGTTTGTGTGTTTGATATGTGATGTATGCTGCGTTTCAACTTTGTATGTTGTCTGTACGAATTTCATAATAAATAAATACAAATCTCCAGCTACAAGCGCAAATCGGTATTATACAACTTGCGAACGGAAGGAAGCACATGCTATCGTTGCCTGATTACTTCCGTCGAAATAATTAAGCAGCGATACGCAATAAATCGGCTACAAAGGAAATGACTGTGTTGTTCACCTTACACGGAAAGCGAAGTATAGATAGCGACTGGTTATTTGTGTTTAAACTATAGGAAATATCTAGGTGGAATCGACGAAGACCGTAGATCGCTGACAGCAAACAACGTAAAAGTAGTGGATAAAACACTGAAATCCGTCACGCATGGCCTACGGTTACCTTCCCAACCACAGGGCATTACCTCACCTTGTCCGGTACCAAATTATACTGCTTGGTGACAGCAAACAACGTAAAGAAAGCGAATAATTCTCATTTCCCTGCAAGCGACATCATTCAATGGTCAACAGCGATGCATGGAGGTGTCTTGACCCACTCACCTTTTAACCTTGAAGCAGCGGTGAAAATTTCGCCCTAAATCTCGTCACCAAATACGAGCCTTTTATGATGACCTTCAGCACTTTTTAATAGATTAGCAGACAGTGACTTCATGGCCTTGAACTCTGACCTTTTGACCTTGAAGCAGCGCTAGGGTGGATACAGTCAAATGCCAACCTTTTATGATCATCAGTTCCTGGGTTCCAAGCCTGAAGAAGCAAAGAATGACAACGACGTTGTGACCTTGTGACCTTGATCCATGACCTTTGACCTTGAAGTACTACTGCGATTTGTGCAGGTCGGGCCCACTCCCAGAAGAGACCGGTCGACGGTCGACATCGATGCATGGAGGTTTCTTCGCTACTGCAGAATCCAGAACAACAACTGCGTCAAACTGCAGCATGCATGAATAACATGGCGACGCCATATTCGCTGAAATGTAGGCACTCGAAATCATCGGAAGTTTTTGCTTTACAGGTGAAAATCCTAATTTTCTCATAATTATATCTTTAAAACATACTTAAAACACGGAAAACGTATCAGTAAGGGCTCGCGGGCAGTAGAGTTTCACTACAGCGAGAGTAACTGGGGTTGCCAACTAACGCAGTTTGAACTGTGTAATAGCAGTGCAACAGAACTTGCAGTTGCTGTAGTTAAATATAGCTATATAGCTAAAACAACTAGAAAGAACACGTTACGATACGATACGATGCGAGACGCTATTTTAACGTGCGCTCAAATGTCGACATGAGTCAGCTTCATCACCGCACGGAAAGGATTAGTTAGGCCTATGTGTAACTGGACTATTGTCTGATAAGTGAGACTAAATCTCTTTAATTTAACTGATTTGGATAAAAAAGTAGTCGCTTGTTTAGCTAAAAATTTATGCATGTACTGTGAGTTTTATCAAAATTAGTCAACATACATTATTTCTGGAAATAAAAATAACCACTCACGTAAAAAACATAAGGAAAGGAAATTTCCTTCAACCCATCAACTAAAATTACAACTGAAACTCTACATAAGCTTACCTATAACTATAATTATAACGATGACTAAGTCGAGTAACAAAACTACGACTAAAATTAACAAAAAAACGATTTTAGTAACTATAACTGAAACTCTGATCAGAAATACATTCCGAAATTAAATAGCACTGATATTTGCGGTGGCCTGCTATATTTCACATCTAACTGCAGCAACAAAATCGTTGTCGTTGTTTTCTGTATGTTTCAGCAGCACGTCGTATAAAGCACTAAGATGGTGATCAACGGGTACGTGCTGGGAGGCCTGTGTGGCGCCGGTATAACGGGTAACCTGCTCAGTGTGGTGGTCCTTCAGCGCGATAAAGACAACAAGAAGAACCCCAGCACTGTGAATTATTTGAACTAAAATCTCGTCACAAACTATGAACCTTTTCTGACCTTCAGTATGACCTTCAAGTATTCTTGTTACAAGGCAAGGAGATCACAAAATGGTAGCTATATGGTGATCACATGGCCCTGACTTCGACCTTTTGACCTTAAAGCACCATCACGATTTAGACATTCACGTCACCGAATGTAAACGTTTTATGACCTTCATGACTTTTTATGACCTTCGTTCTTGAGCCACAAGCATGGCGGAGATAAAAATGACAGCAATAACCTCGTGACCGTGTGCTTTAACCTTTCCTCCTTGAAGTACTACAACTATATGCATGGGATGTTACCAGAGCGATAAAGATAACAAAAAGAACTCCACCAACTGGCTGCTCCAGGCTCACGCCGTCTTCGACTCGCTCTACCTCTTGGCGCGTCTGCTTGCCCGCCAGTTTCAATACCCTGCCAGCTGTCTGCAGGCGAGCGGGCTATCGATAGGCACGGTACCGCAACTGGTGGGCAAGCAGACGCGCCAGAAGGCAGAGAGAGTCAATACGGTGTGGATTAAAAAAGCTGATTGGTGGAGCTGTTCCTCCGGGACCGTGTCGTAGCCCGCCAGTTCCAGTACCTCGCTTGTCGACAGTCGGACTGGCTGCCGGCGGGACGCTTCGGGGCCGCGGCGCCGTACATTGCGTCCTGCGCCTCCTTTGCCCACATGGTCAGTATCTGGGGATCAGTGTTGTTAACAAAGTCGCCAGTCCAAGGCCAAGCACACGACCCTCGTGGCCAATTACCCACCAAGTGTATTTGAGGCCAAGATGAAGTGCCAAACAATCAGGCTTAAGTACAAGTCCGAGCACTTGAATGAAGCGACACGTTGATGTACTCATTCGGAATTGAGTTGAAACAGACTTGTCGGCTATATCATAATGTACTTGGAAGCTGCAAATGCTCTACGCCAGCAGCAAGAACAGGTAGTCAAATCTCAAGTCCAAGGCCAAGAACCAAACCCTCAAGTCCAAGCACAAAGCTAAGTATTTGATTTCTGTACTGAAGTACACACCAAGGCCCAGTAATTTTCAAACACTAACGTCACTGATCTGGACATGCTTGATTCAGCTTAATAACCCACTAGCGAGTCCCTCATGAACGCCCTGGTTCTTTTTTGACTTCGGCACTATATAAATTGCGTATTTACTTACATACTTACTTACATACAAGTACAGGCACAAATGTCGCTGATCTGGACAAGTACAATTACAAACACGAGTACAAGTCCTCGGTCACAGACATAAGTACATAGGTAAGGGCACGGGGCCCAAAAGTAAAATACTGTGCAATGGACAAATTACTAATGCCGAACCAACTTGGCAATCAAAATGGCAAAAGTTTGTTGTGTTAGGTTACGCTACTTTAGGCTCATTCAATTGGCAGTGTTAAGCCATTTTACACGCGTACAGGTTCCAATCCAAGGCCAATTCACCTGATCTTCAAGATAAGCACAAGAATAAGTACGTGATTTCCGTTTTGAGCACAGGTAAAAGCTAACTACAATCAATGCACTGACGTCACTGATCTGGACACGTTTGATTATAATTATCGAGTCTCTCATATGCGCACTGATTCTTGCTGCATAAATTACTAACTTGCTTGCTTGCTTACATGGTCAGTATCTGGACGATGGTCATCATCACGGTTGACCGCTACATCGCCGTGTGCCTGCCCAGCGAGGTCCAGCTGAGGACAGTCCGCCGTGCCAAGGTCGCCGTCGCTTACATCAGCGTACTCTCCGTGGTCTGTTGCCTGCCGCGACAGGTCAAAGGTCAAGGTTATCGGGTTAAAGGTCACCCACGTTAGAGTCACGACGTTATAATGAGCTTAAAGCGGTCCATCTCGTTGCAACTTTCTGTTGGCTCATATCGCAACAACGGAAGTCCCAAAGTCCACATCTGAAGTTCACTTTTTAGTCAGGATCTGTCTGAATCGCAACTATTTCGAAGTCAAAGGTGAAGATCGTGAAATCGTCATATCACTCTCAATCTTCCAATTCCATCCAGGTGTGTAAGGCCAGAAGAAAAGTTGGGAAAAAAGTTGTGTGTTTGGTATAGATATTTCTATTGTGTAACAAACAGATCGCGGAGGTATTTCTAAATAAAAAGGTTATAGGTCAAGGTCATGTGGCAATTACACCGTTACCCATCTCAGTGCTCCACCGAGCTTAAAACTCGAAAAACGGAATGTGAACTGAAGTTCACATTTGGTGACGAAATTCGTACCAAAATCGCGGTGCTGTTACCGTGTCAGAAGGTCAGAGGTCAAGGTCACGGGGTGGTCTGTTGCCTGCCGCTGTTCGTCAACTGGATCACGGACACGTCGATCGGGCCATTCCGCTGCAACGACGGCAAACCCAAGTCGGTAATCATTGCTTACGGCAAGCCAAGTCGGCGATCACTACTAACGGCATGCCCAAGTCGGTCATCATTGCCAACCCGGTGCCCGTCGACGTGTCGTGGTGGTTAGTCGCACACCAGATCGTCTGTGAATAGCTTCGTCAGACTGGTATCAAAGTTAACACCAACAGAATTAACATTTTAGTTGTATTGGAGTGAGTAATTAATTAGCAGTAGCTTACCAGATCGTCTGTGACTGCATCATACGCACACTCATACCGTTCCTGATATTGGCAGCCCATGATCTCGACTCTTGACCTTTTAACCTTGAACAGAGCCGCGAATTGGCACTAAAGCTCGTTACCAATTGCGAGCCTTTTCCAACATCTCCTTTCCGAAGTTTTCAGCCGAGACAGAATAAACGGGTGGAATGTTGGCTTTTGACCTCCAAGTAGCTCGCGACTCGGACATCTCATGACTAGAAGTGAATCCGCTACCGTTCCTGATGTTGGCGGTACTGAGTAGTCGCATGGTAGTCCGACTACGTCGAATGACACGTCAGTTTCGCTCACCCGAACATCTCCTCAGGGTCATGACACGGCTTGCTGGGTGACAGGAAGGTCATTCGGCCCTTAAAGAACCCGTTTGCCATCGGTTTCCATCCAAGCATTTCCACATTGCTCTGACATGGTTGTTCGGCGACAGAAAGAACCGAAGGCCTACAAACAGCCCAGTCGAAGTCAGTTTCACTCCAGACAGATCCCTCGGAGCCCAATGTCGAGTGACAGGAAGGGCGCGGGAACCTAAAACTCCCGTCGAAGTCAGTTTCGCTCCCCAAAAACATTTTCTTAGTGCCCTGGCACCGTTGGCGCTGCTTGAGTGTGTGATATAAAAGCGTCTGGTGTCCAAAGAATCTAGTTGTCATCGGTTTCGTTCCCAAACATCCCGACTTGCACGAAATCGGTCTGTGAGGTGACAAAAATGGCGGGCATGGGCGTCTAAAAATCCAGACGCAGTCAGTTTCGCTCCGCATGCATCCACGCAGTCTCGCAGTGTCGGGCCACTGCTTGTTGGGTGACAAGAAGGATGTCCGATCTCCAAAGAATCTGATCGACGTCAGTTTCGCTCTCCACACGTCCGGCGCAGACGTCGTCACCAGTCGCAGAAAGTCGGCAATCAGACGAACACGATCAACTGGCGACAGAACATGATCGTGACGCTCGTCGCCGTTGTGGGCCTGTTTGCCGTCTGTCAACCAATCACACGTGTGGGTTAGGCAGTGATTAATCCATCCAGCAATCAATCAATTGACTTCCCAACACTGAACAACAGCAGCACAAAAGCAGATACGCGGAACGTGTTAAACAAGACCAAACTTTTGAGACCATACGACCCAGATCGAGAACAAACTCTTGACCGCCAGACCGAAGCCCGTGATCACACATAGGAAGAAAACCAAACCCTCAGGACGAAGATCGATACCAGCCTGGTCAGGAGACTTAATCGTCTCCGGATTCAGCCGCAAGAAATTTGCGGTAGTCCAGAAAGAAAAAGGTCGTGTAGTGTCCTATATGTGTGAGTTCTGCTCGCTTAGTAAACTGGCGGTGTTCTGCCGTCTGTCAACTTATTCATTTATGCCACACAACAAAAATGTTCTTGTCGAATAATCCAGTTACTGGTATGCAGCAATCACGTCTATATCCTGCACTCCTTACGACGCTTTTTCAGTGGTTCTGATATTAATGGCTCCGAAATACTGTTCCGCAACTATTACTCAGTAATATTTTCAGTCGCGAAAATTTCAGCGACTTCGTCCAGTAAGTGACCTGCAGATAATCATCGCCAAGTCTTGCACGGTCTGCAACGCGCTACCGTCACCGGTTACTGAATCGGAAGAGTTAATAACGAGGATTTTGCCGTCTGTCAACTGCCGCGGCTCATTCTGCGGATCGGAATTCTGCTGCTCCGAACCACTCCGCAAGTCCACTTGAACGAAGCCGCACTGCAGGGCGCTGTCAACGTCGCCAGCCTGCTCCTGGTCATTCATGCCGCCGCCAACTTCTTCGTGTACACGGGTCAAACGTCAAGGTCACGAACCAACACCCTCCGAGTTCTGCGTATTCATCCTGTCGACCGCAAACTCCTGTGTGTACAGGTCGAAAGTCAAGGTCACGAGGTCAAGGTTACCAGGTCGTCGTCGTTTCGTACCGGCTTATGAGTGAAGAATGGAAGATCAAGAATGTTCAGTGATTTAACCAAGACCATTTTTGCAAGACATCTTGGAATGGGAACATAACATCGTAGACCGAGCTCAAGCCAGATCAACTGATGTGGCAAATGGAGGAGCGTCTAGAGTGGAGACAGATTGTCCACAATGCGTCCAACCCTCGAACCGAGCCCTCGGACCGAGGACGAACTGGAGACAAGACAAGACAATTTTTGCAACACCAAGACCGGGGGACAACACTGTAGATATCCAGATTTGGTCTTCGAGTTTTAATCATGACCTCTCAAATCGAATGATACCTGAAGGTCAAAAGATCGAAGGCGAAAGTCACAAGAACGAGTACATCTCTGTATGCCCGCCAACTTCTTCGTGTACAGTTTTGCGGGGACGAGTTTCCGACGCAACCTGGTCCGGCTGTTCTCTCGTCGTCCTCACAACAACATGTCGCTGACGACCGAGCGAAGGGACGAACTGGCGATGGAGAGCAGCGCCAAGACTCTGAAACCCGGCACGCCCAAGTAAGTAACTGTCATCAGCACTCGACAACGGGCGGCGACAGAGCTATAGGCGATTCGGGCGGTTCAACCAGTGCTTAAATTGTAGCCTTCCTTTTCTTCATCGGGACTGACTCCTCGGATTCCGCGGACTTTGTAGATTCCCTGTAGTAAAAATTATTGATATTGGCCAATATTTTGTTGAAGGTATTTGAAAATTTCGCGGGGGTCCGGTTTTTTGAACCACTGTGAGAATGAAACTTGATGCGCGTCAGTGTGTTTGCTTGCATCGATTGCTGATAAAATACGAACTTAAGCAAACTTCAAGGCTTGGATGAAAGGCGCGTGACTATACGAATACCGTGTGATGAGTGAAACAAATAAACAACAGCAAATAAACTGAACTGAACTGAACTGACACTTAGCAGGTCGACATGTAGCTACACGCGTACATTGGTCATGCGCGTCAGCGTCACACTTGATTGTCTGCAGCAAAACCAGGACGTCTAGTGCTCAGTCGATTCGTGCGCTGTGAGCACTCGAATTGGAAAGCACGTGTCCAGAACTCCAGTTAACGTCCAGTTAAGGTCATGTGTTGTAAACAAACATTAAAGCGTACGACAAGAGTGTGCTATTTTACCATACCCGTACGAATCACGCTGC
>Ga0126332_10000691_pt1 | contig 11572 bp, 16 predicted proteins | sample InaspJWI42metaG_FD_94482 | JGI IMG/M metagenome (GOLD analysis project Ga0126332, IMG submission 94482) | Marine gutless worms symbiont microbial communities from Oahu, Hawaii - Inanidrilus sp. 2 OAHU.JWI-42 metaG | ecosystem: Host-associated > Annelida > Digestive system > Unclassified...
CTTTAAATAAAAAAGGACTCAAAACTGAGACCCATTTATTCCGATAATCACTTAATGCTTGTCAATTGATTCTAAAAAAAATTCCTTCGTTTAAAAGTATTTAATCTGCATACCTACACTTGCCTTGGATTTTCCCTACCTTGAACTCCTAAACCAGGATCGTTCTTCAAAAGTTCAGGCATATCGCCACGACACCATATTTCAATTTGTGACATGGACTTGGAATGATAAACATATGCAAATCGAGTTCTTCCTGATTGCCAAATTCCGCAGGAGCCTTTTGTTGGATTCCGCTGTAGGTTTGGAATCAGTTTGCCTAATTCTTCGAAGAGCCTCTCGCAAAGCCGCGCGGATTCATGGCTTGCCTGCGAATGTGCACTTTGCATATGTTATCCTCCCGCTCTAACGCAGAAGTCACCTGCCGGAAAAGACAACAGGAAACTGGAAAATGATACGTTTTTCACATAATGACGTTAAAGCAAAAAACGCTGCGAATTTTCCGGTCAGGTGAACTGAATTGTTCTGCGGTGCTATAAGTCTGATTCCTTAATTTTGTCGTAAATTTTAGTTCCTATTTTGGTAAGTTTCTCACGAATCACAGGCCAGTGTTCCTTATCCTTCTTTCCTTTGTCCATTACCGGAAACACCATATTTGCAAATTTTGGCGATTCTCGCAGTTCATATTCAATCTCTTCCTTTGGAAACAACTCTACTACAGCATCTCGTTTCTCAATTCGATTTTCACCTTGAAATGAAAGAAGCACTGAACAAGCATGATTATGAAGTTGCAGCAGGAGGCTGATTCCTTTAATTCCTTTCCCAATCCATCCTTCATCTCGTATAGGTACAGGCTTTCCAGCAAAAAGGCCATCTTTTCTTATTGGTTCCCAGAACTCACTATACTCAACATTTTTCCTCTCTGTCTGCACATCAATAGCTGGCCGAGCGATTTGATGAAATGAAAATTCATCGTGTTCATTCACCTGTGCTTGTACAAGATACCAGTCAATATTACTGTCTTCGTTTCTCAGATTACATGTTACAATCATAAGTTCTTCAAACTCTTCGGCAATCAAAATTGCAACATTAGCTTCCTTCAAACGTGCATAAGCTTCAAGTCTCCCCCAGTGATCCCAGTCTGCTTTCCCAAATTGATTTTCAATAACTAAAATACCATCGGTTCCCGTTGCTACAATGTCAGCTTTTCTCGTGCCAACGTTGGATTCTATCTCTGCATCCTCAAAATCACCAACATTCAGTTGTAAAATATGATTTGCAAGATCTGATGAGAAGTCCTCTTCACGTGTATACAGTGAGGATAGATTCTTATATTTTTGCAATTTCATTTTATTTCCTAATGTTATGCATCAACAGCGGCGCCAATGAACTTGCCCGAAAGGCCGTCGCGCTCCTCGTCGTCTGGTGAATGCATTTGTTCTGTTCGGATCATGCTTGCAGTATTTCATCCCAGATGGCCTTTCCCACGCCAATGGAAGGTTTGTGGAAGCATAGGCCGTCCGGGAGTTCCTCAATCTTGCCTGCTACAAGCAACAATGCGTTCGTGTAGCCGATCTTCATGTTGACAAGCAGTATATCGGTAGCTGCTACGACGTCGCTATCGCCAATATCTTCCCGCCGGCCATAGTAATGAGTCCAGCCGGTGCCGTCTTCATGTGTGATGACTTTCTCGAACGCCTTGCTCCCGCCGATATTCGGATGTGCATATTCGCACAGCAGAGCGTAGACGCCCCGCAATTGCGAGGTCTGACTGCCGGTGCCGATCAAGAACCCGTCCATTGCTTTCAGCAGAGCCTTCGGCCGAACCGGTAAAGTGGCCTCAAGCGGGAGCTCGTCTTGAAGCTCTGTAAGCTTCTTTTCGAAGCGAAAGGATGTTCCGAAAAGCATCTGTTGGATTATTAGCTTTAAGTCGTCCCATCTTGCCGTATCAGATGCCTTCAGAAGCTGTTGTTCCGCGAAGGCGGCCAGACCGGCGTTCTCCATATGGGCTCTGGCGAGTACCATGGCCGTCATGAACCTGTCTGCAGCTAGTTCAGAAAGGAAGCCAGCCTCAAGAGACCGGAGGCGAACACGCGTTCCGTGCGAAACATGTTGAATCCACGTCGCAAGGAGATCAGCGGTCAGGAGCAGCGGCTGGGGTTTGTTGCTCAAGTCGAACCAAGACGGCGGCTCGAAGAACGGCGCGATCTCGAATGAATCAACCAAGCGGTGGATCATGGCGATGCGATCAAGCGTTTCCTTCGCCCCTGGATATGATTTAGCTAACTTGTCAATCGGAGTCATCACGGTCTTCCCGCAGAACGATTGGGACGCCACATTTCATTAAGAACGACGCCATGTTCACGACACCACACTTCAATTTCAGTTTTTGTAAGTATTCGCGCTGCGCAGCGGCGCGCGGTCTTTTGCGCGTCCGACTGGAAGCGCTTGTTCTGCAAAGTATTATAATCCGGGAAAATTATTTGGGACACATCCTTCTGCGAACAAATGGCCAAAATCTGTAAGTCGACGTTCGCTATTTATATAAATACCAATTTGATCATTGGTTTTTGGATCCATAATGGTTTCCTGATTTCCGACCTGCCATGTTCCTGCAAGGTTTAAGCTATGTAAATGATTCATATAGAGCCATATGTGCTTGGGAAACATCAATTTAGATACCGGAAACTCTTCAAGGATAATCCGTTTATTGAAAAAGAGATGCTTAGGGTGATCAAAATCAGCTTGTTCACGAAGTTTGTATGCCTGTTTTTTCAAGAAATATAGAACTGTGGCCTCATCAGGGCTTAATTGTTGAATTATTTTAGGAAAGGCTGGGTGAGCAAGGTCTTGCTTTGTTTTGTCTATTGCCTTTGAAAGTAAGTTAATGAAGAGCTCAGAAATAATTGTGCCTTCCTGTGCATAGGACAATCCTTCGAGAGCAGGGATGATGATTTGAGGGTACCCCTCGATCATGTTTGCTTCATTGACGTTTTTTGATATTTTTTCTAGATATCTTTCCCATCTATCATGATGGGCAGCAAGGTACTCCAGCGGGGCCAATATGAATCGCGTAGCTTTTACAACTTTGCCAAGTGATTCACCCAATTGTCTCAGAGCCGGCTGAGCGGCGTCTTTGTAAACTTCCTCAGATGGAATAAGTTTCAAAAGATCCTTCAACATTTTTCCCTCATGTCATGTATGCAGAACCAATGATTATTAGGTCAAATTGCCCTGATAATAGGATATTTAGGTGTATTTTCGGGCAAATTTGCCCTCTAAATTTTTTCAGCCTTGTAGAGGCCAGAAAATTTCACCATAGGACTTTGCAACGCATATGTGGAGAAATTGGGAACGTGATAATCCTGAATATCTTGATAATCACAAACTGAGTCAATTTTGCAATATGTTGTATTAATCTCCAACTTTTAAATAATATTGAACTCATTTGATATACCGTATCCAAGGGTTGAACGTACTGAATTAGTGGTTTCGAAAAGCGCCAGCTTTTCAAAATCCATCTCCCCTCAATTGTTAGTGGAATTTACAATTTAATCCTGATTATTTGCTTTACCCTGCATTCCATTTATAATTGCAGCCAAGAAACCAATAACTGCGCCAATTGTACCATATGGAAGAGAAAAGTAGATAGAAATAGCAACATATACAGCGGAAAATAAACCAATAAATGATACTATTATATTATTCCTGAGAGGCCAATTATGACCGGCGTGAAACTTGTACATTATTCCTATATGTCTGATATTTGCAATGGAAACACGTAAAACAAGGATTACAACTATTGCTATCATTAAATATTTTGCCCAGTTTTTTTCAAACGGGCTACCAATAGCGATAGACAATATTGCAATGATCCATAAAGGAAAATAATTAATAGCTATTATACGTAAACGATATCTAGCTTTAAGATAGACAGAGTAATAATCATTTGGCTGATCCTCTTTAAAAAATCTATTCGATAAAGGATCATACTTGATATGATTTTCACATCCTGGGCAGAGGAACATTAAAAAACCTTCAGCAGTTTTACCTAATAATCCTCTTTTACTATCTTTTTCCCAAGTGCCGAAATGTTTGAGACTTGCTACATAACCGCAATATGGGCAATTATTAACAATATTATCTGTAAAATCCTTATTCATATTTTTTGCATTTATTGATTACCCTAACGCCGTGGTAAGTTGCCTGGCGAAAATTTGCGAGAAAATTGATTAGAAGCATAGAGGTTTAATCCCGGTCCGCCTTCACCACGTAATTATACTTAATCTAATTGCTATTCTTCTCTCTCGATAAGGATTCTTCTATTAGTGTATAGCCAAACAAATATTGGTTCTGATTTAAGTATAGTTCTATGAATAATCATTCTACATTGCTCTCGTGCAACATATACAAAAAAGTTTGATAAAGCATAAGCTCCAACTATTACAGCATTACGGTAGTTGCCTGTAATGCAGGAGTAACCAAAATATAATAATGCGACAATAGCTATCGAACTGCCAATTCCTTTCATAAAAGCTGGAGTGGACGATAAGAAACCTAAAAATGCTAAAGGTACACCGACTAAAAGCCAAAAGTTCGATAGGATAAAAGCAAAAACAACAGAGCCTATCGCAAATAGGGCTGGTGACCACACCAGTAAAACATGCATTACGGCCTCAGAAATTCCACCTAGTGAAAAAACAAGATCTCCGTCATATGCAGAAGCGATTCGCACTTTTCCCGCTTTCTCAAGTTCGAGAAACTCACTGTAGTCTGAAAAAGGAATATCATCAGCATTTTCAACAGCAATAATTCGATTCAGCTCTCTTAACTCTTGCTCAACATCCGGTATAGTCATTGATATCGACTTTCCTCTATCAATCGATCATAGAGTTATGTTGGATCCCATAGCAATCAAAATAATATTATCTATTTGAGCAGAGGTTGAATATGCACGGCGGTTGGATATCAGTAGGAGAATGTTTGATTGGTTTGAAATACAAAAAAGTGGGTGAAAAATCAACCAACAAAAATATATTTGACAAAATGGATGAATGATGCTTATTATGCATCATGCATCAAATTCAATTTACCCACAAACATATCAGAAAGATATTTCCTTGGATTAAACCTCGCACGCTAATTTCATGGTCTGAGAGAGGGATCGTAATACCAGAAATTGAAGACGCTTTTGGCCGAGGGTCCAAGCGGGTGTATTCATATGGTAACCTCTTAGAGATTGCCTTTGCTGATGAACTTATGCGTTATGGTATTCATTTCGGCATGATACAAATGGCGATGGCTGAATTTAGATTGGTAACTAGAGAGAAGAATCATAAATACCTATTTGTATTTTGCCATCGTAAAGACAGTATGTATTCTGGGCAAGGAGAACCCGAATGGGGAGAATGGTACGCGATCCCGAAGGATAAGTGTGATTATAAGCATTTATTTTCTGAAGGAAAGACAGATTACAGGCTCACAACCTCCGCATTAGTTTTGGATTTGGAGACGATTGAGGAATATATCAACGGTCGACTAAAAACAATATAGTCGGCTAAAAATTTTTCGATTTTATAATGCATGATACGCATCATGTAGTAAAGAGGAAAAAGTGAAATGAATCAAAAATTGAAAGCCAAAATTATCGAGAAATATGGAACTCAAGCTGACTTCGCACAAGCCATCGACATCGATGAAACTCTAATCTCACGCGTAGTGCGCCGCAGACGAAAATTAAACCCAGCTATTCAAAAGAAATGGGCTGATGCACTGGAATGCAAGTCAGAGGATTTGTTTGCAGATGAAAGTTAAAATTCAAGCGAAAAGCGGGCATAAAATCGTCAATCTCAACCGCAGGAAGGCGATTCGGGAAAGATGCCTTAATTGTTCGGGTTGGATTCCGAAGGAGGTTAAAAACTGTGAACTTACTGAATGCCGGCTCCACTCCTACCGATCCGGCAAAGGGAAACAAAATGCCAAAGATAGATCTAAATCGATTCGGGATTATTGCTTGTGGTGTATGGCCGGCAGCAGGTTCGAATTATCCAAATGTCCTTCCTCGGCCTGCAGCCTATTTGCCTACCGAAATTCAACTGTAGACAGATCCGCAGAGTTCAAATCTTTTCAAAAATTACCTCATATAGAGCTGGTTTCTGGAGACAAAAAAGGAAATGAGTATCAGAGTGCGGATATAACATAATTTGGTCGGCGCCGTGTTGGATTCCGGTGAAAAGATGCTACCTCCTCAGGTGTGGCACCGGCCATTAAAATCCTGAGGGTTAGATGAAAAATAAATACAAAGCAGGCGGTTTTTATTGGGAACGAGAATTGTATCAGTCCGAGGCGTTCTTATCGCTCAAGAAAAATTCTATGAAAGTTTTAATCGCCCTGTTGGATAGCAGGCAGCGTGAAAAACCAAGTGAGGCAAGAACCAAAAAGGGGAAAAAGCGAAAACCGAAATTTGTTAATCTGGACTGCCTTGAGGTACCATATGGCACTTTGGAAAAGGTCTACAAGATTCCCGGAAGACGAATCCCAGATGCAATTGATGAATTGTTAGCAAAGGGATTCATCCAAATAACTTACCGTGGTGGGGCTATGAAACATGACAAATCCAAATATGCTTTAGTCGATAATTATTTGTTATGGCATCCTGGAAGCGCACCGCTTGCAACAAGACCAAAAAGAGAGCGCAGAGGGTATCAGGGGAGGAACCTCAGAGCGGTAAAATCCAAAACCGAGGTTATTGAAATATCGTCTGTAAAATAAACATAGCGGTCATTTTGTCAGGCTAGCTCACGGTACAAAATGTCAGGCTTGTAACCATTTTTAGGGCGTCATTTTGTCAGGCTATCGAAAATGAACTAAAGGCAAGAGGGTAGTGGGTTTAAGGCAATTCTTTTTAAAATCTCGAAAGCATCGTCTAGCCTGACATTTTGTACCGTATTAACATGTATTACCATGCTTGGAGGGCTTTTATAACATATCCTGACAATGGATTACCATATCGTCAATTATAAGGAGTTAGCCAGAATCCTATGTGCTAGCGAACACACTCTCAAGAAAACTTGGAGGTCGATCCCACATTTTCTTATTGGTGAAGGGCGCAACTTAAAGGGTGCAAGGTTTAACGTTCCTGATGTCATTGAATATCTAAAGAAGGGGGGAAATTATGACAATTTGGAAAGATCCGAAAAGAAAAGTTTGGGTATCGAAGTTTCAGTATCAGAAAAAACAATACAAAAAAGAGGGTTTTCAGACCAGATCCGAAGCGCTAACATGGGAGGTCGAAAAACGCAACGAGCTAAAAAATCCTCCAACACCGGAAACGATCCGTTTAACCTTCTCGCAGGTGTCGACAATGTATCTTGAGGATTGCAAGGATCGGTTTCAGAAAAATACATGGCGACAGAAAGCATTCGTTTATCGGAACTTCCTAACATTTATCAATGATGATCCCGCAGCTGATTCGATTATGAAACAGATATTTATCGAATATCTGAGATACCGGAAAGATAAAGATGGCAATTGCACTGCTAACCGTGATTTGAAAGAATTTAAGGCGCTTTATAACTGGTGCATTCGGCAGGAATTACTTGTAAAAAACCCATGCAGCAACATTGAAAATTATCCTGAAGAACCAACAGTGAAATATGTTCCCCCGGCGGATGATATTAACCGTGTACTTTTGGCGGCAGATCGTGAAGACATGGATCTAATATTAACGCTTTATCATACCGCAGGACGCACCTCTGAGGTTTTGAAATTAACATGGGAGGATGTGAACTTTGAACAGCGATGGGTTCGTTTGTGGACACGAAAACGCAGAGGCGGTGAGCTTCAAGAAGACAAGCTAGCCATGACAGATACACTGTATGATGTTTTAAAACGCAGATGGGATAATAGGGATAAAACCACACCCCATGTTTTCCACAACACTGACGGTACTCGTTATACCTATATTCAAAAACGGGATACAATGAAGAAACTGTGTCGAAAGGCAGATGTGAAAAATTTCGGATTCCATGCTATCCGCCATCACGTTGCTTCCATCTTGGCCGACTCAGGTAAGGCGAGTTTGAGCCAGATTCAAAAGATGCTCCGGCACCGGCGAAGCACCACTACGGACAACTATATCAAGACCCTTGATCCGCAGCTAAAACAGGTTGCCAATGTTTTGGATGAATACGGAAAAGTTGAAAAAAGGTTGCAAGTGGTACGATAGGTGGTACGATTTGGGGGCTTCAATCAAAAAAAGAGCCGATTCCCAGACACTTGAAATCGGCTCAATGCTTTGTTGTGGCGGAGAGAGAGGGATTCGAACCCTCGAAGGAAGTTTCCCCCCTTACTCGCTTAGCAGGCGAGCGCCTTCAGCCAGCTCGGCCATCTCTCCCAAAAAAATATCGAAAATCGATAGTGAAATTTTTTAAGCGCAATCAACTCACAATACATTACGCCAAATTAACTGTTCCAAAATGATGGTATTTTGCGCTATCATTGATTGAAAGTTGTTCAAAAAAAGCGCTATCTGGAGCCCGCAGCTGGATGCGGGCGTTTCATAAAATTCCGCAGCAATTTTATTGGCGGAGGGAGTAGGATTCGAACCCACGGAGGTGTTACCCTCAACGGTTTTCAAGACCGCCGCTTTAAACCACTCAGCCATCCCTCCAAATTGTAAACGTTTCGTTTATCATTTGATTTTGATGAGGTCAATATATTTATTAATATTGACAGGAATGTATAGATATGTTTTTGAAACGTTTTTATATTGAACAACATCTATTGCATTACAAAGATCATACATGAGAGGCAAGACAATGAAACAAAAATATCAGATTGTAAGGGACGACCAGAAAAAAACACTGATTGTCAGAGAGTACGCGGAACTCGACAAAGATATTCTCTCACCGCTGTGCGAAGAGATTTACGAACTAGAGGCCATAAATTTCGCAATTGCTAATGGTAAAGCAGAGCTTATTGCGGCGCTTCGTACTAAAAATATGTATCCGCCCGGAATTTATGCCAACAAAATTGCAGACGCAGTCGTCAAATTGCTCGGTTCAGCTAAGGTGCGGTCCACCGAACTGTTTTTCGACGATGTTGAATTGCTGGGCCAGGAGGATATTGGTTTAGAAGAGGGCCTGGGAGCCGACTCCGAAGACATCGATGATCTTCTGGAAGAGGATTATGACGATGGATATGAGAATAAAGATGCCATAAAAAAATTGAATTCATCTTTGAAAGTCGCCGATAATGAATATGGAGATGTAGATGAGGATGCTTAGTTCGCCTGAATAAAGTCTAACCAACGGTTTGCGATCGTACGCGCTATAAACTAGTACCTTGTAGGAGTTTCCGGGGAGCTTTCCAGCGGCGAATTCAATTTTAGCTTGACTTGGTCGCCCGGCTGAAATATAAAAAACTAACCCTATTTATCTGGTCGGTTTTCAATGATTTTAGGCGGAGCGCGGCGATCACTATACATGCAGGCCAACGGAAAAAGATAACGCCTTTTTGGCAGAATAGTCTACCCCCCATAGGCTGTTTCGGTTAAAAAGGCGTTTCTTTTATATAGGCATAGAAAGGGCTAACACTTACACGGCGGTACTTACCCGTCCGTCAACAGCATCAAGGAGGTGCCTATGGAACAAGAAAAAGCATTTTATGAAAGGTTGGCGCAAAAAGGTGTTTCAAGGAGAGACTTCATGAAGTACTGCACCTTCCTCACGGCAACGATGGGGCTTTCATCCTCATTTGTCCCCAAAGTTGCAGAGGTTTTTGCAGCGCCGCGACAGCGACCACCGGTCGTGTGGCTTCATTTCGCTGAATGCACGGGGTGCTCTGAATCACTGCTAAGATCCATGTACCCCTGGATCGACGAGATCGTTCTCGAAATCCTGTCCGTGGAGTACCACGAAACCATCATGGCTGCGGCAGGTCATCAGGCAGAGGAAAACCTTCACAACGCTGTCGAGAAATACAATGGCAAGTTCATCTGTGTTGTGGAAGGTGCGATTGCGACCAAATACAACGGAGCCTATGGCAAAATAGGGGGTCGGACTTTTCTGGAGATCGGTAAGGAAGTCTGTCCCAAGGCAGCCGGCGTTATATGCATCGGCTCCTGCTCCAGTTTCGGAAACATTCAAGCGGCTGCTCCCAATCCCGGGGGATACAAAAGTGTTAAGGAAGCTCTGGGAATACCGACGGTTAATATCGCGGGATGTCCACCCAACCCCGTCAATTTCGTGGGAACGGTCGTTAACTATCTCCTCCTTGGTAAACTTCCGGCGGTAGATAACCTCGGTCGACCGCTGTTTGCCTATGGGAAGACCATCCATGATCAGTGTCCCAGAAGAGCCCATTTTGAAAATGACGAGTTTGTTGAAGAATTCAGCTCGGAGGAAGCGGCTATGGGATACTGCCTGTACAAGGTGGGTTGCAGAGGGCCTGAGACTTTCAACAACTGTCCGATCGTAAAATTCAATGACGGAACCAGTTGGCCGGTTGAAGCCGGTCATCCCTGCATCGGCTGCAGCGAGCCGAATTTCTGGGATGAAATGACACCGTTCTATGAAGAGCTGTAACCCGGGCATCACTAACGAATAATCCTTTTTAGCAAAAAGGGAGGAGATCATATGGCGCAAAGAGTAGTTATCGATCCGATTACCAGAATTGAAGGCCACCTTCGCATCGAAGTCGAAGTGTCCGGTGGCAAGGTTGTTAATGCCTGGAGCTCAGGACAGATGTTCAGGGGTATCGAGATTATTCTGCAGGGACGCGATCCCCGCGATGCTCATCATTTTGTCCAGCGCTCCTGTGGCGTCTGAACGTATACCCATGCTCTGTCCTCGGTGAGGGCAGTCGAAGACGCCGTTGGCGTAAAAATTCCGAAGAATGCGCGCCTAATCAGAAATCTGCTGCATGGCGCACAGTTCCAGCATGATCATATCGTACATTTTTATCACCTGCATGCACTCGACTGGGTGGATATTGTCAGTGCTTTGAGTGCCGATCCCAAGGCGACAGCAGCACTGTCTGACAATGTAAGCAATGCACCCTGGGGCGGCAGCGTCTATTTTAAAAACGTGCAGCAGCGATTGAAAACTTTTGTCGACAGCGGTCAGCTTGGCCCGTTCACCAATGCTTACTGGGGCCATCCGGCATATAAACTACCGCCGGAAGCCAACCTGATGGCCGCCGCTCATTATATCGAAGCGCTGCGCCTGCAGGCCAAGGCAGCCCGGATGCATGCCATCTTCGGCGCCAAGAACCCGCATCTGCAGTCTCTGGTGGTCGGTGGCGTTACATCCGTAAAAGACCTGACACCGGACCGCATTGCCGAGTTCCTGTACATCACCAAGGAAACTCAGGATTTTATTCAAAACGTTTACATCCCCGATTTGCTGGCGGTGGCTTCCTTCTACAAAGATTGGGGCGGAATCGGCGGCACCAGCAACTTTCTGGCCTGGGGTGAATTCCCGCTGGGAGACAGTGAACCGGATAGCCTGTACATGCCGCGGGGCTTTATCAAGAACCGGAATCTGGGCGGTGCGAAGACGGCCACTCAGAACCA
>Ga0126332_10000692_pt1 | contig 11564 bp, 9 predicted proteins | sample InaspJWI42metaG_FD_94482 | JGI IMG/M metagenome (GOLD analysis project Ga0126332, IMG submission 94482) | Marine gutless worms symbiont microbial communities from Oahu, Hawaii - Inanidrilus sp. 2 OAHU.JWI-42 metaG | ecosystem: Host-associated > Annelida > Digestive system > Unclassified | place...
GCCGAAGAAAAATATCCCGGAACAGATTTGCGACTGGTCTACGAACTCGGGGGATATACATCCCCCAATTAAGCCAAAGGTGTCAGTTATTCTTCCCAGAGGTAAGGTGTCCTGAAATTATCGCGGATTCATAACCGGTTCTGATAAGGGTCAAAGCTGGATTGAAAATGATATGCTCTGCGACCATTGGCAAAATCGCCATGGAGGCTATAAGATTTGCTATCCTGTTTTTCGCAACTCTGAGGGCACCCCTGAGAATCAGGATGAGTATTTATATATTACTGATTTAAAAGTTTTTCCATTTTCACCTATGAATTAATCACAAGTTGTCAGGTTTAAACAGACTTAATATTATTTGTATTTGCTCCTCAAATAATAGATCATCTTATTGCGGACCGTCGCTGGACAGCATCACCTCCGCGGCCAAACGCGCCCCCACCCCGGGCGGCAGGGCACACTTATCGTAACCCTGTGCTTTTTGAAAGGCCGCAAAGTTCTCCTGGCTGGCGCGGGGGTCCATGTATCGCCCGAAGATGACATCTTCCTGCAGCTCAGGGCACATGATGGTACCCAGCTCTTCCTTGAAGCGGGCGATGAATTCCCGGGCCGCGGTCATTGTTCGTCCGGTGCCTTCATAATCTTCCGGATCATCACTACCAAAAAAGAGTCCCAAAGCAACCAGGCTGCCGGTGACTCCACCGCAGATGCCGCCGGTCATGCCGAAGCCGGGAAAGGGTGACATGGCCCGAATGATGGTCCAGTTGCCCAGGCCGAACGCTTCCATCAGGGCCAGGGCCGATGCTTTGGCGCAGCTGTGGGTCAGGTATTCGTACTCTTCGGCGCGAAGTTGCACCCGATCAAGCACCTCGTCTCGGTTGGCTTGCATCGCCGGCCAGTCCAAATTTTCAGCACCAAAACCGTTTTGCTGCAGATTTTTCAGACGGGCTCGGATGTCCGCTACCGGCCAGGAGCGTTCGGTCAGATCAGCAACACGTTTTTGCCAGGTTTCTTGGCTGCTCATGGAATTCCTCCTTTTGGTGCGGTAAGAGAACGTAGCATTAATCTATAGCTTTTCATGTGCGCTATCGCTGTACAAGAAACCGCGAAAAGTTTTATTGTCCGTGTATGTCTGTGTGTGTCTGTGGCTAATCTATACCGGTCACAAGGCATGCTTTTCCAGATATTTCAAATCGAGGTTTACCCCCAACCCGGGTCTGTCCGGAATATCCAGATAGCCATCCTTCAAAACAAATTTTTCCAGAGTAATCTCTTCCCGAAACGGGTGCGGGGAACGGTCATATTCAAAAAATGGTTCGGCCGGAAAGCGGCGTTCGGGGAAATGGGGCAAGCCGGCAAAAAACTGCAAAGAAGCGGCCAACCCGACATTCGTCCCCCAAACGTGCGGTATAAGTGGAATATTTGCGGCACTGGCCATGGCTGTGATCTTCATCATCTCGGTAAACCCGCCGGCAGCGCAAAGGTCCGGCTGAAGAATATCCACGGCGCGCAGGTTAATGAGATTGCGAAACCCATAGCGGGTATATTCACATTCCCCTCCGGCAATGAGGATATTGGATTTTTTTCTGACTTCACGGTAACCGTCCAGATCCTCCGGGGGTACGGGTTCTTCAAACCAGTGAATATCGAACTGCTCTATTTTGCGGGCCAGTTCAATCGCCTCGGATGAATTGTAGGCATGATTCGCGTCCACCATCAGGTATATGTCTTCACCGATGGCCTCGCGTATGGCCTGAACGTAGCCGACATCTTTGTCAATTCCATATCCGACCTTGAGCTTCATACCACTGAAGCCCTCTTTTTTATAGCCGAGCGCCTCGTTTACCAGGGCCTGGGTCACATCGGGTACGTTTTGAGGCTCATATAATCCGGTGGCGTAGGCACGGGCTTTATTGCGATAGGCGCCCCCGAGCAATTTAAATACAGGCAGTCCCAGCGCTTTGCCCTTGATATCCCAAAGCGCGATATCGATCGCACTCAGGGCGGAGATGGTGACCCCTTTCATTCCCTGGTCCCGCGTCCAGTTATACAGAAAGTCCCAGATAACGTTTGTGTCAAAGGGATCTTTATCCATGAGCAGCGGTCCGTAGACATCGGTGATGATGTTAGCGGCTATCTTGGCCGGTCCGCCGAAGTAAAAGGCCTCCCCTACTCCCTGGATATTTTCATCGGTTGAAACCTCACAAATGATAGCCTGACGCCTGTTCGTCACCCGCTGCGACCAGCCAAAGGATTGGCCATCTATCAATTGTTGCAGAACATAAGTTTTTATCCCGGTTATTTTCATGCGCACCTCACAGAGAAAGAGTTTTGAAAAAATTTAGGAATTGAGGAATTCAGGAATTTAGGGATTTAAATTGGATGCATTCCATAATGGTTCTTCTCCAATTTAGTTGGTATACATGGCACTATGAAACGGGGCGATGGATTCACTCCGGTGTCCGTTTGAATTCGCCACCCACTCACCCGCCGAGGCGGGATCGCTCGACGCACACAGTCCCGCCATGGCGGGATTGGCTCGGCGACCTGCGGAGCCAAAAACAGCTATCGCTTCGCAAAAGTATCACCACCCCTGCCTGAAAGGCACGAGGGTTTTGCCTGGGCAAGTCGCCCAGGCAAAAAGGTTTTATTGTCTGTGTGTGTCTGTGGCTAATCAATTGACAATACGCGGATAATAGACATTTCACATTTGATTTACACCAACTTTTTTCGAGATGATCCTCCATAATTAATTCGTGAATTTTTCAATTCCTAAATCCCCAAATCCCTGTATTTCTTTACTTCAGTAATCTGCAGGATGCGTTCTTCCGCCATCCGGTCGGCCGCCATATAGGTCGGAATTTTGTCGCGATCTGCAACTTCAAACACACGCTGCATGTTCTCATATATTCTGGACACCTTCGCCCGGCCCCTTTCATGGCTGACACCCCCGCTCTCCAGCCGATCCGTGTCGTATATCGTCCCACCGGCATTGGCAATATAATCCGGGGCATATACGAAGCCCTTGTCTTCCAATAGCTGCCCGTATGGTATCTTCAATGTTCAATTTCATCATTTTCTTTATCTTTTCACATTCAAAATTCGATGTTGGACGTTGGATGTTCGATGTTCATTTTTCTCAGCAAAACTTCCTCAGCACCCCACTTTTCTAAATTACATAGAGTTTATGCTGACCTACTCCACCCCATGCGGGCTATCATCCGCGTACATACGATCGGCTTCGGCCCGGCCGCCGATAATGGCTTTTACTACCAGATAATTATTCGGGGGACAGCCTTTGACATGTCTGGCGCTCTTGTTTTCCTTCATGCACAAACCCACCGTGACGATATCTTCACGAGGAACATCTGCGGGCAACGGCGTGTCGCCGGTCAACACGGTGACACCCGGCAGGTACATGAGTTGATCCGAATTTCGCATGTCTATCAAGGCGCTCATAACCGTGTTACGGCAACCCGTGCAGGTTGCCTCTCCGTGAATCAGGTCGAATCCCTCCATTTCCACCGGTTCATCCTCAATGGAACGCAGGAAGCGATGCTGGACATTCTCCAGCTTCTCTCCCAGAATTTCTATATGTTCAGAGTTCATAAGCCCAAGGTCACGGGCGGCGGCATTTACCGTCAGCAGGATTTCCTTTGGATCATAACCGATGAGCTGCGCGCAAACGGAATCAACGGCAACCAGGTCTTTGCCCGCCAGAATAAGATTCATTTCCACCGGTTTGCCGAAAACCGGTCCGACACCTTCCTGGCAAACAATAGCATCCACAACAGCCAGCCGGGGTTTAACGGCCGACATAAGATCGATGACGCCGTCAAAAAGACCCTGCTGGTGCATCGCCTTTTTGGCGTCATCGGTCAGCAGCCCTTTGAGCTTTTTAATCGCACAGGTCATCTCTGTCTGATCGTGGGTTTTGAGCTTGGGCACACTGATAATCACATCCGCCTGTTGCACGAGATCCCAGGTGTCAATACTTTCAAATACTTTGGCATTGTCAACAGGCATCTTCACCGTCTTTTTCAGCGACTTCAGATCGATCACTTCATAGCCCATCTCCCGCAGTTTCCGGTAGCCCGATTCCTGGATGACCTTTTCCGAGCTGACGCCGACAGCAGATGATTCGGCAATCACCGGCCGTGCTCCCAAATCCTTTACAATATCCGCCACAGCCCGGGTTACTTCCGGGATGGTGATGCAGCCGGCCTCTCTGTCCACAGGCGGTGCCACCCAGCTGGGATTAATCAGAACCAGATCTTCAGGTTTGACGACATCGCGGATACCACCGATGAGATCCAACGACTGCTGAACGGCTTGTCGGATTTGTTGATATTCCGGTTGCGGTTCAGTTTTGACGATTGAAACCTTTGCTTTTTCCTTGTTAACAGGCATGAGGCGTACTCCTTATTTGTTTCAATCACAGCCTAGTAAGTCGTTTCCTTTAATTCTGCTACAATACCTGTGGGAGCGGACTTCGGTGAGCTCCCCTCGACGTGCTCGGGGCCTGAGCTTGTCAAAGGCAGTCGAACCGCATCTTGCCGCGAGTGTGCAATCTATCGCGCCTGGCCTGCGGCGAGCTTGGTCGAGTAGAAGGCGCTCCCACAAAGGAGGGATTTGAAATAAAAGTTTGGAAGCAATCTTCTAGGTACCTTGTCTCGCAAATATAATATTTATTAAATTTGCCCATCGTCCCGTCTGACAGGATGGGCATAAAGTATACCTTTGTGTCCTTCGTGTCTTTGTGGTGAAAAATATTACTGTTAAAACGTCAGCATAATTACGAATAGGATCACTACGCCACATCCATCAATCCATACTTCTCGATATTTCTATCCGCCATGGCCTGCAGTTTCTGCAGCTCTTCCTGCCCCTGGCTGCCGGTAAAAAGATGCCGATAGCGCTTTTGCCCTTTCAGGTATTCATCCACAGAGATTTTCTTTTTTATCTTACGCACGGCGGTGATCGTCCCGTTTTCCTTTTCGAACAGCGGAACGAGTCCGCTATTAACGCCCAAGCGCCCGATCTCAAAAGTCAAATGCGATGGGAAGCTCCATACGGAAGGACACGGCGTATCGATCTGAATATAGCGCGGACCGTAAAGCTTCATGGCTTTTTTTACTTTTTTCTTCAAATCCCGCAAATAGGCGACCGAAGCGGTGGCAACATATCCAATACCGTGGGCGGCGATAATCTCCGGAAGATCCTTTTTCATTTCGGCTTTACCCATGGATTGGCGGCCGGCCGGATCCGTCGTGGTGGCCGCCCGCACGGGGGTGGCACCGCTGCGCTGACCGCCGGTATTCATATACGCGCCATTGTCCACACAAATATATAAAACGTCATCCCCGCGCTCGAGCATGCCGGACAAGGCACCGAAACCGATATCGAAAGTTCCGCCGTCGCCCCCGATCGCAACCACCCGGGTAGCCTGCCGCCCCTGGGCTTTCAAAGCAGCATATACGCCGGTGGCCACCGCCGGAGCGTTTTCAAACACGTGGTGCATCCACGGCACACGCCAGGGCGAATACCCGTACGGAGATGTAAAGGTCTCCAGGCATCCGGTGGGTGAAACCACGATCACATTATCGCCGGTTGCCTCCAATATGTGTCGCACCGCCACGGCCATTCCGCATCCATGGCACGCTCTGTGGCCGGAAACGAACAAGGATTCTTGATTGGTATCTTTTTTTGTACTCATATCGCACTCCCGATATTATGGCAAAATAGCCGGATTCAGATCCACCCATTCGGATTCCGCCGGCACCCGTCCGGATCGATGAAACTCCTCGGCCCGATCCACCAGCCGGCCAATGGTGTTGGCATTGATCTCCCGCCCGCCGAGGCCTGCGATGAAATCAATCACCATAGGGGCATCCGGCTTGCCGAAGAGTTTGGCCTTCAGATCCAATCCGACGGCACCTTCGCTGCCCATGGAAAAGCTGGCATCCATGACAGCCACAACTTTGGCACCCTTTACGGCCCGCAGAATCTCTTCGTAGGGAAACGGCCGGTAGCACCGGATCTTTATCAAACCGACCTTCCTGCCGGCCGTTTGCAGATCGTCCACCGCGTCTTTCACCGTACCCGCGACAGAACCCAGGGCCACCAGGATGACATCCGCATCGCCGGTCCGATAGGATTCGATCAAACCGCTGTTGTCGCGGCCGGTCAATTCCGAAACTTCATCCAGGATCTTTTTTATGCGTGGTTTTCCCTCCACCATGGCTTTGTGAATGGCATACTTAAACTCCATCATGACATCCGATTCGGCATAAGAACCCCATGTCTTGGGATCTTCCGGATTTAAATAGTGTTCCGGTTTAAACGGCGGAAGAAATTTGTCCACTGCTGACTGCTCTACAAACGCCACCCGTTCATAGGAATGCGTCAGTACCCAGCCGTCCATACACACCATAACCGGCAGCATGATCTTCGGATCTTCGGCAATTTTGAAAGCCGCCAGATGAAGATCATAGGCCTCTTGGCAACTTTCGACGTAAAACTGTATCAGTCCCGCATCCCTTAAGGACATACTATCCTGGTGATCGACCTGAATATTGATGGGAGCCGAAATCGAGCGGTTTACGCCGGTAATGACAAACGGCAGCCGCATCCCGGCGCTGGCATACAGCACCTCGGTCATCAGCAGCAGGCCCTGGGAAGAGGACGCCGTATAGCTTCGACTCCCGGCGGCCGATGCACCCGCAAGCACGCTGGCCGCCGAAAATTCCGACTCCGCTTTTACGTATTGGGCTGCAATCTCACCATCAGCGGCCATCCGTGCCAGCGCCTCTACGATATGCGTCTGGGGGCTGATTGGATACGACGAAATAACATGCGGCCGGCAGGCCTTCACCGCCAGGGCAACCGCTTCAGAGCCTTCCACAACTTTGATGTTCTTCATCGTTTACTTCTCCTCCGGTACCATTTCGATGGCATCCGACGTGCATTCATGCGCGCAAATACCACAGCCCTTGCAGAAATCGTAATCGATTTCGTATTGATCGTCTTTGACCTTCACGGAATCATCCGGGCACACATCTTTGCAGATAGCGCATTTTTTGCACAACTCCTGATCAATGACCGGGCGTTGATCCCGCCAGTTTCCGGTTTTGTAATTTAAAGAGGTACCGCCTTTGACGACGGCGCCTGGCGTAATTTTCATGACACCTCCTTGACAAACGCGTGATAGCTTTCTTCCACGACCAGAGCGTTCTTATCACCGAGTTCACCGGGAAACTTACTTCGAACCGCTTTCAATACCGCCTCCAGGGACAGCTCATTGCTCAATCCTGCAAATGTGCCCAGCAAAGCCGTGTTGATGATGGGTCGCCCCAGAATCCGCCGGGCCAAATCTTCGGCTGAGATGGTGTAGGCGTTTTGGTGTTTAAGCCCCAATGCATGGACATCTTTATCCGTGTTAATCAACAGCGCTCCGCCAGGCTTCAGCCCCTGCTCGATATCAACCTCACTGAGGATCGTGGCATCCTGCACGATGACATAGTCAGGTTCGTGAATGTGGCTGCGGACCCGGATAGGATTATCGCTGAGGCGGCAAAAGGCCATGATCGGTTTACCCCTGCGCTCACCGCCACCGCCCAAAAACGGGAATGCTTGCCCGTATTTGCCGTCCTCCAGGGCTGCAATTGCCATAAACTGGGCCAGTACCAATGAACCCTGTCCGCCTCTGCCGTGTATCCGAATTTGTTTCATGCCGATCCTCTTTTCGTAACGCATTATTCTATACCCAATTCGAACTAATTATTTCGATTTGGGGTAATCTTTCAACCACAAAGGCACAAAGACACTAAGATGCTTATATAATTAAAAATTACTTAAAATTGGAAAAGCGTCATCTGATTCTTGATTGGAACAAATTCTCCCTTAACATATATTGTTTTGCATTTTTATTATCTCTTTGTGACATGGTGTCTTTGTGGCTGAACTTTTACAATTCGGATGAGATTCCGTTTCAGTGAAATCAAAGATATCTATTGCATATTGTAAATAGCCGCTGTAAACAAGCGGATCGGAAATAGAAAACCCAGCCAAAATGCTAATTTGAAAGTTATCTGTTACTAAAAAGATTAAGAAATTGGAAGAGTCCATTAAAAAAATTAACCAACTTAATTTTAAATCCCTGTTTACGGGACTGGTACCGCTCTTCGTACTGGCCCACTTCAGCCATCACATTTTAACGTCGCTGACCGTCCCGCTTCTGCCCTTTATCCGTAATGATTTTGCCCTTGATTACACGCAGTCAGGATTTGTGGTCTCTGCTTTTTCTTTGGCCTATGGCATCGGCCAACTGCCGGCGGGTTGGCTTGCGGATCGTATCAGCGCCCGCGCGGTTATTACCATCGGTATTTCCGGGGTTGCACTGGCCGGATTCTTCGTCGGTCTATCCCAAACATTCATCGTGATTATTATCGCACTTGCGCTTCTTGGATTAACCGGCGGTGGTTATCACCCAGCCGCCACTCCCCTGATTTCAATGTCAGTAGAAAAGAAAAACCTGGGCCGAGCTTTAGGGTTTCATATCATTGGCGGCAGCGCCAGCCACTTTTTAGCCCCGCTCATCGGGGTGGCCATTGCAACCGCCTGGGGTTGGCGAGGAACATACATCGGACTAGCCGTGCCTACCATGGCTTTCGGAATCCTTTTTTATATAGTATTGGGTCGACTGGAAAACAGGCAAGCGCACAAACCCAAGCCGTTCAATGACCTGGGTGAGAAAGCGGGATCCCAGATAAAATGGCGCCGTTTGGTTGCTTTCATCATCTTGAGCACGTTTACCGCTGCGATACTATCCTCCACCATTGCATTTATACCGCTTTTCATAGTCGATCACTTTGGTGTCGGCAAACGAACCGCAGCCGTCTTTGTGGCAATCATATACTCAGCCGGACTTTGGGCAGGTCCTTTAGGGGGTTCGCTATCAGATCGTATCGGAAGGGTGAGAATGATCCTGGCGATGTGTTATATTATGGGGCCGGTTATCTACTCGCTGAATTTCGTGCCCTTCGGCATCGGTTTCGTCGCCTTGCTGCTTGTGATCGGCATGATCATGTTTATGCGCATGCCCATAGCAGAAGCTTTCATCGTCAGCCATTCCCCGGAACATCTTCGCTCGACGATACTGGGCATTTACTTCTTCAGCGTCATCGAGGGCGGCGGTGTCCTAACACCTTTGGTCGGCTACGTAATTGATCAATATGGATTCTATACCGGCTTTACCGCCTCCGGTGCCACGATGTTGATGGTGACTTTTCTTTGCTCTTTATTTTTGAAAGATAGCCGCGACGGGTAACATAGTACTCTAATTCGAAATTACAGTAACGCATTCCCGGTAATAGTTATTCACCACAGACCCGCCTGCCATGCAAGGCAAGAGCGGGCGGGGATACAAAGGACACAGTCCGGCAAACGAAAAAAAGATAGCTCAGTGCCCTCTGCCTACCGTGCCATAGCTTTAGCGGTGGTTGGTGCCCCTGTAGTACGAACATAATTTAGGTGGGATTTTGTGGTTAAATTTTGTGCAAGCTGCGTCTGCCTCGGCAAGGTCGATTGTTTTTTCTCCAAACTATACCCTTTTCCGGCCATGTAATAGGTTAGCAGGCAGTCCATACCGTTAAAAAGAACCAGAATCATCGCTCCCGCTACCAAGTCTTCGGCGAATCCCGAAAGCAGGCAACTGAGAACAAGCAGCCAGATAAAACAGGCACTCAGCAGCTCAAGGGCTCCCAGGACTCTGTGGCCCAGGTATATATCCCCCCAGCCCGGCAATATCAATGACCTCAGCATTGCTTTTTTGGGGCTTTTGAACACGGCGTTGCAGCTCGTGCAGGCGGCAAGGCCTTTCTTCAGCGGAAAATAGCAGGCCGGGCAAATATTCTCGAGGAAATCATCCGGTGTTTTTAGTTTTCTCACCGACTCGATGCGCTCGGTCAAAAACTGATTCATCTCGCGGGACATAAAACGCTTAAGACTTGAAAATACGCGACGTTTGCCTTTGTTTTTGCGGTATAATATCAGACTGGCACCAAAGAAGCCCCGGCCGATTTTCCGGATCTCCGTATACAGCAACTGGAATATGTAGTGTGTCGGCCGATTCATGCGGTGATTGACGTTAAGCATCAACAGGCGCCGATTCGTGCCGATAATCACATACCGGTTGTAGAGCATGGTGAGCCAACCGTTTCCAAAAAAGATCTCGGCCGGGTAATAAGCCGTGCCGGCAGCAATTTGCAGTACTCTTTCGTTTTCAACCAACATTTTCTCCAGAATTTCTTTAACGGCGCTCAGGAGTTTTAGTTTGAATTTGTTGTGTCGACTTTTAAATCCGCCGCTTTTATTTAACTTAAAGATATCTCCAAAAGAATAGTATTTCGGAGAGTAATCGCCAACCTCCGGATAATCAGTTATAAGTGTTCCAGGGTGAGTTGATGCAACCTGGGGTTGAATGGGTTTGCCGGTCGACGGGGGCCCATAGTTATAATCGATCTCCAGGTTTTCCGGCACCTCTGGAGGGGAATCCGGCTTGATAGCAATGCGGTCACCGCATTTTTTACATGTGGCGACCGCCTCTTTTGAGGAGATCTTTCTGTCTGATATTTTGTAAGTGGCATTGCATTGGGAGCATACGGTAATCATGCTACCTCCGATCAAGATACTTGATTCAAGCATTTTGAATTTTATACACAATTTTAAGTGGTTATGATGCAAAAATTGTACCAGCGCTCTCTATATTATTATGGTTTATAATTACGGATGGTTATGGCAGAGGATGCTGGTTCAAGTATTAAAAAGTGACAATATTTGGCATGTCGGGGAACAAAAATTGCGTTACTTTGATTCCAGGTGGTGACATCTGATAAGCGGCGACTTGAATCGGAATCAGGCTTCAATACTGTCTTGACCGTTAGGGATCAACAATATAACCCAACCCGGATAAGCCAGAAAGAATCGTCACAAAGGCACCAAGACATAAAAAGTAAAGAATCCGGGCCGAGAGGACACGTCTTTGATTTCACCACAGAGGGGTGGGGTTTACCATTAGACGTCCAATGGAATGATGGAATGGTGGAATAATGGAATATTGGGTATAAAAACGGTCCGCCGCGGATTAACCTCTTATTTAGAAAATTAATCTAAAATAGATCTCATCCTTATGAACCCACTATTCCAACATTCCAGAATTCCATCACCCCAAGACATTTGTCTACGGCATAGCCAGTTGACTCTGACCCCCGACGGCGGGATCTTCGACTGGCCCAGAAGACCAGGATTTCTATGTTTGATTAAACTTCGTGTCTTGGTGTCTTAGTGGCGAAAATATATTGTTATATAAATCCTTCGCAAACATGATGTGATTTCAATAAATATGCCTAAATCTGTGTAAATTGCTTTCAATAAGGTTTTTAACTCAAAGCGAGCAGGAGTATATTCAGGAAACTTGATCTCCTTAAATTGCAATTAGGTATTAGAACCGTCAATAAATCATAATAATTCAAATAGTTGAGGTATTTTTTGTGAGATAATAAAAGTTA
>Ga0126332_10000693_pt1 | contig 11546 bp, 15 predicted proteins | sample InaspJWI42metaG_FD_94482 | JGI IMG/M metagenome (GOLD analysis project Ga0126332, IMG submission 94482) | Marine gutless worms symbiont microbial communities from Oahu, Hawaii - Inanidrilus sp. 2 OAHU.JWI-42 metaG | ecosystem: Host-associated > Annelida > Digestive system > Unclassified...
AAGGTAAAATCAATCTGGATTTTACTGAAGCAAGAGACAGTGAGTGGCAGTGGCATCAGCTGGGCCATATGCAAGTCTGCACCTTGCTCCAGACAGATAACCACGCCAGCAACCCACCACTCATAGAGAAAATAGACGTACATGTTAAACAATTGTACTACCCACTACACTGTAGTCATTGAACAGTATAGCACTACTATGTCTCTGAGTATGTAACACAAACGCAACGCAGGTCAAATCATGCTAAGTAGTATCTGAAACTGAAACATCAACAGTCAAAAATACCCTTAATCCCAAAATTCATTACTTTGATTTGTTGTGGATTTGTTGTACAACAAGTGTACAATGAATCGAAAGCCTAGAACAAATATACGACATTTGCATGTGCTGAAAGTAACTGAAACCGGCAGTTACTACTATACAACAAGTCCACAACCACTGTCCGCAGCTAATCCACAACAAATCGAAATAATGGAGTTGATTTCTGCGGACAGCTAGTGAGTGGAAAGCTGGTGAATAGTCGTTGAGCGTTGTTGGTCGTGCAGTTTCGTCGCCGGTTTGGCGTCGTCGGTTTGTCGTGTGGTGAGCGGCAGCGTGAGCGATGTCTGACCACGCTGTCGGGCGATGTCGACCAGTCGACGTAGCTTGATGTCGGAGGACGGGTGGTTAGACAGCTGGTCCAGCAGCTGCCGCTGCTCTGCCGCCAGCGTCTCATCGGTCTTGACCACGTCGACGCTTGTCTCTCTACACCGCCACCGTCACGTGACAGTAACTCGAGAACGACCGTGTTGCGAATCTTATCAGTGATGTTAAACGAGACGTCGAAACCTTCGAGACTGAGACCTTATGTTTGGCCTCGACGCCGGCCTCCTGATCGAAGTCGAGACCAACATTACGGCATCACTGAGGCCGAGCCCAAACGTTAGCGAGACCAGAATTTTGGCATCGAGACCATGAAGTCTGGTCTCGAGACTAACGTCTCTGAATTTCGACCGATTTTAACAAGCAGTTACAGTACTGGTAGCCAAAGGCCGCATCGCTGCTGCCCCCTTGTGAATAATGTGGAAATTGTTGACCGCGGTCGAGCACGTGCTGCCGCGCTATGAATAACGTTGAGTACCTGTGTCTGCATTGTGACTCTTGATTATTGTGCGCTATACAAATACTCTTACTTACTTACATGCCCACGTATGTCCCCCAAAAGTGCCCTTTCCAGTGGGGGATTCAGGCCCTCATCCAATACATGGCTACTTGGGCCAACCCAAGCCGAAATCTCAAACGCCACCTCGATCAGTTCAGCTTTTTGTAGGGCTCACAGTTGTGTCCAACACACACAGACCACGCAACATCGGTGACAATGGGCCGCATCTTATATGTTATGCATAGTGATGAGGCCTAATAATTTTTGCACGGAAACCACGCTGCAGGAAGTGCAAGCTAATCACACAAACAGCCGAAGCTTACTGGTGGCCAGCTAGGAGGCTATGCACTTGAACGCCGCCGTCGCCGGCGAGTCCGACCAGCAGAAGTCCAGTCCCTCGTACGGCGCAGAGCCGGCGCGGTCGGTGGCTGTGTCCGAGGTCCAGCAGCAGGCGCAGAGGTCGAAGCTGGGCGTCGAACAGCGTCACACGCGAACTGTGATACTGGCCGACGATCAGCAGCTGCCGTGAGTCGTCGGCGACGAGCGCCGACAGGTGCCCGGGCCCGTTCAGCTGTCCCGCGGCGTCGCCGGGCTTCGCACCGTACGAACGCAGCACTGTGCCGTCCGACGACAGCTAAACACGCTCGCAGAAACCACCAAACTGCACAGGCTGCCGTCTCTCTGTCTGCCTCCGAGTTTCCGCACGAAAACGAGACTGCGTTTGCTGCATGCGTTCTGTAGACTCTGCACTATAAATGCAATTTCTAAATGACACGACACGATACTGTAGATCTATACGACAGGTTATTTTAACGTGCGCTCGAAAGCTCGCGGATGACTACGCTTTGCTGCTTCTTACGAAGCTCTTCTTATACGAGAACTGCGACTAAACTGAAGAGGATACGTAAGACGCAGGGCAAAGTGTAAACTAGAAGTCGACGGCAAACCGGTCGGAAAATACTCGCGCCGGGAACACACGCACAGACGGACGGACAAGTCAGAAACAGCCGACGGTACGACACGATACGAGACACTATTTTAACGTGCGCCCAAAAGCTGACATAAGTCAGCTTAATCCACCGTACAGAAACCGACAACTAAAACGTGGAAAAACGGATATGCTCAGAAGTATTGGTAGACAGTCCCGGAAAGTCGTGGAGTCAGCCCTGGAGAAGAAAAGGGTGGCTAACGGTGGGAAGGATTTGCAGAAAAGGAAGGTTTTAAGCCTGGAATGAAAGAGTGAGGGAGTAATGGAATACTACTACTACTACTGATAAGTATAAATGTTAGCAGCATAACGATCGTTTAAAATAAAATAGAAGAACCTCGCAGAGTCGGTGCAGATGCTCGTCAGTCCGACCGTGACTGACGACGTACGAAACGTCACTGTTGCTGCAGCCGTCTGTGCCCGACACTTGCAGTTTCATCTCGACCGCGTGCAGAGGAGCGGTCATGTCAGCCGGCAGGTGGACGCTGGAAAGAACTTCTCCAGACGGAGATCGTATATCGAGACGAGGTGGTTCGCCGTTGACCATCAGCACGCGACCGTCGTCCGCCACCCACATCGTGAACGGCCACACGATGCCCTCCAGCCAACTTACACAGCAACGGCATCGTACACAGCAAGCTTTTAAAGCACCGCAACATGGCCAACCGTTTATCAACGCAATGATCAACAGAACTGTCGTAGATATCACACTCCGCCTTGGTCCGTTTGATAATACGCCGCCGTGTCAAATCAGCACTGCATGCCCCTGTAGTATCACTTATAGAGTATACGCCTTTTTTGCGTCGTCGCCTAATCCTATTATCCTAGCCACTATGTGCAAACAAGACATCACCCATAAAGCGGAAGTACACAACATATCGCAACGCCGTCAGAGGAGGACAGAACCACGGCCATAAGCAACAAGCACAAAAGTTTGGTGAAGACTGAACATATAATACCGAAGGTATGCTCGTGGACAAACAGACACAAAGACAGACACACATTAACACATACACACGCCGACAGACTATGCTTATCACAATAGTCTACTTTTCTCCTCTACAAATGCCCTGATGGTGCTGAAGTCTGATTTGCGATACTGGCCTACTCGGTTATAATTAGGCTAATACCCGAGCGACGTCATACGATGATATGACATTGACACCAAGCATGTACCTTGTAACAGTCTGGTGCCGAGCGTCGATGTTCCACACACACGGAGTCTTGAAGTCGGACAAGTAGAGACAACGCTGAACGCGGCACGCCACTAGATCCCAGGCTCCGCGAAGTCCGCTGACGACGATGTTGTCGACCAGACCGTAAGGTCTGACGCCGTCGAACACTTTGATTGCGTTGCAGTCACTACACGCGACGTAGATGCGACCGTCCAGCGACGTCACGCCCCAGACCGGATGGCCGTCCGTGTCGAGAACTTGCAGCAGTCTAGTGCGATATCGCACTGGACGACAAAACGCTGAAATATAATAAATGACATTACAGTCAGAACCACGCTAATCCGAGTACACTATAACATATCACCAGATAGTCCTCAATCGAGGTCGTACTGACCACTTTAGCAACATTTCACGCAAATGAAAAACCACAAACTGTAGTTAATTTTTTACAGCTTTAAATTCAGGTCCGCTTTTTGAAAATATACTCATTTACTTAAGCTGCGTGCTTCACGAGATCTGTGCGTTCGTCCGCGTGCCAACATAAAACGCAAGCGAGATGGGATACGTGGGAGAGGAAAGAAAAGGAACGAGACGCTCTGCTGTTACAGAGAAAGCGCCATGCATTCGGGTCGAGTTTGGGTCCGGGATTCTAGGACCCGAGTCCGCAAGACCGAGTCCGGGAACGAGTCCGAGTCTGGGTCGACTTACTGACTGTCAGTGCCCGTGCCATATTTAGCGTAGGTGTTGGCGTAGGCTATTGACAGCGAATGTTTGGGGCGTCCTTTATAGGCGTACAAATTTCAAACGTTCAGCTTCAGACGCGACTTCGTCTCCTAACCCCTTGACCCTCGCTGAGAGCTCCACCTCCATACCACAGCTTGTCATGTCCCTTAACCAGTGCCCCTCCCTTGAAAAATTCCTATGGGCGCCCATGATAGACCTAGTAATATCGCTCTGATATTAACACCAGTGGTTTCGGCTTTACTGTTTGCAATCCCCCTGTCGATATTGTGTTGGCAGCATTCTGTAGGCCTACACGATGATTCGACTTCGAATCACTCATTTGCGGCACCTTTAAGATGTTTTCGCAGATGACGCTTCACCCATGTTCGCTCGATCAGGAACACGAACCAATCGTAGCAGACCAGCGCCAGTGTACGTGAAACGCGGCTTCCAGGTCGTGGATCAGTTATCCACAGATCTGTCCACAACTTGAACGCCGCCTTCATTAGGACCAACTCCGCCATTTCGACCGGTAACTGCAGCAGCTGACAGACAAGCAATTGCAAGATGAAGTTATCAGCTGCCAGTTTAAAGCGTATACATCAGCCAGTTTACTTTACAGATATGCGATATGATCATTACTGCTGACCGCGTATATGGGGGCAAAGTACTGCAATCGGCAGTGTCCGTCCGTACGTTTGTTTCCACTCTAGCTTTTTAATGAACTGACCTTTGACCATAATTTTTGCACGCGTATACGCTAATGACCTGAAAATTTGAAAGTCGTCAAAGGTCACCGGTTGAGGTTAGGGTTAGAGTTAACACGGACGGTAACGCATCGTTCTTTAAAAGCAAACTTAGATCTCGTAAAGAATCACACTGTATATTGCAGCCGTCGAGAGCTTTCCGTTGATATATTGCACTCATTAACGCGTAAGCGAAGAATAGTTGCAGAGATGTCGACTGAAAACAGCGAACAAAATCGGCCATTAATACAAGCATCTTGTTATATTAATAATATAATTTAAGAAGACACCGGAGTTTATTCAGAAGCAGTGGCAGGAGGCCGCGCCTCACCAAACTGTGGCTAAAATTTTAATGCTTTAAAACTTTTGAGAACTTGGTCGTAGCTTAACAATAGTCTTATACCAAGTAAAATATACTATGGATGTTTTCTATCCCAAAAATAATACTGACAACAAGTATATTGACGGGTAAAACGGGTATACACGTGCCTGCAAGCCTCTTATTGACGCTGCCCGCATGTATATTAAACGGTCGAGCGTCTATATGTCCATCTGTCTGTCCGTCCCTCCGTCTGTCTGTCCCATCGATCGACAGCAGCAATGGCTGTCGGCGGGTTTGCTGCTCAGCGCCCCGTGAGCAGGATATATCGATCGATAGCAGGCGCCGGCGCCCGAGCACGGCGCTCAGCAGCAAATGCGGGCAGCGTCACGTAGCAGCCGACGTAGGAAGCTAAACACAGACTTGTTCACATGCACTGGGTGAATGACAGTTGAACTCAGCGATCCGCAACGACGCGACGCAATGCGTGATTTATGGCAGTTTTATGAAGGGTACACGGCCTCATCGGCCTTGACTGGTGCATATCGGCTAGGCCACATCGACTCGATAGCTTCTGCTATTGAGTGAATGGGCTAGGCCTACCTGTTAGCTGTTGGAGCCTTGTGGCGTAGTCAAAGATACGAAAACTCGCCGACAGCAAATTCTCGAAATTAGTCGTTTAGGGCCTATCAGGTGGGTTATAACAGGTTTTCTCTGGCAAATCTAATGTTAAGATATTGACAACGAGCTAAAAACCACTTAACGTTTTGTGTCACTTCAGACACTGTCATTTCAGCGAATCAAAGACATTCCGTGTATTTTGCTGTTGACTATATTCACTGTAGTCTATTACCCTATTATGATTAGTTGGTGTTATTTGTTGAAATTCGAATATTAGAAACTCATGACTCAACTTCTTGTTCTAAGAGGAAACATGATGAAAGTACGTTCGAATACGCCTATTGTACAAAGAAAAGGTTTTGTTAATAGCTTTCGGGCCGACAGTTTTCTTAGACACAAAGTTTTGTACATGTAATGCGATGTTTGTCTGACCATGCATTATTACATTTACATAGGGTAAATCGATGTAACGATGGATGATCTAAGCGGCAAAGTCGCCTTAATTACCGGAGCCAGTTCAGGTATCGGAGCAGCAACGGCCCTACGGTTCGCTCGACGTGGTGCAAAGTTGTCGCTCTCAGGTCGCAATGAAGTGAACTTGCAGCGTGTCGGCGACGAGTGTGTACGCGTTGGTTCAGAGCGACCTCTCGTAGTCGTCGCAGAGCTGAGCTGTGAGCCGGATGTCACCAACCTGGTCGACACTACCGTCAAGAAGTTCGGTCGACTGGACATTCTGGTCAACAACGCAGGAATCCTCGATGTAGGTACGATCGAGACGACGTCACTGGAGCAATACGATCCCGTGATGGGTGTCAACGTGCGGGCGGCGTTCCAACTCACGATGCTGTGCGTTCCACATCTGATCGCAACGAGCGGCAACATCGTCAACGTGTCCAGTGTAGTCGGGACGCGACCGGCTCCCGGAGTTCTTGCCTACTGCATGTCCAAGTCCGCCATGGACCAGATGACCGGCTGCACGGCACTGGAGCTGGCATCGAAGGGCGTACGAGTGAACAGCGTCAACCCTGGAGTGATTGTTACCGATCTTCATTCACGAGCCGGGATGACTGGCGAGGAGTACACTAAGTTCAGAGAACAGTGCAAAGAAACACATCCGCTGGGCCGCGTTGGCGATGCGGACGAAGTGGCGCAGGCGATTGCTTTTCTGGCTTCCAGTTCTGCATCATTCATCACCGGCGAACATCTTCACGTCGACGGCGGAGCGCAGGTCGCCTGTCCTCGATGACTGCTATTCACTCGACAGTGGCCTCATAATGTTGGCTGAAATCTAGCATTGTTATATGCTACAACATCATTAAACTTACTTACTTACTTACTTACTTATCAAGCGTGGTAGTCAGCCACGGCGCGTACGTTTGAAATTTGTCAAACGCATTACTAGTTTGCTACGACAAACTGCAAGTTATTGAGACCACTTTGCTTTTAGTAAAACACTTTAGTGAAATGACTGAAATGTTAGTTAAGCTGCGGTTGTCAGCAGTTTTCCTTTAGTTGAAAGTTAGCTTTAACTGAAAAGTAGTTCAACTAATAGTTAGCAACTTTCAACTGCGTCATCATCAATCATAGAGAAAATTGGAGTTAATACAAATTTACCGATGTTTGGTGTAGATCTTCATCGATATATGAACCAGTACTATCACAACCAGTAGCCGAACTGTCCGTGGCATCAAAATAAAGTTCTTTAGGCCTAACATCTGCTGCACCACATTGCTGCGCTGCAATGCCGTACACATTAAAAACTCTCAATCTTACTGACTGACAAAAACAAATATGTTCAAATGCACGAAAGCGACAACTGAATGTTAATTGAAACTTATAAACAAACAGTAAGCTTATAAATACATGCATGGATTAAAAGTAATACTGTAACTGTAACAGACTGCGCCCCCTACTGGAAGACCAAGGGCGCATCACAAAACAATCATCAGTCTGTATCCCGGTGTACATAGGCAGACTGGAACAGAAATGTTTTCAGTTGGCGACCAAAGGTAGCGGTCAACCGCTGCAGTTTCAGCTCTGTCAGCAGCCTGTTCCATGCTCGTGGTGCGGCGACAGAGAAAGCCCTGTCGCCGATTCGTCGACGGGTCCGAGGCACGATGACGTCGCCAGACGACGAAGCACGCAGTGTAGATCGCGCGGCTATTATGTTACTATGTTACTCGTCTCGTTACAAGTTAAGAGTATTTAGATACAACACAGCCTGAGTAAAACATGAAATGAGACCCTATTCAGTATTCACATCGAAACCAAAGCCAAGGTTGCCAGCGGAGTGAGTAATCTCCGATGAGATGTTGTGTATTTTTGCAGTACACAAACTGGAAGAAATACAAATAAAATACTCATTAAATTTACCTGTTCCGTCGAAATGCTTTAACGCTTGTTGAAGCACATCTTTATTCCAGGCGAGTTCGTAAACTGAAACGTCTGGGGAATCACTGATGAGCAAGGCATTAAAAATGGCGCTGACAGCAGCACGTAGAGCTCCAGTGTCGACGAGTCGGACCAGTCTACGTAACGCTGTCGACGTTCGGCAGTAGAACGTCAGACCAATACTGTTCTGTGTTCTTGCACTGACGAGTTCAATCTTGTCCACAAGCAGTCGGGCCAACTCCAGTCGAACTGTGTCCACTCCCTATACGTCACAATTTCACAAATGCTTAGACGCATATGCCTAGAGCAGGTCAAAAGATGGTCAAAAATTCTACAGGACACGACGAGTATTACTATTAGTATTCTCGTACATGACAGAAAGTATAATTTACACACAACATACTGATTTGTACCGTGGTTCAAGTGGTTGTCATAAATCAGTTTGACTGATTGTGTGATTGCACACAGGCCTGCATAAATCATATTAAATGATTAATGTAAATGATAATAAGTTGCTACAGTAATGGTAGCGACAGGCCGCATCGCAGCCCCGCACAGATCGCTCTATCTCATTTGCCCGGTGGTTCCAATGTGCATTCCCATCTAATAAATAATTTCTTTGACCCAAAAAGAGTCTGCAACCCACACGGGATATCTATCGGTCCATCCGTTTTTGCAGAGCTCACGATCGCGACCAACGGACAGACACACAGACAGACCACGCCACTCCGTCTGTAGCAATGGGCCACATCTATGCTCTGCATGCGATGCAGCCTAAAACAAAGGGTCTTAGGCGTGTTTACGCATCACATGAAAAACTCGCAATACTAAAAGTTTTCACACAACAAAGAAAAAAACAAAACATATAAAACAAACAAAACACAAACATAAATTGCTACCTCGTTTGAGTCGATATCCTCGGCGGACTGTTCAGTCAAAATTCTTTTTAGCCGCAACACTATTTTGTTTTCAATCGTCTTTAGGTCCTTTGTAGCACCATCAGCGCTATTAGCATTTAACTTCGCATCCACTGCCACGACCGCTGTTAAACAATACAGAACGTTCTCAGTTAGTTAGATAGTGGAATACATGAGTACACAGTTATGAGTCTGTTTGTGTGTGGAGTGTGTTTGTTGCCGTCATCGGCAAGCATCGTCGTCACCACTAGCAGCAGCAGCAGCAGCTCGCAACAAATCAAAATGCCGGAAGCTACGTACAAGCTTCGGTATCGGTTGCTGAATCATCTGTTCACTAGCGGGAACAGATGATTCGACGCGACACAGCGTCGAATTTCTTAGCGTGAATTGGAAGATGTATGATTCGCAGTGCTTTCAAGACGATGTGTCTTAATTTCTAGTTTTAAATAGAAAGCCGTCATTCATAATCGCACTGACCACAAAGAACTCGTCAAATAGCCATCTGGCTGTTACTTCTTTTTAGTTTTAAATTCACGTTTGCTTTCAGCCACGGTCGGCCATCGCAGCAGTTATTGCCCTCCACAGATGATGAACTCTTGTTTTCACCCCATGACCATGAGCCCCTTCACACCTATGACCTTCGCCTGCAGGGACGTTCGACCTTGGCACAAATACAGTCAATCAAAACCAGCATAAAGGTCATTTTGTTACTTCCAAGGTTACCATCCGGACACAGACAAACACGCACATCGGCCGATTGCTGTACCTGGGCCACATTTGGTATTGGTAAGAATGCCTATGCACAATATTATAATCAACACAGTGTAGAATAGGTCTGATGCGGTGATTCTATAGTATGTAGTGAGAGAGATCTACAACACAAGGTATCGCCCCGGGGCCGGCGAGACGATGCTCCCCGCCGATGGCAGTTCGACGGTGGCAAAAATCGCGGCGGATCTACGTCCGTCCGCGGAAGAGTCCGCAGTCCACACATCTCTGGTGGTCGGCTGTGGCCAAGCTGCAGGAAACCAGCGTGTCTATAGCCTACAGGCAACAGCGCCATGGGACAGACAGACGGATGGACACGCTGACGAATCGCGGTATCGCATAATGCTCCCCTATCGTAGGGCGGAGGCATAATAACCAAGGGAGCAACAACACTAAGCACGGTGTCTATGAATCGCGTCCTTTGTGAGAACTGAGAAACAATCGAACTCACCGCCGCCACGCTTAATGATTTCGATAACGTGACTCTGGTTTGTTTCACGAAGACACAGAAAAAAGCGCTTATACGCGCCGACACTGCCTCGTCGCAGAATGTCCAACAACTCCTGCATCAACAGCTGCACAACTGTAGAAACAAGTTTTACACTGAATCTACAACAAATCGAAGTAGACCTAATGGAGTTCGAGCCGTTACAGTCAACCGACGTGTAGTAGCATATGTGCGTTCAGCCACGACGCGTCCGTCCACCGTCGTAAGTGGCGTCAACAACTCGACCCTCGACGAGTTTTGTTGACAACACGATCGACTTGCCGAGGTGAAAATTACTAAGTCAAGAGTTGCAGAAAAAGTTCCAGAGGGAAGTGCCCTTATTTTGGAGATACCCGAATTTCCTCATAACCGTGCAGAAGAAAGCCTCCATACCAAAAACCAGCTCGATCCGTCCATCAGTTTCGATAGAACACAGACCTGTGACAGAGATACAGACATAGACACCGGGTCATAGCTAGTAAATTATATTATTACAGTGTCACTCACGGCCCGCATACGTACAACCTATAAAATAAAGCAGCATTTCGTAGAACACCACAAATGTGTCAAAGAAACGATGTGATCAAATATATACGTAACGGTTTGTCGAGGTACACGAACTGAACTGAACTAAACTGAACTGACCTGAATAAGTCGACCCAGTTACACGACACGTACGTCAGCGTGGGGCGCTGAAAACGCAAGTACCGGAAAACGCAAGTACGGAAAACTTAAGTACGAATCCGCATGGGTGGAAAACGCAAGTACGGAAAATGCAAGTACAATGCAAACCTTCAGTCAGATAAAAAAAAGTTTGGTATTTCACAAGTTAGTGTGGTGCATTTTCAAGAGGGGTGGGCAAGTGGATTACAGATTGTTTTTTTTCTGAGATAACGTAAATAATCAGAAGTAAAAAAGTAAAGGTAGCCAATACTCGATTGCCGAGCGTAGCGTTTCGCAGCTGATCCCGGTTCTTGGTAGTCAGCTTGCAGGTGAAATGAGTCATAAACCTGGCGGTAGGCTGCCATTACTTTCCGCCGGGCCTGCAGTTACCCTCGCAACCCTTAAGAGGGCTGCTGCCAATTTCGCTGCTTGGTGAACAGAGGAACAATGAGTGTAAACAGTTTGCCTAAGACAAGTTACAAGTTAGTGTGGTGCATTTTCAAGTGGGGTGGGCAAGTGGATTACAGATTGTTTTTTTTCTGAGATAACGTAAATAATCAGAAGTAAAAAAGTAAAGGTAGCCAATACTCGATTGCCGAGCGTAGGG
>Ga0126332_10000694_pt1 | contig 11534 bp, 6 predicted proteins | sample InaspJWI42metaG_FD_94482 | JGI IMG/M metagenome (GOLD analysis project Ga0126332, IMG submission 94482) | Marine gutless worms symbiont microbial communities from Oahu, Hawaii - Inanidrilus sp. 2 OAHU.JWI-42 metaG | ecosystem: Host-associated > Annelida > Digestive system > Unclassified | place...
CATCTGATAGAAATACCCCCTTCCCGTTGGGTTATCGTAACATGCACGACCGGATTTAGCTGGAGGGAGGCCTGGGGCCAAGCTTAATTGTTGTGGGTCATTAAATGCACGGGAGACTGTAAAGCTTTAAGATTTTTACTTATTTTGTAGAAAAAGTGCAGATAATTTCAAGTTATTTTGATACTTTGAGTATATCTGTAACACTAATATCGTCTTTCAGATGTAAACATAGCGTTAGAACGCACTGTAAAGCGTAAGTTTGAGACGGCGGGCTCCAGTAGTCCCTCTATTTTCACAAAAAAATCTTGACCGGCCATTGGGGGGCTGGGCCGGTGGGCCCCCTGGGCCCCCCTTGTCTACGCCAGTGTTGAAAACGATGAACGAGCGAGATGAAATTACGGCCAACATCAATAACTTGGGATATGTAGACTCTGGGTGTGTAGATGATGCGTTGCTTGTGCAGCTGCAGTCCAGCTGTTATAGCAGTGTCAGAAGCGTCAAGTCGCATGCGTTGCCGCCATTTGCTATCAGTCAGTCGTGTACAGCAGTATCATCCCGTGAACTCTATAAGCGCGCACACATCGCTCCATGAATCTTTTAGTAGCGACGCTTGCTTGCTGAAGCAACGGTCAAGTTGCATGTCGTCACTGTAATACACATCACTCTGTGCTGTGTATCACATCGATTGATACTCCCGATGTTGTTACTGCATTATGTAGGCTAAGATCATTTCACAAGTTGGTTGTCAGCAATTATATACATGTACACGTGGTAGGCCTCTGTGTAATCGTTTTTGTAGTTTTTGTCCGTTTTGCGCTGAATTTATATTTTTTGGGGGGATAAATTTGTCAATTCTATACCGATTTTCACCATTCTTTTATTGTTGTGGGCGGAGCAGAAAGAATTTGTCTGCACGTCACTGCAATATCACTTTGCGTGATAAAACTAACTTCTGCTGACAATACATACACGTAACCAAAATGAACGAAATCTGCCTTCATTCCTGAAACTTTCGTAACTTAACATAGCCTTAATATGTAAAACATAGTTAATAATCGTTTGCAGATATCACAAGCTATGTTCAAAATGTCCGTCTCGGTAACACATTTTATGCCAGCTGAAATTGCTCGTGCCACAACTGCCATACTGCTCAAGAGACATGATACTTCAATCACTCGATGTTTAAATTTGTGAGATATTTTTAAAATAAAAGATTCGAAAAATAGTAAAAAGATACAAGAAAAGTACCGGTACATAAATAACTGACCTATGCAAAATTGAAAATCACTAGCCCTGTGAGTTTACACAAAGCCAAACTGGTGTCATTAAAAAAGTATAGCCTAGTGACAAGAGGCAACGCTATGCCAACGTTTTATGATGATGATGATGATGATATATTGGCTTCGTTTTTTATTCAGTCGGACTGCTGTTGATTGATTTCGTAAGCCGTTTTTTATTACGTCCGACTGATTCGCTGGTCGTTTTTTAAATTCAGGCCGGGTCAATTCGAAATGGTCGGATATCGCTCCGATGAAAACGTGCTGCTGTTTTAACCCGGAAGTGCCGAGCCCACGTAATTTTTGGCGCGACAATGGAGAACTGTGTTGACAAGTATGTGTATGCAGTGTTTTTGGTCATATTTGATAATGTTCGCAGAAATTGTTGCCGATAATAGCCATTGCTGTATAGTTACGAGAGTAATGTTTAGGATTTTCAGACATGGCAATCTGTTTTGCCGCAACTCTGCTACCAGTTCCGCTCTGTTTACCTTGACGTTGATGCTAGCAACGTCAAGGTAAACAGAGCGGAACTGGTTGAGTCGTTCTTTTTTGCCAGCTTAGACGAATCGAGTCCAAGCGATCCAGCTCGGACTGGATTAATCCAAGCCAGCCTATTAAATAAACGCGCCCATTGTTAGGCCGCATCGCATGCATTGATGTGGCCTGCTGCTACGTATGTTACGACGCACGTTTATGTTCAGTGGTCTGTCTGTTTGGCATACCAGTAAGTCCTGCAAAAACGGATGAAGCGATCGAGATGGCGTTTAGGACAGCAGACGCGTGTGGGCCAAAGATACCACGTGTTAGATGGCAGTGCACATTCATTGGCGCCACCTGGCGAATACAATTGAACGATCCGCGTGCGGCGGCGATGCTACTTTATGACAGATTACTTTAATCGCTTGTTATCAATTGACAGCGTGCGGTGTCGGCAGTTGATCATCACGTCAAATTGTGACATACAGACAGACAGAGAGAGAGAGAGACGTCGATGTCGGCGAAGGCGGCGGAGGCGGCACGAGTCATTGGTGTATTACATGTTGCCGCGGCACGCTCTCAGCAGTGCCGTCGCTGCCGTCGCTGCTGCCGCCTCTGCTGCTGCTGCTGCTGGTGATGGTGATGGTGGTGTTCACGTGAATTATTCAGCAGGTGCGTTAACTGACCACACGTGCCGCCGCCGCCGCTGCCGCCACTGGTAAAAAATTCAACAACGGCGCGCGTCCGGTCGCAGTGTCGGATTTCGGATCACAAGATTAGCGGAGCGCAAAGCAGATGCTACCAGCGCTGGAGCGTGCGTGGGCGTGGCGCGCGGCTAACTTGATTAACACGTTGACTGGTGTGCCGCTAGACGGGCACCGACCCCACGCACGTGTCACGAGCTTCACTGATTGGTCGTCATCGGCACTGACCAGCCCAACTACCTACCGACTCCAGTTCACCAGTCGCGGAAATTAATAATAAAACCACTAATCATACAAATCATCAACATCATTATCAATGCTATACATAGGCTATGTCTACGGTCAGTTAACGCACCTGCTGAAAAATTCACTATTATAGGGTGCGAACCTCCCCATTGGTGGCCCCATTCTGGTTTGCAGTCCGCTGTCTGTCTGTGCGACATCCGTATGTGTGCAATAGGTGTTCCCGCCTCAAAAATTTAGACTTCGCAGACGGATGAGAAACAGCATACGGGTTCGGTACAGGAAGTGCGGCATTTTGCGGTCATGCGAGGCTTTAAATTGACGAGCGATCATTGTCCTGAAGGAGGGACTGGTATCGGCGACCTGTTCCCTCCTGTCCTTCCTCCCCTCCCTTACCCTAGACGTAGGCCCCTTATATCCAGCTAAAGGGTCTGGGGGAGGGCTGTAAGCTCCCCCAGCGGGGTCTGGGGCGGAGCCGTAGCCGAAATTGAAATTGCTGCATGTTAGCTTTAAAATATGACATCTGACTGCAACAATTCTGATGACATTCCTGAGAGTCAACTTACCAAATTTCGTGCAGTTTAAACAGTATTAGGGCAAATCGGGACCACGCATTCTTTTGTTCAAAGCTAGATTTTTCGAAATAATTAGCTTAGTTTGACAGTAGGCTCTTAATGAGTATGACTGCAGCTTGGTGGCAATCGAAGTACGCACATTTCAATGGATTCAGTCTTCTAGCATACCTGACGGATAAAGAAGGTAATAAAGAAGGTAATAAATTTTGAGATGATTGTGTTTCCCGGTATATAGTAAGTGCCATGTGCCATGCGCCCTCGTGCGACATTTTCAATCTCGGGTTCATCATATTTGAATGTCACACTCACTACCGTGCATCATCTGTGTATTGCCTGAACCCTTCATGAATGTCTCGTCCCAACAAACGTAAGCCAACACTGACTAAAACTCAGCCAGCCAGCTACAGCGACAGATAGCTTGTCAAACTGGAGCATTGCAAGATAACTCACGTCGTGGTAGAGCAATGTTCGACGCGAATATAACAAAGAAGCAAACAGAAAAACACGATCAGTCGTCAGTGAGCATTTGACGCCGTGACGTGACCGTGTCTAGATGCTGCTGCAGAGACTGGCATACTACTGTGAGGCGTGAAGAACTCACTCACCTGTCGAGTGAATGATGACGCGAGCGCTGCGGCGCACACCTGTCCGCTGACGGCGACCAGCAGCAGAAACGCGTACTACATACAGCATAGCACACACATGCCGCCGACACTCGCCTCCATCTTCATTTTGTTTACCTTGTATAATGGCATAGCACATGATAGCCTACTGCTTTCATTATCTGTAGACTCAGTGGACTTTTCTGGCTCACTCTAGCTTAACAAGCCAGTGTTCATCTACTCCGTATGCTAACAACGTCAACGTGGCACTACCCGCATTTGCCCGCCGCAGCTGCAGGAATCGATCGATATCTCCAGCCCATTGGGCCAAAGTTTGCTGCCGTGGCTCATGCTGGGACAGACAGACAGACGGACGGACGCCCGACAGATGATAATAGACCCTCTCAAACCTCACAACTCAAATATACACCTATTGTATGTTCGTATCTACGCTAAATACAAAATTTTATTCAATCACCTCTGAATTTGACAAAATTATACCATATAAAGTGCGATGCACCCAGTGACAATCGCGATATCTATGCAACGGTATGATCGATCTAGCAGAGAATTTGCAACAATGATATAGAATCGGAATTTTCATTGCACCGGTCGTACAAATTTCAATGTTAATATATGCAAGACTGATGAAATGCAGTGGAGGCAGGGAGTGAACTGACGAATGCGAGAAAGCAGACGCTCTCTGTGCAGGCGCCCCAGCAGCCGAGAAAGCTGACTGTAACGACGACTGAGCCGATGACGATGAGGATGAGAGCCATGTCGTCGAGCACGAGCAGCGGGTCAGTGGGGTTGTCACACGCGTGGGTCAGGCGCGGGTGGGTCAGGCGTGGGTCAGTGGGGTTGTCACGCGTGGGTCAGGCGCGAGTGGGTCAGGCGTGGGTCAGTGGGGTTGTCACACGCGTGGGTCAGATGCGGGTGGGTCAGGCGTGGGTCAGTGGGGTTGTCACACGCGTGGGTCAGACGCGGGTGGGTCAGGCGTGGGTCAGTGGGGTTGTCACGCAGCAGGACGCCGTAGAGCAGCGTTTCACGGTAGACGTGCAGCCAGACTCCGGCGCCGAGCACCGCACACCCGCTCACCTGCCGCGTACCGGCCATACACTCAGTTGGTACATTGGCACTCACACAACCAAGCATACTCCGTCATGTCAGCGATATCAACGAGAACCGGACACACAATGCAAGACAGTGATTAGCGCTGTTGCATGCGCTATTTCCGACAGTCCTTTTCATTGCGAATTTAATTTCAATCACCGGACGGTATGCTTTTACAGACAATGGCTAAGCGGCTTGTTTCCCAAGAAGTTGAGAAGTTGAGCTAGATCAGAGACAGACATATGCTTAGTTCACCCATCAGTTGGACAGGATAGGAAATAAATATAATTAGTTCCATAGCAACTGATTGATTTACGATATTATTTTTGAATTTCGCATATTTTCTTTTTACTACTTTAGCGGACAGCGGAACATAAGAATAGCATTGATGATCTAGTACAGTTTTCCACAAAGCATGTCATATCGCTTCCTATTTACGGCCGTCGGTTGAAAAGTCCGTCTCTGTGCCAGATGTACAGGCTACTTACAACAATTTACTTACTTACAATTTGCTTAATTTACTTACTTACTTACTCACTTTTACCGCGCTTTGCGACGCGCCGCGCGGTAAAAGCCAATGTGGTGCTGTGAGTGGGAGTGAAGCGACTGCACAGGTTTGTTGGTGGATGTACATGTATGTTTCAACAGTCGGCCGTATGTTGAGACACGGACGTGATCGGTCCGACTAGAGCAGCGTCACGAACGACGCTAACTGCATTGCAGCTAATGGCATCGCGAGCAGCAGCAGCAGCAGCAGCACGTGCGCGCTACACGCATCTGTTGATCGTTCGATTAGCGCCGACAATGACCACCTCGCTCGTCTCGCTAATTTGACGGCCGAGCCAGCCAGCAGTCGAGTCGGCGCTGATTCAATAGAAATTACCGATTGTCGGCGGAATTGGACATGTACGCGACTCTGCACGGACCCGCTGCTGACTACTGAAAGCTCGCCGAGACCATCGGTTAATCTGGCGCGGCCGACTGTGACTGGCGGCAGGCCCCGGTGCGCCGCAATCGACCGGTGGCCGCGGGAAGTCGGGTCAAAGTGAGGCCAATTTGTGTCTGCTTTATCGCAGACCTCCCGGTGACACCGTCCAGTCGCCGCGACGTCGTTAGAATCGATGAGACGCTCGCCGTCGTTCACGTGTTGCGCCACGAAGCCGCCTGCACGAATCCAATTATATGAATCCCCGCGCTTCATCGGCCAATTTCCACGTCCGTCAGCGGCTAATCCGGCACTTTTAACGCATTTTTTGTGACAACAGGAACTTCTGCCTTTGAATTAAATTAAATTTACTTTCATAATATTTGCCAATAGCGCATGTCTGTTATCAGCCATATCGCACATTGTCTGAAATGTTCATTCAAAATCGGTCAAGTTTTTTTTAGTGTGAAGGAACAAACGAAGTCATTTTTCTGAACGACGTGCCGAGTTACCGGTACCGTATGCACTGTGAACTCATAAACTAAACACGTGATAGAAATAAGTGCATTTAGGCCGATAGTGTGCGTGTGATCGAGTTATAAACGGGTTCGTGTTTGTGTTTCCGTGCCGCGTTCATGATGGCTTACAATCGCAAACAAAACGAACAAAATGATCAGTAGTAGCCTAGGCCTAATCAGTGGCAGTGGTCCAGTGAAGATATGCCTTGGCGGCTTCGTCAGATCGAAGACAAAAGTGATAGCATAGTTATTGGACTGCTACCATGTGACGGGTGGCCCAAAAAGTTGTACATTTTTCAACACATCATACCTTTGGAACCGTTCAAGATAAAACGAAACGGATTTCAAAAGAATGTTCCTAGAGTTTCTGGAAATAAAGACTAGTTGCAGTTTTTATGTAGATGTTAAATATTCCTTGTAAATTAGATTCAGTTCTATGGTACCAAAAACACTGTTACCAACAGTTCAGCTGATGATTTTTTTTGCTATAGCTATGTTAAATATTAAGCAATCTTAGTCATTCTTTCATTGTTGTTATCAGAAACAGTCTGTGCATAAACATACTGAAACATTTTTCACCACATATTAACTATGTTGTCACCTTACCTTGTTAAGTGAGATACATTTGAAATGACTGACATTTCATAAATGCTAAGGCTAAACTGTTTTGGGGATAACTTTGTTAGCCGTTCACCAATTTTAGTTACTTTTCACTTTTGTAATCAGGAATGATTTGCGCACAACACTGTTGATTTTTCATGCCACATATTAACTGCGTTGTTAGCATATCTCAATCAATAGCGCATTTGTGGCCCTTGCGAACTTGCGCTATATAAATGCCCTTAATAATAATAATAATAATAATAATAATAACATAGAATATCAAATGTGACTAACGTAACAAGGTAAGGTGACAATGCAGTTGAAATGTGGTGGGGGAACGCTTTAATATATTGAATGCTCAAATCATTCGTAATAATAATGAAAAAAGAATGAAGAAATTCGCCTGATATTTTGCAGAGTTATAGCAAAAAAAACAACTTCAATTAAAACCACCAAAAGTTGCAATTTTTTGGTATAATAACACTGAGCTAATTTACCAAAAAATATTTAACAGCTACATAAAAATTGCAATCTAGTCTTTATTCCCAGAAACGCTAGGAACATTTTGGTGAAATCCGTTTCACTTTATCATGAACGGTTCCAAAGATATGGTGTGTTGAAAAATGTAAAACTTTTGGGGCCACCCTGGGACAAATAAGTGACGCCATGAAAAGATATTGTTGGACAGCGCTGACACATTGGATGGACATCTCAGTAAGTAAGCCATCGAATAGTGGAAACTGTACAAGAAATCAGGTTCAGTTTAACGAAGTCTTTCAGTCGCTCTAGGCCTATGTCGCGCGGTACAAGAGCCTAGCGGCCATGTTCCCGCGAGAAGTGGTGCTGTTCGATCTACGCTTGGCAGACTGAACGCGCAACGACGTCGATACAATAGGCGGCGGTCGAGCGCTGCAGTCGGCCGTGTGGTCAGTTAGCCGTGGTCACTCGGGTCATAGTGACCACGGTCATCTGTCGTCAGCGCCACGCAATTAAACTGGCCGCGCACGGTCGCAGTATCTCTCCGCTTCGTTTGACCCGCCGCCACCGGTCTCGCCTGCTGCCTAAAGCCGCTGACAGACGTTGGCCAGCTCGGTAATTTTGTTGCGCGATCGATATGTGGACTTGTGATGAGGTTGCGCGGGCGGCGTGTGCAGTGTGTAGTGGTCGCTCAGTTCTCACGACGCCGGCGTCACGAGGCGCCAAGCACCACCACCACCACCACCACGACGACGATGACGATGATGACGATGATGAGGTTAAAACAGAGCAACACTTGAACGAACTTCGACTGAGAAACAAAATCATCAACCAGAGCGGCGTTAACGCCTCGTCTGTCACGGCCGCTAGTGAATGAACGAACGGCGCATGGCGGCGGACACAGTTGGTCGATATTGATCAGCTGTTAGTGCAGTGGCGACACGGGGGCGTCCGCCATCGCACTGGACTGTGCCCGCGGGACGGTGACAGTGACCGCGGCCGCAGCGTCGAGGAAATCGACTTAACCACACACTCGCGAAACACCGCTCACCGCCGTCCAGACAAGGCCCAACGCGCCGCTCAACGACCGTTGACCCGCATTCACTCCTTTCATTCTCTATAACGTCGAATCTCAGCCCAACACTCACTCAATTACTGGTCGCCCCATTGTCGTCTGAACCAGCCACCAGTGAAGCGGAACTGCATACGCACAGTGCCGGTGCAGTCGTGGCGCATTGACAAGACGACTTGCGATAATGCAATCAGTCAGCGAGCGGTCATCAAAGGCGGTTGGTCGGTCGGTCAACGAGCTGCTCAGCATCGATTGACGTCGGTCGCGCTTCACGTCCTATCGTCATCCGATTTCGGTCCAAGTCACTCGGGACTCGGCGCCTGTGAGCGCGGACCAGCAGCAGCAGCAGCAGCAGCGGCGGCGGCGGCGGCGGCGGCTTGTGAGAATGGTTCATCTGATTTCAGCGCTGCTGGCCCGCTCGTCGGGCGCCTTTAAACCGAGCGACTGAGCGCGGTGAGATGCTATAGGCGTGCTAGCGCTAGGACTGAGCGAGCTAGTGTAGTGGCAGGCGAGACTGAGCAGTGCAGCGTGACGGACACGCGCCGCTGCCAACACTACTAGAAACCACTTCAGTCGGTCTCATATCGACTAGAATGTCGCCCGCCCGGCACTGTACAAGTCCACAGCCAAATTAACTGATGAAAAACGAGCATAACTGCTTCAACACTGTTGCGTCAAGCGACAAACGCAGTACATTCGACACTGCCTCAAAGGAAATGTTTAAATCTTCTATACAAATACTGTCCAAACGTTTGGCGGATTATCAGATAAAGTGCTAACTTTGCGGATTCACGTAAGTTTGTGTAGAAAATGGAAATAAGAAAGACTAGAAAGAAAACTAGAAATTGCTGCAATGTTCACGGCAACTGATGCGGTATAGTAATAGCTATGAAGTGGGTAGAGGCGTAGCAATTTCTTGTTATGTAGGTCGTCGTCATTGGTCAACCAATACATGCATCCGTATGGCAATGAAATGAAAAGTCAAATGTCGATAAAATGAATTTAGTAATAGTTAATTAAATAGTAATAATCAATTAAAACGCCCGTAGATAATTAAGATCTGATACTATGAGAAAGGTGGAAAGTAGGGAGCGAGCGACTGTAAAGCGCGAGGAACGTGGAGTCATCGATACCGACGCATCTGTCGGCTGAGAGACAAGACCGAGCCGTAGGCAGGCAGCTACTACGCACAGTAGTTGGGACGTGGCAGCGACGGCAGGGCACGGGTCAGCTGGCGCCAGTTGTCTATGTATACTGACGTCATCATTAATCTTTCCAGTGGTCCGTCGCAGTCAGTCGCGGTCAGTCGGTTGCCGTTTTTGTCGTCGTTGTGTCGGTGACGTCGTGTCGTCGCGTTTATCATCGTATCTGTTCGGCCGCGCACCGCCGCCGCCGCCGGTCGATAACTATTTACGAAAGCAATCTTTCACAAAGCGACGACGGCGACGACGACGACGACGGTGCTGCATGGCAGAGCGCTGTAGCAGGTCACACGACAGCAGACTGTGTGTGTGTGTGTGTGTGTGTCTGTCTGTCTATGACACGAACTATCGCCATCACCAGCACTTCCAGACCAGCCGCATCATCATCATCATCATCGTCGTCGTCGTCATCCTTTATTAGGCAGTACTCAGCATTAGAAATCAACTCACACTGGCAGGAAAATTTGCTGCGTTGAGCGTGTTGGCGAGTGTAGTGCTCGATTTCTTGGAACTTTTTGTGGTATATGATTAGTAGTTTTGCGGACAGCTAAACTACTTACACGACTTATTATCACGCAACGTCTAATTAAACTATGACACGAACGTTTACAAATAGGGTTCACGTATCAACCCGGGTATGTACCTTTTTACTTTTTAGTTTGGAGTTTTTACGTGACCCATGTCATTACAAAAATACAAATAACGGAAACTTTCATCCGTGCAGAAATTTTCCATAATCGACCGAAACCTACGATGCGTAAAAGCACTAAAATGAGTTAAAAGTTCAGTGGGAAAATACAAAATTCTCGTCGTGCATGTAGAAAGAAGCGATGCAATGCCCCCGTGTGGCGACGACGACAGCCAGGTTATCGGCAGTCAATCAGTGGTTACGAGTGCTGACAAAGGTCCAATCTCGGCGGCTGCACGCGCAGTCGACACAGACGACTGATCGACTGCGCGCCAATGAGATGCGTTTAATATTCAATCGACGAAGCGAAGGCGCGACGGAAGCGCCCGGGGTTCAACTTTATTAGTCGTCAGAGAGAGAGGGGGTCGGTGGCGGAGATTGACGGAGTGTCCGAGATCACGTACAAGTCATCCGTTACACTCACAGCGACGACAGCGCCTGCTGCAGCTGCTGCTGCTGCTGCTGCGTCGTCGACAACTTTGTCGACGCTGCGCCGCCACTGATAAGCGCTCTCTTAACTCTACTCTCTTTTCACCGTCTGCCAGTCACACGACACTGCCGCTTTTAACCGCACTCTAGACATGTCACAGTTCACTGCTACCCTCTAATCGACAGTGGCATATTTTTGTCAGCATGTTCCTGCGAATATTTGCCTCGTGCATTTGTCACAATTCAGGCTATATACAGGCCAAGCAGTGTACCGCCAGATACACAGTATCTGGAGGTACACTGCATGGCACCAGTATCCGAGACTGCATCACGACAGCATCTCCGTTCGGCTGCCAGCCATGACAGTTCCGTCATATCGACGGGTCACATAAGGTGGTCGGGCGTTCGCTGTCGCCGGTCCGTCGACGTGGAACTCACTGCCGAAACGTCTTCCTACAGCACTTCTGTTTTTGTCCCTCTACTCAAAACATTACTCTTCTCGGAGTACTAATGTATACAGCGCATATATATATATATATATATATATATATATATATATATATATATATATATATATATATAATATTATAATATTTTTGAGAAGTCTGAAGAAATATTAAATCTAG
>Ga0126332_10000695_pt1 | contig 11511 bp, 9 predicted proteins | sample InaspJWI42metaG_FD_94482 | JGI IMG/M metagenome (GOLD analysis project Ga0126332, IMG submission 94482) | Marine gutless worms symbiont microbial communities from Oahu, Hawaii - Inanidrilus sp. 2 OAHU.JWI-42 metaG | ecosystem: Host-associated > Annelida > Digestive system > Unclassified | place...
CAATAGAGTCTGGAGTGAGTTAACGTGTTGTAACTCACTCTCCCATTCGCGCCTGGCTTGTTCACGCTTGAGTGCACACATCCAGCCAAGCGTGAACAACCCAGATACGAATGGCGCTGCGAAGTCTGTTGTTGTCAGTATCTACAACGCTCGTGTATTCCACTGTAGACAGTGGTCTGACTTACACATAGCCTGCCAGTCAAAGCATTGCTAGAGAGATGGCATGCTGCGATATTGATATTTTAAGTTACAAAGTAAAGGTTGTAGAGACGATGTTGTAATCTGTGGTGATGACAGGTACTCCGGATAGGATAAGGAGCAGAGTGAGGCGGTAACGAGTGACCGAGGGCGATGCAGCTGCGTCAGCCAGTGACGACATTCGTGACGATGATGTTCTACTACTCCACGTCGTCCTGGTCTAGCCCGCCGCCGCCGCCAGACGCTGAGGTCCCGGGACCGCCACCGTCGATTGTCGCAATGTGTCGTCGACTTTGGCTTTGGCTTAGCTTCAAACCCCCTACATGTATAAAGCCGGACGCTTCGTGTGATAAACTGCGTGGACTGTCGTCGGTTAATATCTGCTATGGTCGACAGCCCGTTTGTCGGGCTGAGCGTCCAACTCTCGCTGCAGCACGTCGCGCGGGTCCGTCTGCGTCCTTGACTCCGCCGCCGCCGCCAGACGCTGAGGTCCCAGGACCGCGGCCCCCCGGGGCCCGCCCTGCCTCGCCGGCTCGACGCACCTTCCTCGCCCGCGGTCTGACCGGGCGAGTCCAGTGCCCGGCCGAGGACGACCCCCCACGAGGACGACCCCCCACACCGGCTGGTCATCTGGTCGAGGCGCGGACGCACAATACACTCCACTGACGAAGTCGGCGACTCCGAGTTCAGCCGCTTTAGTGTGGACCTCGGCGGCGTCCTGGCTACTGAACAAGTCGCCGACAGAGCGAATCGCGGACGATTGAGTCAACTCGCGGACAAGTTGTATGATTAGTTACGAGAACGGTTGATCGCGCTGTGCACATGTTGTACCTGATTGTCGACGAAATACTGGAATAACGCAGCGACGTTAAACGAGACCAAACGTTCGAGACCTCAACCACGACCAATGTCTTCGCTTCAAGATCGGCCGAGTCCGAAATTTTGACGTGCAGATCCAAGTCGAGACCAGCATTGTGACCTGGAGACGGAGCCGCAACGTTTGGTCTTGAGACCGAGACCAGGGTTGTAGTACTGGGTACTTGTACTGGTACTTGAGTTGTACTTAAGTACCGTTTTCAAGTACTGGACTGGTACTTGTACTTGAGACTCGAATGCTGGTACTGGCACTTGAAAAAGTTGCACCGTTTGTACGTGTGAGTTTTTAACAAATTTTAGCAAAAAATCATCTAAACTAATATATTTTATGGCAGGGCATGCTTAGATCATAGCTTATGCTAAACGGATGATTAGTTGGACCATCTCATTGGCACACACATCGTCATACTTCAGCCTTTGCAGTTTTAAGTAGAAACATCATATCGATTTCAAGTACTGGTAGTGGTACTGGTACTTGAGACTTGAGAACTGGTACTAGCACTGGTACTTGACTCGTTGAGTACTGGCTACAACTCTGACCGAGACCGAAGTACCCTCGCGACCAATGCCGAGACTCTAACGTCTCTGGAATCGCGCCGCTCTGGCGTGGACCTCGGCGGCGTTCTGGTGGTCGAGGACACCCAGTTCTCCGACGCCGACGACTACCGCTGTACGCTCTACTCGCCCAACGACGACGCCCGCAGACAGTCCTTCGTCGTCACCGTCGTCGTCGAAGGCAAGTGCTCGTTGTACGAAACAAGCTGCTACAGTTACAGTAGCGACGGCCCATATCGCCGCCGCCGTACAGATTATTCCGTCGCATTTGCCGCGTGGCGCCACTGGGCACCAGTTATCTAATACGTTTTCCTTAATTGGGTCCACGCGATCGAGTCTCCCCCAAACAGCATCGTGATCGGTTCTGCCGTTTTGCAGGGCTCGCCGCTCACCAGTTTGGCCAACAGACAGGCACACCGACAGACCACGCCACGTCACAACATCTATAGCAATAGCCCGCATTCCATAATATGCATGCGATGCGGCCTAAAAGCTGTCTGGCGGCGTTTGTCCTAGGGGTCAGATGTCCGGGGCTGTTGTCCTGGAGAGCAGGTGTCCGGGAGGGGGTGGCGATTGTCCGGGGGGGGGGGCGAATGTCCGGACATCGTTTATGTATGTATGTGTCGTCCTTGTGTTCGAACAGTAACTTTTCAATGATGAACTACACTACTGTACATATTTGGCAGGATGGTTCATGCCGACAATATACTTTCACTATTGCAAATTTTAATAAAATTGAGTATTTTTCATAGATTTATTTAGTAACAGTAATTTTAATTTTATTGATAATAAACTGCAGATAGGTCGGGTCGGGCGTTTAAACTTGGTTCAAACGAATGGTTGTAGTGTACGATCGATGGACATTATTCGATGTGACAACTTAAAGCCGCTACGTTGTAGTAACGTGTACATATACGGTGTTAATCTTTCTCCGATACTCATGTCGCGGCGTCAGTCGCTGGCCGCTGTGTGGAATATAGCCACACAGAAGACCTAATATACGCAAAATTTCCTCCGTCGATTCTTTTTGTGTTCCGTGGCTTCAGCGATATCGATCAACGCGCTGCACTCTGGCTGCCGCCAACGCTCTTATATAAAGAAAAATGAGTTTTCTTTGTGCGCTATCGCAGTATTCCGTATGTCATTCCAGTGCATTGTCTGCTTCCGTTACACCGTCCTTAATTTAAGCTAGTCCTTATTTATTAGTCATTGCGCCTCAGATTCGGCTTTGCTGACCATTGTGCGCGTTTATAAATTATATTTATTTACTTACTTACTTACTATAACTTATTTCTTTTGACGTTTTAGTGTACTTTGGCTTAGCTTCAAACCCCCTACATGTATATAGCGTAGGCAAGTTTACATGGGCCATGAGGATAACGGGAATTAAGCCATATTAAAAGGTATATGCCTACTAACGTCGGCGCAAACGTCGTCGTAGAATGTCCGGCCGTAAATACATGTAAATGTGATATTTATCCAGGTTAATGACAACCGCGAAACTCTACAGATCAAGATTACCAAACGATCACACAAGGAACGTGCCGTAGCTTTCAAGCGCAAAGCCACACGAATTTTAAACTTGTAAGAAGTAATCGAGTACTTTCGACATTCTAAAGCAGTCATAGTCATTATGGTCAACAGTAATGCTGTCGGCTATGACACATCGTAAATTACAAGTCGAGCAAAATTAAGCACATAAAGTCGAAACAAATTTGTGTGCAAGATATCCATGCCAAATAGAACCTTTTTTATCCGTACGGGCTTCGTGTTGCTAGAAAGTAGAAATATCACAGTTAATGGATTCATGGCTTCCTACCTTCCAAGTCGAAAGTTTATTCATTATGTATTCTTCCTGCAGGACATATGGACTCGGCAGGCCAGGGGGATTTTGGGCATTTGTTCCGGTCTGGAGTTTTTGCCTGTGCCCGTTGTCGGTCGGCTTTCAGCTGTTTTTCGTTGCATTAGCTCGTCGCTGTCGGCTGCTCATAGGCCTGTATGTCGCAGGCTTTCACGGACGGTGCCGGGGTCGCTGCAGCGCAGTGTGACGGTCGGTTGTCGAACACCGTCGCGATGCTAGCCTGATGTACCACTGGGATTGTCTCATTACGCTTGCAGTGCACCAGCTGCTTCCACGGATCCTTGCTGCTGATGCAGCTGATGATGCACGCTGACGTCAATTTAGTCGCGGTCTTCCGCATCAACAGCCACAGCATCACGCCGTCTGATGTATATCGCCGCCACTGCGGTCCCGCTCCCCGCCTCGGGCCGGCGGCCTGTTTGCATTTTTCTGTATTTTACTACGTCTTTACTTCATGTTGATAACGCATCGCAATTTTCCATCCAGAGCGGCGGATAAATTGTTATTTATTTCAGCTGAGTGGTCGTAAGAACAGCGAAGTCGCAACGTCCAGTCAATGTCGGCAGGAAATATAGCCAAAACTCATGCGGCCGCGAATGAATGTCCCATTGTATTATCAACCGACGAAGCGCCATAGAAGCTGGCGGATCACACAGCATTTGCTCAAGCTCCACTACTTCGATTTGTAGTGGATTTGTTGTACATCCATGCTGCAGTTACGTAAGTTTGTTCCATATCTATGTCAGTTGATTTTTGCCGCCATCTTGTAGGTAAAAACTCTGATAAATGTTTTTCTCTGTGACGGCGCTTAAATGCGCTTTGTTGGTAAGTCAGTGATCATATGGACATTTTCTTAAACTAACTGATTTAATTTTATTCGATTAACACGATACATATTTGCCACACGTCATGCTTTGCATTAGTATGGTCCCACAACTCTGTTTTTGTTCCAGCTTTGCTGATGCTGACGTTAATACCAACAAGAGATAAAAAAAATGCAAGCTAACTCTAACCAGAATTTCAACTGGAAAACTAGAAACGCCACATGACACGCTAGAGTAGTTTTACCGATTGCTATGTGGTCCAGGTGCTGTATATAAATAGATAACCGAAAACTAGTCGGTGCGACCTCGAGTGAGGCCTTTTCTGGTCTTAATAAAGAGCGAACGTATGTTCTTTGAGCACATGGTGTCGTTATTCTAGACACTAAATGAGTCACGTGCTATGATCGCGTTGGCAAGATCCAATTACCGCCGACCAATAAAGCGAAATTACCACAAAATCCTCCTCTCTGTCTGGATGGCGACACATTCCGACAAAATCCTTTGTGAGATAGAAGATTGAAGGATCTGTACGCGTGGACTTGCTGATGTCGTCTGTCACGCTGGCGGTATACTGAGTTGACAACTGGCGACAGGCTTTGACCACTTAAATAGACCCAAGTCACCCAAGCCCTAAGCTATATCACTGGCAATGGTATAGGTCTATCGCTGTGATCATCCACTGAAACGGCCTGGCATCCACTGTTCGAACCGCGCGGCATTTACATTCTGAGATCAAAATATTACTAAACACGGGTGTTTTTAATTACACTCCGAGTTTTGACAGTCAGGTATTATCATCAATTAAAAGTATAATATGTAGGCATACATATAGCCCATTAGTAGTAGAACATCATATTTGATACAGTTCATTTGTTGCTGTGAGCTTTACTTAGGCCTAACACAATTTTTAACGATATTTACTTCCTACATAATAATCTCGTGCTGTTTAGACTATATTTCGTATCGTTCGTAGTACATATTGTTTTTTTTCGGGCTACCACTAATGAATACAATTTAATTTGTGGCCCTTTCCATCAGTTTCCGAGCTACACCTGGATCAGCAATGACAGCCTCGCTGCTGCTCGTTTGAAGCGAATAAATGTGATTAACTCTCCAGTTGATCTGTGTAACAAGGGACGATTGTAAAGCAAACGATAATTTTCGCCACTTAAGTGGTCGATATAGAGCAATCGGTCCTGAGTATGTGTTTGTGTTCCCGGACTGTAACTTCTGAATAGGCCTACCTTTGACCTGTACGAATATATTTGGCATATTGGGGGTATTTGTTCACCTTGATTTTATCTAGGGGCCTACGTGAAATTCGAAGATTAAGGCCATAGGGAACACAAACACATACTCCGGACCGGTTCAAGGTCATAGGAATAAAACAAGATCTCAGCAAATGATGAGATGAGGTATAGGCGATCGTAGCTGAAAAGCAGACTTTAATTAGAAACTGTGAGTAAATAACAACCATGTGGAAAACATTGTTGCTAATGTGATCGGATCGACCTCGAAGGACGGCTACACTTATTGACAGCTAGGATGTCACATTTGATGTAGTGAGTATGTTGCACGTTGTCTTCAACGTGGAGTTGTCGAACTCGTGCGATATGGGTTCGATATCGAAATTCAAGAACTAAATAAACAGTGGTTTGTAATATACTTTTATGCGAAACTGCACGCAGAAGACTTGGGCCAAACGAGATTCACAGCTACTCTTCACAGATACCTCCCAATCCCTCAAGACAGCCTCTCCGACCAGAACATGGACCGGATCTTTTAAGGTTAACGATGTCTTGGATTTATTGATTTTTATGCCTCCACTCATAGATTGGCCAGAGGCATTATATTTTCGGGTTGTCCGTCCGTCTGTGGACATGCGTGCGTCCGTGTCCGGGCGGGAGAATGAATTCACTGACCGGCTTGCCGACGACCTCTAGTTTGCTTTCTTCGTCGTCATTTCTTCAGCTAAGCTGTCTGACTGATGTCACTGTCAGTACGTAGGCCTAACTTTGTTGAGTTGTTGTTGTATCATATCTTAAGTAACTAAGTAAGTAAGAATATTTGTATAACGCACAGTGATCAACAGTCACAGTGCGCTGTGATTTCTAGGTCCTGCATACATGTAAATATGTTTTCAGATGTTGCCTAAGCTGCCCGTAGATGGTGATCTGTCTTATAGTGGCCGGTAAACTGTTCCACACACGCGGTCCTGCGACAGCAAAACTTCCGTCGCCGAGAGTGGTACGTGTGCGTGGAACAGAGAGTGTTCTTATGTCGTATCAGTGGCGGAGCCGAAACTGTCGACAAGCGAGAACTGAGTTGAATAGTAGAGTAGAAGAAAAATGCCTCCTCTCGCCGAGCGGTCGGGTCGTACAGCCAGCTGTGGTGTCGGTGTCGAATTTATGTTGAGAGAACCAACATTGCGTTCTGCCTTCTTAAGCCGCATACGGTGTATTGTACAAAAACGGAAGAACCGATCGTGAGCTGGGGGGGGGGATTTTGTAGGCGTGGGCAAACACGTGTGGGCCGAAGGGTCCAGATTTCCCTCACAGGCGACTTGCGAAAGAAAACGACGAGACGCGCTGATTTTCCGATGCAGCCGATACATGCTGTGGTTTGATTTTTCGGAAATACGTTAGCGGTGAGATACGAGACGGACATTATAGCCGACACTCTTTGCACAGTGGACTCGTTCAACCTTCGCGCCCGCCCAACGCAATTAATTCCACGCAGCAGAGGCGTCACGCAGCAGCGATGCTTCCTATCGCCACCATTACTGTGGCCACTTGTTAACAGTAAGCACGGTCAGAGAATCACGACAGTGAAACGGACGCCACCGAACAACATCGCGATATATCGATCGAAAAATTCGATATATTGACGCATCACTAGAGCGAAGAGCAGTAACATTACTGTAGAGGCGGAGAATGGGTCGTCAGCGCGACGGTCTAACGACGGACAGGATTAAATGTCGCGGCCGGCGGCAATATAGAGCGACACGACGTCACACACACACACACACACACACACACACGAACTGGAGTTGCTCGCTACCAGCGCGACGGAACGCGTGCCATGAATGCGAACGAACAGCTGTTGAAAAATACCGCCTCTCTTCATCTGATGTTTGCTACCTCGCCGAAGAGCGCACACAATGACCGACTGTAGCCTACGCATCCGCTGCAATAAAGAACAAGTTGCTACAGTGATGGTAACGACAGCCCGCATCGTCGCCGCTGCGCAGATCGATCCGTCGTATTCGCCAGGTGGCGCCAGCTGCATCCTGATCGGTTCATCCGTTTTTGCAGGGTTCACGGTCATTATTGAGAAGAGTGGACCTAGTCACTCTTTATTTCGCCCACAGACTCACAGTGTATACTATATACGGTTTTTGGTAAAACGCGTTATCGTCGTTTTAGCTGTATTTTTTAATTAGCTTTAATTTACCGTTCGGCGAGAGGAGGCATTAAAATTTCTACTAGTTTTCACCGTGTATCCGCAAAATAAGTGAATCGGCCTAATGCCATCCGATGTGTCGCCGAGATATTGGACGCGCCCTTGTAATATCCTCCGGCATGTTACGGCGCGATATAAGTTGTCGTTTTATTATTATTATTATTATTATCCACGGATCGAGCTTAGAAACGTCCAGTCAGTCACTGGCAAAATAACTGCCACGAGGTTTATCAGTATCGCGATAGTGGTAAAAAGCTATAAGTCTTTTCCGTGTGATATGTTGCGTCTGTCTGTCCCAGAAGTAAAAGACGCATTCGGCTAGGACATCGGAGGCCGCGGTCGTCGGCGTGGGGACGGTTGAGGGGTAGCCGACGCTAATGGTAGTGTGATTGATGGCTCGGTTCCGAGACATCGGTATCCTAGCTACACGAAACTGACGTTTGTGGCTTTGTGCAAACAGTGCTGCGGTGCCTTCTTGTCGTCGGTTCTAGGACAGACACCTCGATACGTTCCACGGCATCGATCATTAGTTCTACTGATCAAGTTGCAGACGTGAAGGACAGTCGTTTAGACATTTTCTGAGTAAATGTCTATACGGAGTTAAGACTGGACAAGAATGGAAGACGGGTGGCACTTTGGCCCGTTTCAGTGACCGAATTATTGTCTTTTCATGATTAAGCATATACAGCTGTTGGAAGAGCATGTTTACATTATTACACACGTTACTGCTCTGTTATATATTGCGCTGTTTTGTAAAGATAGACCTGATGATGGTAATAAAGATAAAAAAGTTCCGTAATTTTGGCTAGATGCGGGCTATTGCTACAGATGGAATAGTGTGGTCTGTATGTAGGTCACGACCTTGACCCATGCAAAATAGACGGGGGCTCGGATCCCCAAACGGAAAGGGACACTTTACGGGGGGGACAAGTACCCGACACTCGTTGAACTACGGACGCGTCCAGTCTTCGCGAACGACGGTCGCAACCGATAGCAAGCAGCAGCAGCGTCGCGCCGCGGCGATGCAGGCTATCGCTACCGATACTGTAGCAACTTGTTAATTATCGTCACATTTGTTCCAGCTGTCCAGCTGTTTATTCGCGCGCAATGTTGGTGGTCTGTAGGCCTATAGCGTACGTGCAGGCCTATTCCACTGCATTCGTATGCAGTGCCCGTTCTGGGCCGTACGTAGTTGATATTCCGGGCACGGTCGACGTGTCGTGGCGGAAGAGCAAAATACCGGATCTCGTCGGCGTGTTGCCGGCTTATCAATCGACTCTTCTCTCATCTCAGTCGACTACCGCGGCGGTAATAGACTGCCCACACCGCGGGAAGCAAGACCCGAGTTAGGCCGAGCCTGGTCCCTCGACTCAGGGCAAGGTTGACGACGTGGCGACTTAAGCCTTGTTCACAGCACATGGACTGATCTGAACTGACCTGAACCAGTCGACCCAGTTACACGGCGCGTTCATTGGTCACGCGCGTCAGCATCACGACGTACTTACATGTATTCATCGGCTACGCGTCGCAGCGAAACTATGTCGCTTAGTTCTCAGAATTTGCACGTATATTCCAAAGGGGTGGTTCGGTGGTTAACACTTGAGTTCGCAAATTCCAGTTCAGTTCAATCCGTGTGTTGTGAACGACGCTTTAAGCTCTAATGGTGATAGTGATGCAGACATCGTCAGTCGCCGGTGACGTATTTAGTCATCACCAGCCGCTGCATCCTGTACATACAGTGTATGGCCGCCGCGTGACCACCGGCAACCAACAGTTCGGTTATTGACGGCAACATCACCAATGTTGTCGGTCTACGGCTTGTTACCGCCCGGTGGCAGACATGTCTCCACAGCCTGCTTGAGTTTCAGTATTTTGCTTCGGGTGACCATTAACGTCGTCACTGACCTCGGATTGAAAATATACATTCGTTCAGTTTTGTCGAAAGCAATACGTTATCCCGTCTCTCTCGCTCAATCTTTCTGGTTTCATTTCCTGTTATTTTTTTCAATTTTCCAGGGGATCATGAATACCCGGTACTTCCGTACACCACAGTGGTGCTACCATGCCTCTCCGCGATCGAATGTTTGCAAATAAAGGTAAAGGTGATGTGTGCCATACCGCATGAGGAGTGTAGGCTGGGTGCTCAGCTCTCTTCTTCATAGGCCGTGAGCCTGTGGATGGATAAACCCGTCAAGTCTGTTACGTACGGCCAGCGCGAGGCCAGACCTACGGTTACCTCCCCAGCCGCAGGGCACCACCTCCCATTGACCGGTGCTAAATTTGATGCTTGGTGACCGAGGCACATGTGCGTGAACAACTTGCCCAAGGTTGTTACTTGAGAGCGGAACGACCAGAGATCGAACCCGCGACCTTCAGTCGCAAGTCCAATACTCTAACCACCACACAGGCGTAGGTTTGCAACTCTGACCCACAAGCATACCCCCAACAGCAAGTCGTAGATCTGTCCGTGGACTTCGTCCCCGACTTCGACGTCACATGATCCACCTTCAAGTCAGTTTTCGAATTCCTGTCGGTCTTTTGTGGTCTGGCGTCGCACTGGCCACGCAGACTTCAGTGGTTTATCCACCTGCGGGCTCACGGCCTAAGGAGGGAGATAAGCACCCTGCCCGCCTATACGTTCCTAATAAGGTATAGCACACTTTACCTCTTTACTGGTCTTTTCGTGCAGTCTTTTTGAGCATCTTGCGAGAGTTCAGCCCCGAACGGACTACGCGCATGCACTGTACTCACTCATGCATGAGCCACCGAAGGACTGGAATACCAAGGACAGCGGACAGTCGAAAGCCTGCAAATATTGGTCTGTTCACTGGCTGGCGACGTGCCCAAGAGTGCTGTACGTGGAGGCAATTCGTGAAGACAGGCACGCTCCAGGCTGCAGCACGCACGACGATGACGCTGCAGCCAAGCGACGACGGCGAAGTGACGTGACATGGCATAGCTCTATGGGTCTTTTCGTTCTTGAGTTGGGGACAGGAACGTGACTGCAGATACGGCTGGGCCTCCTGTTGAGACAGGCCCGTAACATCCGAGTCGGCATCGATACCGACCAAGTGTACATTCGCGTCGCATAAATGTGTGATTAGGCGCACTTCACATGGGCTACGTGCTTGCACTCGCAGACCAGCGATAGAGTAATGTGCCCACTTCCTGGACGGCTCACAGACACGGGTGCGTTATGCGCCATATGAACAGCACACTCGGGACGTTGCATGAGTGGTCACGTACGCAGTATATACGCAGTCCGGAGAATGGACTGTGCTCAAGCATCGCAGACGTCAACTTCTGAACAAGTTATCAAACATACATGACATTTCGTATGTACGTCATAGGTTATGGAGTTTTCGGGGGGGGGGAAGTTAGGCTATTTTTACTATATACGTCGAGCAGAATGCTGAGTGCATAGCAAGCTGCTGACGATAAACTGTTTTATCAATGAGAACATGCACTGCAGTTATAGGCCATAGTTCCATAGTTAATTATTATTCGTCCTGATATTGGCGCTGCCGCACAGTATGCTCGTCAAGGTCGCGCGTTCTTCCGTTTGTCTGCCCCGGCACGCCGCTGCGGCGGGTTTGCTGGTGTGGGCTGTGGGCAGTGGCGGATTTAAGGGGGGGCCCAAGGGGCCATGGCCCCCCCCCAAGATGCCAGAGGTGGCATCTAAATAACCCTTCAACTGCGAAAAGTCGTCAGCTTCTGGGGGACTTCGTCCCCCAG